>Ga0210409_10002077_pt1 | contig 24500 bp, 29 predicted proteins | sample IncBWH17MmetaG_FD_161649 | JGI IMG/M metagenome (GOLD analysis project Ga0210409, IMG submission 161649) | Forest soil microbial communities from Barre Woods Harvard Forest LTER site, Petersham, Massachusetts, United States - Inc-BW-H-17-M | ecosystem: Environmental > Terrestrial > Soil >...
CTACATGCGAACCGAGACACAGCTCAACAAGCCATGGCTACGAAAAATATTCGACGAGAGCAAGTGCGAAAATGTCGTGATGAGCAAGAATAACTGCGAGTTCACGCAGGGTCCAACCGGATGCAAACTCACTAATCAGCGATGCGTTTTTGACGACGGATACCAATGGTGCTACTACTCGTTCGGAAACAGTCGAGCACTAGTCCCCAGAGAACGATTATTCGGTAAGGACAAGGTGACTGACGAGGCCAAGATCCGACTCCTAGTGCTATTGCGACGCGACGAGAAGAGCCCGGCAGAGGTCAAGCTCAACTCAGACGAGGCGATCCAAGTCCTCCGCAAAGGCGAGTACATGATCCGCCCCGGAGCAGGACCCAAGGAATCGTGGGGAAAAATAAGCAACGAACCTTGGTTCAACCCATACCTACTCCACCTCGACCACGACCGCCAAGAACAATTCTTCCGTAGGATGATCTCTTCCTTCAAGGTCAAGTGTATGCTTCTGAATACTGGTATTGAAAGTGTGGAAGAGACTCACAGCCGAGTTCTAACTGCACTCGACAGCTGTTAGCCGCCTGCGAATTCCCCGGTTTCCGCCTGAAGATACAGATGACCTGCGCCAACAGGAAGCGTTAAGACGATAGAGACCGTGACAGAAGGATCGAGATGCCAGCCAGGAAAATCTCGACCAAGGCCAAGAAGAAAAAGGCCTACTATTATTATTACGCCGGCAAGGAATCAAAGGCTAAGAAGGTCGCACGAGAGTCTTCAAAGACGAAGAAGGCTAAGCCTAAGGCCAAGAAGAAGCGCAAAAAGTAGCCTTCAATCTCTAACGCGACAAGAATCTCGGCAACGTACGTTCGTCAGTTGTTGGATCGAAGACGCCCAATTCATTCCTAGTCAGTGGTATCGCAATTCTGCTTACTAGCCCATTCAGTGAGTATGGGAGGCGAATCAACCTCATTCCGCCCGCTGGGACCCATTCGTCCATCACAAGCCCCTTCTTGGTAAGCGATCGAACTAGGGCTAGGCGTTTCTTTCGATTCCAGAAAACCGTCTCCTGATCCGTGATGTGAATGTGAAATCCTCGCCCTGAATAAACGAGATTGATCTGGGAGAATCTCGTTGAGAGTCTCTCTACGAGCTGAACAGCTTCTTGTCTTGCCAATTGGAATTCGAGTCGACAGAACGAAAGCCCTTGATGCTTTCGCATCTTAACCTCGAGAGTTCCATGAATCGGACAAGTAAAGTTCTCAGGATCGATATCGAAGACTAGTTCTTGGCCGAATGCTCGGCCCAATCGAGTTGTATCGTTTCCAATGCTCCTTGCTTGATCCCAATCCTTGTAGACATTGCGATCATAATAAGCCGCTTCGGGCAGGAAACCGCTCAGGTAATTCTTGATTTCAGAAAATCGTTCATACTCGTCAATGACTATAGTCCGGGCACATTCGCGACGGTATTTCTTTGGAGCGATACCAGTGTGCCTTCCAATTACAACTGCGAAAACAAGTGGCGACTGCCATCCTCGGAACCAGTCCCGCATCTTAGGTAGGCCAAACTCGCGCGAGTAAAATTGTCCCCTCTCGCTAAGCGAAGTAATCCGCATTTCATCTGGAAACCGGTATTGTGCGATTCTCAGTTCTAGGCCGCCTCCACGGGCTGTGTCTCGCTTAGCTTCTTGAGCTGGTTTCTGTACATCTCTACGATTTCCTTTGTTGTCGTAGCATCCTCGGGCGCTTTTTCACTCCTGTAATTTCCGGTAAATCGAGGAAACCTGATCGCCAAACCGGCCCCGGGTCTAATCGAGTTCATGCCACACGTATGTATCGGACTGAGGGTTATCTCTGCTCCGATAACCTCCAATACCAAGCCAGGCACAAACCACGTGTCAGCCACGATCTTTGAGTCCACTCTCGGGTGACGATGGTCGATCTTGTATCTCTCCAACATTTCCGGAAGCTTTGCCAGGTCTTCATCCTTGAACCCGGACCCGCATTTGCAAGCGGTTCTGAATACATCGTCCTTTTCATCATACGCGGCCAAGAGCAACGCGCCATAGGTTCCTCCACGCCTTCCTCTTCCGGCGAAAGCTCCAACGACGACCAGGTCGACGGTGTCCTGCATCTCGGATTTGTATTCTCGCTTGTATTTGATCCAGCCCCATCCTCTGGCCCCGGCTTTGTAGATTGAATCGGGTCCGATCGACTTTATCATTAGTCCCTCGCATCCGTCTGCTACTGCCTGTTGCATGAAATCGTCTAATTGTTCGGGCTTGCTGACGATGATCTGGCGTGATAGGTCGAGTCTCTCGTTTCGTCGAATCAGCTTCGACAAGGCCTGCCGCCTCTGGGGATATTCAATTTGAGTGTAGTCGACACCCTTGTAGTACAACAAATCAAACGCGAACAGTGCTACGGGTATATCCTGGATTGTCTTCTCCAACTCGTATTTGCGTCCACGTCGTTGGGAGACCAGTTGGAATGGCAGCAGCTCGCCAGTTGACGCGTCCACGGGAACAGCTTCCCCCTCAAGAATAAGCTCATCATCGACAATTCCCTGTTTCAGAAGAGAGTGGAGGTCAGGGAACTGATCAGTAATATTCTCGAGGCGTCGTGAGAAGAGCGTGACCTTTCGATTCTGTAGATGGGCTTGGATTCTTAACCCGTCATACTTGTACTCTGCCGCTGCCTCACCGTTCATCTTCTCGAGAATTTCCTTAGAATCAGAGAGCCTTTCCGCAAGCATCGGTCTGATCGGCCTTCCTACGGTGACTTTGAACGACCGTATAGCAGCAATTCCACCGTTCGCGAGAGCTTTGGCGACGAATCCTAGATCCGACGAGCGATTGTAGGCTTGTTCCAGCAGAGGCTTCGACTCCTTTCCATCGGCTAAGGCGTGCGCGAGGGCGTCGAGCAATGTCATATCTGCGACCCCTAGTCTGAGTCTCCCTAGTGCGGTTCGAGTAACGTACTTGGCTTCAATTGGGGAGGACTTGCTGATGAGAGATGTTAGCTGTCGGATCTTCGACTCGAGAGACCCTGCACCGCTTGACTTTGATATTCGGTCTAGAGCGGCATACACTTCTTCCGCTGTGAGTCGTTCACTCTTTAGGCCGACTTGGGTCTTACCCGCGAGTAGAGCCTCGGCAGCATCACCGAGATCGCCTCGTCGTCTGTAGTCCTCGGCTATTCTTGACTCTTTGACCCCGGTGACGATTGCGAGGGCTTTGATGGCTAGTTTCTCAGCGATACCGATCTCAATTCCGAGATAGTCAGGGTAGAGCTTGCCTTGGGTGAGGTAAACGACCCTGTCGATAATCTCAGAGGGTGTCTCTTTGAGAAGATCCACGAGGAGTCTTGTTATCTCGAGTCGTTTTGTAGTGGCCTCAATCTTCTGATAAGTCTCAACGATGCGGGAGTAGAGCAACGTCAATCCTCCACGAGGTGCGTGCCAGTCATCTTTGGGGTCTTGTTGTTAAATAGATGCGATCATTGCATAACCGCCGAACGATGAACTATCCTTACGCTGCCTGGAGGAGGATCCTGTTCGTGGCGGTCCTCGTCGTCATCATTGTGATTGCTTTCGCCCCTGCCACGACCCAGGGAACAATGCTCCTACGATTTTCGAGCGTGACGTCTTCCAGCCTTGTTAGCCACATCTACATCGGATTTACTCAGATCGCGCTTCATCAGGTTGGATATCTCAATTCTAGCGGGTGGGTCATTATCTCCCAGCGATTCCCTACTATCGACCTGTTATCGAGCCAGGCGATCCCTCCAACCGTAAGTTCTGCGCCCATTCATTCGGGACGGTACGATCAGATCCGGCTAGTTTTCTCAAATTCCACTGTAGTGAGGGCAGGGCTCGCTCTTGCAATGTCCTCGCCCTCCATGCTCAGCGCCAACGTTTCGCTGCCGGTGCCTCCCAGCGGGATTAGAGACCTTCTGCTGGTAGTGGCTTTCGACTATTCCACGCTCTTCTCGACTCCGCCATCCCTATCTTTCGTTCTGGTACGAGTCTTAACCGCCTAAGGCTAATCAGAATATTTTCGACCGAAACGGTCAAATTCAGCCTATTATCTGGTCGAGAGCATGTGCGTAATCGGTAAGAACGAGCTGACCGAGCTCATTCGGAGCTACAAGTGCATTCATCCATTTGACTACAGTCTCCTGGATGGCGATGGATATATTCTGACCGTCAAAGAGGAGCGCACACTCCATTATCTAGAGCACCAGAATCTGGTGTCGAATGAGGTAGTTTTCACTCCTCCGAACCTTGTCGCGCATCTCACTGCAAAGAGCAAGTACGGAAGGATGGGACTTTCTTTTCTGAACGCTGCGAAAGTTCACAGCGGATACGTTGGCAGACTCGCTTTAGAGCTCGTCAACCTGAGCAATGAGCGACAACCGATCACCATCAAAAGGGGCGACCCCTTGATGCACATCGAGTTTGTGAAGAGAGAGGGTGAGCCTTCTCCATACAATGGTGGTTACATGTTTCAATTCATGAGCGAGGAGGAGATCGCTGACTACGTCACCATCCTCACTCGTGATTTCAGGAGTGTGTTTCACAAGGATGAACTGGCAAAATTCGCGAAGGAGCGGGTTTCGCTCGCTCCCCTGGTCTAGTTCTCTAGGATTGATGTGAGAGCCTTCTTCAGTATTGGATCGTCTGTCTCTTTACTAGCGGAATCGTAAAAGTCGCGCATTTTTCGGTGCCCCGTCCGTTCTGCGTATTCTTTGGCTTGAAACGCCATCTCGACCTTGTCAAGCTGATGAACCAACCGCGCTTCCTTACTTCGCCGTTCTCTCAGATCTGTCCATAGTCTGAGGTATGCTGGGCGACTCCTGGCTGGGAGTTTCGACACCAACTCTCTGATCGCTCTTTCGCGATCCCTCTGCATCCTAGCTCCGCCTCGCTGAGCCTTGTCTCTGGGAGTGAGATCGCCCATGATCGCCTCTTCCAGATCATGAATCAGGGCAAGTTTGAGAATTTTCTCCAGATCGCACCCTCGACGCTCGCCCTCGTATAACGCGAGCAAAGCTACCGCATACGAATGATCTGAGACCGACTCGACTCTTCCCTCAACCCTCTTCTGCCATCCTTTCCTCGGCTCGTGTTTGAGAGCGGCTGCGTACCGCCAAAACATGTAGAGAGGATCCAAACGATGTCGATCAGAGTTCCACGCAGGCAAATTCTAAAAGGTTTACTTAAGTAAACTCAGATATACTTCCTCGCAAAGATGCGTCAGCTAGTGTTCGCGCATGGTCAAGAAGATTCTAACCAGGTTTGCCGTAGCGAAAAAGCCGTCTGGCAATGGGGATACCGTGTATAGGTCACCGAGGATCTATCTACCGACGAAACTGACCGATGATTCCAGTTTCCCTTTCAAGGAAGGCGACATTCTTTCGGTGAAGGTTGATGGGCGCAAAGTCATGATCCAAAGGGTGCGTAGAGGATTCGAGCAGCGGAATGGGGCTGGCGAGCCTGGTAGGAAGTAATGATATTAGAGGGCAGCATGCTTCTCGGATGATTGTCTCGTGTTGAGAGTCTCGATTCAGGTCACAAATTTGAGCGGCGAGCGCTATTGGGCTTACGACACTCCACTGCCGCCGCAAGTGCAGATCGCGGTGAACATCAACATTGTTGGCCTGGACCAGAAAACAGAATCTACGGTGGAAGCACCCTTCGTCTTCACTGTCAGCTATACCCCCTCTATCGCCCAGCTCAGCGTCAAGGGAAAAGCCCAGGTAACAGGCGACCCGTCTGAAGTCGTCCAGATGACCGAGGAACATAAGAAGAACAGGCCGCCACCGCAGCAGGTAATCCAGGCAGTTTCGAGTATTGCCATAGCCGAGGTCATCGTCATGTCCAAGAGTCTCGGAATCCCTCCACCGCTCCCTCCCATCGGCTTACCGGCAGAGGCATCTCCACCACAGCCTGCCCAGAGGAAGGAGCCTAGATATACGACCTAAGATTCTGAATCATAGGCATCCAATAAATTGGAGTGATGGCATTCCTCCAATAAATTGGATAGCCCAATCTTTTCTTAACCATTCCACATAGTCTTAGGCCAGAAGATCCCGACGCCACGCCGGCAGACAGGACGGGGCCGAGTCGACAAGCTGAAAGATCGCGGAACCCTAGAGGCTAATGTTACCTTTCACGGTTACCAAATCCGTTACCAACCGAGAAGGGCCCAAGAACTTGCACCTCGCGACACAAACCGCCCCTTTGAGGAGAGCCATACAGCTCATTCTGGGACTTACAATTCTAAGGCGACAAACCCTGGGAAGCGCTTCCGGAGACACGAGATCGCAACAAGCATTCGGTCATTATTACTAACAACCATCTGTATTTGCTAAAACTGCACTTTTACAAAGCTTATTTGACCCAATGAGTCTTATTCGCTCCGCAATTTGGCGGGGTCTCTGTGGATCTTTTCGACGAATTCGGGTCTATCCTAATGCCGCGAAGTGCGTGGGGACTAGGAGGGCTTCAAGCGTGCGAATAAGCCGAGACGGACGAGGAGAAACCCGGCTAACTGATGCCCAGAAGAATCAGATTCTGGAGTTAGCAAAGCCTGTGCCACGAGATCACTTGCTATTGGGACTACAACTGGAACGAGGATGGCGAATCGGGAGCGTCGTAGGTTGCCATAACAAGGTCACATACACGAGGAAGAGGACCGGGGAGAAAGCCGTTTGCATAGTGAACCTGCCCGGAATAAGGAAGGAAGACGTAGGCCAGGAGACCATAATGATTCACTTCAAGGGTGGGAAAACGGAGCCCGACTATCCAGGAGAGAAGTGGCTTAGACTTGCTCAGAAACTAGCCTCAAGAGTCAACAAAGGCGAGAGGATCATTCCTCTTACCGAACAGCATAGCACAAACATCCTACGAAAGTATGCAAAGCTCGCTGGAGTTCCTAACTGGGACCGCCTGCACAATCATCGTCAACGGGCATACTTCGGGACATACTGGGCTAGAAAAACTGGCCGAGATTATTGGAAGGTTCAGAGCCTCATGGGACACAAAGACTTGAGGGCGACGGCCGTCTATGTTGAAGAACTCTCTCTCGAAGAGAAGAAGCAGCTCCTGGACGGATCCTAGATACATTGTCAAACGAGTCAATCGCCTCAGCTGGGCAACACCTGAAATGATATTTCTCTCCTGAAGTCGAGGTAAGTGAATGCATACGAAGCCGTTATGGGAATCTTATCGCCGTTCAACCACGTTTTTGCTTACGTAAAATCGTCGACGAACTCACCATCGAAAACCAGACCGCGAACGCTCGGAGGGCTCACCATAAGGATTAAAGGCAGAACCAAGTTCTCGCGAATCCAAGTGAAACTTCGATGCCTCGCAGAGCCGTTCGCGGACCGCCGAAGCAAAAGACAACCATTCTCTTCAAAGCAGGCAATCTCCCAAGTAACCCAGATGAGCTCTTTCGTCGAGTCTTCTGGAAGAGCGACTTTCTCGCTGGCGAGGCCCACAACTTTTGGCGGGAAGTCAAGAAGGCTGAACCGGCCGGTCTGCCGATTCAGGCATGGAAAGACTGGATTACCAAGCGTGGAATGAGCGTGGGTCAGTTCTATAACATGATCCACGGACTTGTGGGGGCTGGTTTCATTGAAAGAAAGGATTCAAGATGGCATCTAAGCGGGGGATTCCTACGCGAGCTCGAACAAATGCTGACTGTGTACTCTACAGAAAGCGGGCTGAGATATCAACTAGCATGAACTCCCGCTAGACTCAAGCAAACGCGTTTACTGAATCCTGGCCGGGACTTTTCGCCTTGAGTTTGCCTTGTGAATCCACTTCACCCCGTCGGATTCTCGTGTCGGACAAAAGCTGACCATCGTCGGTTCTAACCATGTGTACAACGTATAGCCGTAGAGGCTTCAAGCCTAGATTTCGCCGAGACGAGTTTATCCGCAGGCCGTTGGCTCGGGTCTCTTCACTAACGACGAGTGCATCGAGCCGCTTTCTGCGGGTTGCAGGTCCGAACGGATCTTTCAACTCTGTGATTCTGGCTCGCGGAAGCCAGCCTCGTGCTCTCAATAGCCGTCGAAGATCACGTCGCCGGACTGCAAACTTTCTTACGGGATGATCCTTATTCATCTTGGAGACGAGGCGATCTCCGGTTACTCCGACGAAAACCAGTTCTCCAAGCTCGAAAGCTTTGGCAAGCAATTTCTCGTGACCAATGTGTAGAATATCGAATGTGCCTCCGACCGCAACCGCTCGATACGGAAACTTCTCTTGCGACGTTCCGAAAGCATCCCGAGTGTTAGTCATCGATGGAGTTTTGGAATAAAACATAGTTGGCCATGGCCAATCCCTCCAGTTTTCCGAATTCGCCTAGTTGAGCATCCCAGCAGCCTATACTGATTGTCATATTCAGGTCAAACCTTGTCCTCTTTGAGACATTAGTCGGTACTCCAACGCCCATATTCGACTCCCGGTTGCTAGAGTGGGGAGAGCGAATGAGTTCATCCAGTAGACCTCCTCGCTCAAGATACCGATTCGGCTTCAGAGGGAAGCGACCAGGTCGAAACGCTCAAGCAGCGACAACCGACGAGATACTTGACAGCTTGACGCGACAGGCTGGGTTGATGGAAAGAGACGGAGCGGAACGAACCCTTGGATTGCAGACTATCCTCGAAGTTGAACCAGATCAAGAGCTGCTCCAATCCTCGCCCCCAGAGTCGGGTCTAGCGGCTGGGCGCTTCGAGAGCTGGAACTTCGGCAAGTTAGCTTTCGCCATAATGCTCATCGTAGGGCTCACATTCCTATGGATCTATTCGAGAATATTTCGGAGTCTTAACCCTCAAACCCTTGCTATGTTACAGCAGACGATATCGAGGGCAGGATTCACAGATTGGCAGAAGATAGCACTGATCGCCTTTTGCGCCCTCATTGTCGCGCTTTTAGCTCACCGATCAACAAGCAGGATACGATCGCGCCTAGTCTTAAGGGATTGATTTCGCGATCGCGTTTTCCTTGCACAAAGAGTTCGATGAGCATCTACGATGGATCACTCTGAGGTAGCCCGGGGGAGATTCGAACTCCCGTCGGCAGGTGACTCCTACCCTATCTATGCAGGGATCCAGAGCCCACTAGGGACGCTTGCGCATCTGGCCCGAAACGCCCATGCTATGCTAGACCACTACACCACCGGGCTACAAAAGGTCCCCCGCGGGACTGGGTATTCATAAGGGGTTTCCGCGCGAGAACCGGAGGTTCCCTATATACTTGTCGAAAGCCTTATATTATGTACGCTGCTCCACGCTTTCACTTTCCTTGTAGGAGCCTTTGGGGGGACAGAATCCACCCGGTTCGATGCTCAGATCGAGGCTCAGGAAAGCTGGAGAGAGAATCTTACGACCACGCCATCTGCTCCTGGGAGAAGTCCTTCGAGGGTTCATGTCTGTCCAGAATGTGGAGGCGTGAATCTGATAGAAGATTTCGACCAGGGCGAGACGATTTGTCAGGACTGTGGGCTCGTTCTTTCTCAGAATCTCATGAGTCGCGGGCCCGAGTGGCGCGCATTTACTAAAGAGGAGAAGGATGAGAGAGGCCGGGTGGGTATACCTACGTCATTTTCTATTCACGATAAGGGTCTCTCCACGGTCATTGACCGTGTCAATAGGGACGCGTTTGGCCGCCAGCTTCCGATGGAGACCCGGATGGAGATGCTTCGACTCCGGAAGTGGCAGATCCGCACTCGAGTGCATTCATCGTCCGATAGAAATCTTGCCCAGGCCATGGCGGAACTGGATCGTCTCACCGACAAGCTTCACGTCCCAGCCAACGTGAAAGAGAGCTCAGCGGTGGTCTATAGGAAAGCCTTGGACAACGGACTAGTGCGTGGCAGATCGATAGCCGCTATTGCTGCGGCGTCTCTCTATGCAGCTTGTCGATCCTCAGAAACGCCTCGAACGCTAAAGGAGGTTGCGGCTGCCAGTAGGATCAAGAAGAAGGACGTGGCTCGATGCTACAGGTTGCTTCTACGTGAGCTCGAAATTTCGATGCCAGTGGAAGATCCGATAAGATGTATCTCAAAGATCGCTAGCCGAGCTGAAATTTCGATGCAAACCCAGCAATCAGCGATCAGAGTCTTGAAGGACGCCCGGAACAAGGGCGTGGTCGCGGGGAAGGATCCCATGGGATTAGCCGCTGCGGCCCTGTATGTGGCTTGCGTCTTGGAGAATGAGAAGAAGACTCAGAAGGAAATCGCAGAGATCGCAAATGTGACCGAGGTCACAGTACGAAATAGGTACAAGGGCTTGAAAGACGCCCTCGGATTGGCCGCCTAGAGCAAGACTGCTAACGAAGATATTGCCGCATGTTCTGAACGTTATTGAAGACGGTACTCCACTGAGGATGTGTGCTGGCTCCTCCACTGCTGAAACCGTTGAGTGCTATTGAGAACTTGACTCGAGGATCGCGGGAATAGTAGTAGATGATGTCCAGTTTTCGTTTTGGAGTTGCGTTTGAGAGGCTTCTCTTCAGCGCGTTGAACAGATACTTGTTGAAGAACTCAAGCTCGATCGAAACCGAAATGCGTTCGCTCATTCTCCCACTTGAAAGCAGTGCGAATTATGCTAGTCTTGAATATTTATCACTATACCTCGAAGCCGACACTGCTACCTCTTCCAGCAAACTGTGGAAGCCTGCGGCAATCCCAAGAACTCTGCATATTCCATGCCCGCCGGTTAGAACCTCTCGAGAAATGGTCTAGCGGGTACTTCGAGTAACCAGGCAAGAGTTACAACCGCGATTTTAGCCCTGTTCCTCAAACTATTCATGAGAAGTAAAGAATGCGAGAAAAGCAGACAGTTGTTCTCGTCCTGTTCTCAGCCTGGCTTTTCTGGTTCGCCCTCTTCCTTTCAATGGGAATCTGATCTCCAACAATAGAGGGCACTCTTAAATATGCACGAGGAGCATTCTATGCTTGTGGACGTCCACAAAGGAGTTTTAGGCCTCTAGCATGGCCGACGTTTGTTCGACCTGCGGCCTTCCGAAGGACCTGTGCGTTTGCGGCACCATCAGCATGGAGCAGCAGACTGTAAAGGTACGTATGGAAATGAGGAAATGGGGCAAACCAGCCACCATTGTCGAGGGCATTGACGGAAAAAGCGTGAGCCTTGCTGATCTTGCAACGAAGCTAAAGACGTATTGCGCATGCGGCGGCACCTCTAAGAACAATTCTATCATCCTCCAAGGAGATCACAGGGATAAGGTGAAGAAGGTCCTGGTAGGCTATGGGTTTCCGGAAGCTAGCATAGAGCTACATTAGAGAAGCTCGTACTTGGCAGCTCTGCTAGACGTTCTTCGATCCATCCGACGCGGTGAACAGGGTCCACTCTCATGCCCTCAATGCGGAGCAAACGTGAAACGCTCCAGGGCACCTCTGGAGGGATGGATTCTTCCAGTCCGATACGTCTGCGACAAGTGTGGCTATTCAGGATTCCTCGCGCTGGAGGAAGAAGAGTCGGACGAATAGGACTAGGGCGGACTCTTCAACAAACTAGATCGTCTTGCGGTTCCAGAGCTCTACGGACTGCTTCAATCCTTCGTCGAGACTGTAGCGAGGATGCCAACCAACCTCTTTCTTGATTCTCGCGTTGTCCAGCACAAGATATGCTGGGTCCTGACTCTGTGGTCTCTGCGGATAGCCAGGAGGATACGATCCGAAGACGAGCCTTCCCTTGAACCCTGTCAGGCCCGAGAGTTTCTTGGCGAGTTCCGCATTTGTGACCGGGTTGCCTGGGGACACGTTGTAGACTCCGCCGATGGCTCTCTCGGATTTGGCGACGTCGAGGTAGGCATCGACATGGTCCTCGGCGAACATGTAATCGCGAATCGAGTCAGGGGCCCCGATATAACACGTCTCGCCAGTCAACATCTTTGAGATCAGATACTCCGTAAAGAAACCACTCTCCCAGATCCTACCGTAGCTGTTGATCGGTCTCATCACAGTTCCCCGGAGATGGTAGATCCTGTTGGCCATCTGGATGTACTGATCTGCAGCTGCCTTCGATACCGCGTAGGGCGACGCGGGGTTGAGGAGAGCAGTCTCTGAGATCGGTCGGTCGCCGGGCTGCCAGCCATAGACCTCCGCGGTGGAAGCAGCAATGAGCCGGGTGTTCGGTGATTTTCTGATTATGGAATGTACGAGGTTTACTGTTCCGTCAAAGTTGATGCCTATGTATGGATAGGGATCGTCGAATGATAGTCTGACAGGGGTCAGTGCCCCAAGGTGATAGACAATGTTCGGGTCGGAGGTTTCTACCGCGGATAGAACAGAGTGGAATCTGACTAGGTCACCTTCAATGAGGTGAATTTTCGGGACGATTTTTTCTATTCTCTTCAGCTCTCTTTCCGACGAATGTCTGACCAAACCGTAGACGTCGTCTCCCTGCTCCACTAGTTTTGTAGCGAGTCTTGATCCGATAAATCCGGTTATGCCGGTGACGAGAGCGTTCAAGCCGTCTGACTCCTCAACTGCTTCTCTGCGTCTTCGAGCTCCCTTAAGGAATTAATCGTAATGAACGATCCCCTGTGCCTGAACGCGTCCACTTTGCCGATCCTCGAAAGGTTGGGAAAAGTTGTCCTCTCAACATCACCTGTTTGAGGAATATGGTCCATAATCTCGCGTTCAAACACGTAAATTCCGGTAGAGATATTCACGTCTTTCAATAACGGTTTCTCCAGAAAGCCCCGACAATAGTCACGTTTGTCGACTCTGACGAGCCCGAAGGGAAGGCGCGGATGGACGACCGCAATGGTGGAGAGCGTTCCGCTCCTCCGATGCTTCGAGAGCATAGTCTTGAGTCTGAGGTCTGTGATCTGGTCGCCGTTCAGGGCGAAGAACGTCTGATTATCAACGTAGCGGCTTATTGCCAGTCTGAAGCCTTCGCCCGTTCCACCCGGTACGGTGTGGACGCTGTACTGTATTCTAACCCCGAAACGGGCTCCGTCTCCAAAGAAGTCGGTTATCTTCTCTTTCAGATACGCGACTCCCATCACAATGTTCGTGACCCCGTTAGCTTTGAGCCACTCAACTACCCATTGTAGAAGCGGCTTTCCACCCACTCTGACGAGACCCTTTGGCAAGTCTGCGGTTATGGGTCTTAGCCGAATACCTTCGCCTCCGGATAGAACGACAGCCGTTCGGGGCCAACTCGTAAGCCTTCCCAATTCTGCTATCGGACACCCGTGCATGATGTAACGGTATAAGCGTTCCATCCTGAATAGCCTCAATGGACCACAGCGCGCGCGACATCATAGTTTGAAAAATTTCTGAAAAAACATTCTTAGTTATTTTTACACCTGCTATTTTTCCAGTATTGGAAATGATTGTTTCGATTTTTCTGGAGGGAGGCGAGTGTAAGTGTTGAATCTAGAGTGGGTCCAGAATTCCCTCCAAGCGTGCAACACTGCATCAAGATGAGATTCTAAGTTGCAAGTCGGGTCCTTGGATCAGCGGCGTGCCAATAACCTCGGGCTGAACTAGAGATTATGGACCATCTTAGTTACAAAGAAATAATTAGATGGGCTATTGTTGCTGGGGGAGAAGTCGATGAGCGAAGATCCTCCAGCTACGAAATACGTCGTCGAGATCGTTACGCCAGACAAGCCACCACCAACGCCGAAACAGTACGTTCAAGACTTGAAAGGCGTGGCCGGAGGGAAACAGATCGCTAGAATGAAGAAGGAAGCGGTGGCCTGCCCGGTCCTGAACAAGACCGTATCCTTCGTCCAGTGCTTCGCATGTCCAAACTTCATCCGCAGAGTCAAAGGTAAAGTGGACTGCAGAGGCCTGCCTCTTCCTCCTGCGTAAATCCAGAGACAGACCGTAGGCCTTTTCCTAGACTATTCCGAAGCTAAGCGTTCAAGAGTTCAGCCATAACCGGAGTCTTTACTGGCCGGAAGCATACCAGCTAGACCATGATTGGTTTGGACGACTGAGTCACAAGTTATGTTGAGTCCGTTCCATAGCAAGGACCAGCTTAGTAAGCAAATCGTTGAGCGGTGTGTTCATTCCTAACCGCCTTCCTAGGCGAGAGATGGAACCGTTAAGTTGTCTAATCTCAGTCTTGCGTCCAGCTTCAATGTCCCGGAGCATCGACGATTTGTTCCTTGATGTCTGAGACAAGACCGTTGCAAGCAGCGATTTTGGATCGGGTTTGAGAAGAATCTCGTATGCGCGCGCAACGGCGCTACCCTCGTCGATCACCTTCGATGTAATCTCGCGGAGTTCAGGTATTCTACTCACATCTCCATTCTTCACGCAAGTAATAGCCGAGATGGGGTTGATTGCTGAATTCACAATGGCCTTGGCCCAAAGCACTCCCTTGATGTTCTTGCTGACGATTGTTGCGAAGCCCGCTTTACGAAACGCCCTCTGAATAACCAGGCATCGATCAGAAACCCTACCATTCATTTCTCCCACCCAGGTCATCCCACGCCCAGTATGAATTACCTCTCCGGGTCCAGTTGTCATAGCGCCTTCAGTGGTGGCACCAGCGATGATTGAATCAGAGCCAAGTTGAGGTGCCAACTCCTCAACGTTCCCAAGTCCATTCTGGAGGCTCAACACAGGCATGTTGTGAATGCCGGATTTCTTGAGGAGTGATGCCACTGCTTTCGAGTCGTACGCCTTTACCGTGACTAGTACGAGGTCCGGCTTGTCACGTCTTGACAATCTTGTTTTCGTTTGGACGTGCGACTGGACGACCTTTCCCGAGAGCTCCCGAATGCTAATCCCCTTCCTCTCCATGGCAGTTGCAACACTTCTCCTGTGGTGTATCAGCAGAACCGTCTGTCCGGACCTGTGTAAGCGACCGCCGAAGAGACACCCGACTGCCCCGGCGCCGACAACGGCGATGCGCAAGAGTTTAGATCTTCCGCTTAGAATCGAGCTTTGTTCGTTGGCTTTCTTCCATTCTGAATACGTGTTGTTCCTCGGGGAATACTTCGCTCCGCACTTCAACCGAAAAGGTCTGAAGGGCTTGCTTGATCATTCCGGCAACTTCTACGTAACGTTTGGCAAACTTTGGGGTGAAACTTGGATACAACCCGATCAAGTCATGAAGCACAAGCACCTGCCCGTTACAAAACCGACCGGATCCTATCCCAATCGTCGGAACTGACACAGTTTCGGTTATGACCTTGGCAACCTCCTCGGTTACCATCTCCAGAACAATCCCAAAGACCCCGGCTTCCTCGAGCGACTTGGCGTCTTCAACGAGTTTGTCGCTGGAATCGACGTTTCTCCCCTGAATCTTATAGCCGCCGTGCAATGTTGCGGTCTGCGGAGTGACCCCGATGTGGCCAAGCACAGGGATTCCCATGCGGGAGATGGATTCCACTGTCTCTGACACTTCACTGCCTCCTTCAATCTTGACGGCTTCCATACCGCCTTCTTTCACGAATCTGCCCGCCGTCCGAATCGCTTCTGTTGGTGAAACCTGAAAACTCATGAATGGCAGATCGCCAATTAGTAGAGGGTGCGTCGCGCCTCTCCTTACAGCTCGGCAGACCGGTAAGAGATCCTCCACAGTTACTGGGATCGTGTTTTCATAGCCCAGTACGACCATTCCGTACGAATCGCCTACAAGAATTGAGTCTACGCCTACTGCATCTGCAATCGCTGCTGTCGGATAGTCGTAGGATGTTACCATTACAATTTTACGATTCTCAGCCTTCATCCCAATGAACGAAGCGACAGAAGTCTTTTTCCTTTCGGGGTCGTTGGCAACCTTCAATTCTTCATCCACCCCTGGAGATATTGAACGATCTCCCCAATCGCATTAGCAAGATTCGTCTTGTTATTAAAACTCGAAACGCATTGCTCCACTTGACTCTGCGGCAGTTCCTTCATTTTCCTGGAGGCCTCGGTCAGCGCGGGGACGGCCCTGACAACATTATCAACAATTGACACTGAAGCGACTTGAGAGGTTCTCGACAACGGGTTTAGATCGATTGAGATAATTTTCTTACCCTCGTCCTCTAGAGCTTGCGCCCTATCTCCATCCTCTAGTGGAATTAATACAACATCTGCTTTTCCGATTCCGTCGGGATCCACTTTCGCCCTTGGGCTGGAGATGCCTCCTATGGTCTTGCTCGCTGCAGAACCCACTCCGAGAACTTCCTTCGCTCCCAACTTTTTCATGTGGCGAGCGATCAGTCTTTCTCTCTCAATGGTGCGATGGAATAGGTTCACTTCAATAGAAGCAGAGACGGTGAATGCCAATCTTACTATGTCCTCTCCAGCAAGTGCAGCAGCATTTCCGTTGACTGATATGACGGGACGTTCAGCTCTCAGAAGAAGCGCTGCCGCAGCCATAGTTGCAGTATAAGCCGCTGGTATGGTTCTCTCGCCTATGACATAGTCAAAGGCTTCCCCTCTCCCGTGGGCGATTAACCCTTGCGGAACTACCAATCCGCTGGCTTCGGCTTTGACAAGGGCGTCCCGTGTCTTGAGAGACAGAAAACGAGGATGCATCGGGGTAAAGCTCAGATCAGACGCGCTCCTGACTGCGCTACTTGCGAAGTCGTTGGGGTCAGGTTATGGCCACGGAGAATTGCTTCGACCCGGGTAGAGTCTTCGTGTGAGACGAGGCAGAACAGCGACTCTCCCAGCATCATCATACTACATGTGAAACCAGATGAATTGAGTGCATTCATGACTCGTCTTAATCGAGACGATATCAGTCCGACACAGTCCGAGAATTTTTGAGATGTGATCATGAAATTGAGGTATGAGGCGTCTCGAAGAAACTTTTCAATTAAGGCTCGTCCACAAGTGTTGATCGTTTTCTTTAGGGAATGGCTTGAAAGCACGCGTCTGGTCGAAATTGGCCCGAAGCTACCCGACACTATTCTCAAAGAGGAGGGAAGACTCAGTTTTCTTACGTGTCCGATTTCTGGAGTTCCAGGCCTGGTCCTAACCGTTAGTCCTCCCGAGAAGACGGATGCAACAGTTCCCAGGCCTGTCTTGGTCTCCACCTCACACAGGTGAGCTATCTGCGCAGCCTCCGACATCGAAAATGAGAGTCCCATAGCGTCGTTCAAGGCTAGAGAGAGACTCAGAGCGCCTGCCCCGCTCGTCCCATAGCCGCGGCCAAACTGGAACCGGCATTCATGGGAGATCTTGACTTGCCATGATCCGTCATCAAGTTCAAGGTACTTTCTCGCGACATGATTCGAAACCGCTTGAACCGGCAGCCTACGACCATTGAATCTTGCAACGACGTTGGGGTGCCGGGTCCTCTGTATGCTGACTCTGGTTGTCAATCCAGTAGAGAGCGCCACTCCCACTCCTGTTGAGCCCACTCTCAATGGGTCCCTGACGGAGTCATGAATTTGGAAGAAGCCTGTGATATTGCAAGGTGAGAATGCTGAAGATTGGATTGTCGTCAGTCGAGACCTATTCCAGGCAAGTCGAGGCTCCACTTGCACTATCCCAAACGATTCTCTGTGCAGCTTCTAAGAATGAGGAGAATTCTATATACAGTTTTGCGTAAATAAAGTAGGATTACTCATTAACGTATTTCTTGAACGTGCTGAACAGCCTCAGCATCGATATTGACTAGAAGACATCAATGCCTTTTGATTCAGAGGCGAGAAGTCTATCCATAATCCTTCTCTGGCACGGGAATCATTAGTTCGGAGAAGATGCGAAGATATTAACTGAGAAGAGTGACTATGGTATAATTCGAAAATCCCTTTCGTTGAAATTTAGCGTGGAAAGCATGTTTGAGGAGGAGCCGAAGGCACGATGCCCAGACTGTAATCAGTCATTGACATTTGTCCGAACAAAGTCTCATGAGAAAAGATGGTACTGCTACGGTTGCGAGAAATATGTTGACCATTTCTCGCAGACGCCATCCGTAAAGGACTCTCACGCGCGACTTGAGACTCTCAGCGGCCTCCAAGTGGTCGACTCCCACGGAATCCTTGTAGGGAGAGTACGGAAAGCCATCCCAACAGATTCCGGCGACATCAAATCTCTTCTACTCTCCGTGGACAAGGAACAATTCAAAACGCTGCTGGACGACCGAGACCTGTCGAGAGAGTTTGAGGTCTCGCACGACAAGATCGCCACTGTTGGAGACGTGGTGATTCTTGCTGACGTGTTCTCTCCGAGCGCTCTCGCTCCACCAAAGCCAAGCGATACAGTGCAAGGGGCACGGTGGTGCGGAAAGTGTGGAGCTCAACTCCTCCAAGGAGCAAAACACTGCATCAAATGTGGCTCACTATTAGACTCAACCGACTGTCCGACATGTCGAACAATGAATCCCGTTGAGGCAAAGTTCTGTAAGAACTGCGGGAACAAGATCTCGTAGATTTCTTCGCACGGTATCTATTCCGAGAGAAACCGTCCAGGTAGAAACTGGAGCAGCAAGAACGCTAGAGAGATTGAAAGAATCAAGACGCCCTCCCAATTCAGAACAGATTGTCCAACTGGAAAATTGGACCGAATCCAAAGTTGCATAGTCGAGTTCGACTCGTACTCTTGGACAAAGCCCGCGTAGAGGACCACTACTACGAGACTCTGGACGAATGCTACCCTACCCAACTTGGAACCCGGACCAAAAATCCTCCGTCTTCCTTTAGCACTTCCATCACTCCCTGAAGGGTCAGCCTCAGAATGCTCATCTGCCGACGATGCGATTCGGTCCGCTAGGCCAGTTTCGTGATGGACAAGGCCGAAAATGATGGTTCCAACGCCGCATATCAACAGTAGCGCTCCCATTGATCCGAAGGCTAACGGAGAGTAGATCCATTGTCCCCAGATGCCCAGAGCTTGCGGATCCTGTTCCTGAAAGGACGCGACGATGGAGAGAAACAAACCCGCCACAACGCCCGCCACACCGGCGAGAACCTCGCGATTGCGTACATTGTTCTGGGAGGTGAAAATTGCTTCCAGACCCTTTCTTTCATGCTTACCTCGGCGAGCTCGGATCAACGAACAATCAACTCGCGCTTGCATGAATATCTCATGAGGGCAGGCGCAAGGAACCGCCAATAAAGGATATAGCACTAATTTCGACTGCGAAACCTCCGCTGAGCGGAGCACGGAATATTGAAGGGGCTGATTCTTGCTGGCGGATTCGCGACAAGGCTCCGACCACTTAGCTGTTCCAAGCCTAAGCTGCTCTTCCCTCTAGTCGGAGTGCCTCTGATAGATCGCATGGTAGAATGGTTTGCGCGTGGAGGCGTTACCGAAGTCATACTTGCTGTCAACCACCTCTCAGACAAGTTGAGGATTGAGGTAGCCCGGAAGAAACTGCCCGCCAGGACTGTACTATCAGTTGAAGAGACGCCCCTCGGAACAGGAGGACCGATAAGCCTTGCAGGACCCATGCTTAGTAACGATGACCCTTTGATCGTTGCAAACGGAGACGTAATCAGCGACATTGATCTTCGGGGACTGATTGCAGGGCATGGCAGGTCGGGAGCAGAGGCAACAGTCGCGCTTGTTTCAGTCAAAGATCCTCGACCTTTCGGTCTGGCTACTCTCGACTCGAATGATCGAATCATTCGATTTGAGGAGAAATCGGGGATCAATCAAGGGCATGGGTGGATCAACGCGGGAGTCTACGCCCTGAACCCCTCTGTGGTGGCAATGATCCCTCACGGACGGGCTGTGAGTCTTGAAAGAGAGATCTTTCCGATATTGGCCGGTCAAATGAAGATGAAAGGCTGGAAACATGCGGGGTACTGGTATGACATTGGAAAGATCCCTGATTACATAATTGCCAACCGGGAATTATTGAAACGGACCGGACACCAGAGGAGTGACGGACGGTTGCAGAAAATGGAAATGGTGGAGATAACAGAACCATCCTTCGTAGGTACAGACTGCGTTCTCGAAGCTGGAGCGCGCCTAGGCCCATTCTCGATCCTGTCCGACCACGTCACTGTGAAGAAGGGCGCGAAAGTTGGCGAGAGCATCGTGTTTGAACACACAATCCTCGGCGAGAACTGCATCGTCGAAGATTCGATCATTGGAGAAGGAGTTACGGTCGGTCAGGATGCAAGGATAGGTAAAGGATCAGTAATAGCTGGTCAAGTGTTCATTCCCGATGGAACAATCGTCAAACCCGGCTCTGCAATTCTGAACTAAGTAGCGCGCGAGAAGATCGATCACAATTGAGTGCACCTCGACTCTTCGGGACGAACGGAATACGAGGAGTCGTAGGCGAGACAATCACCTCTGAATTTGCGTACAGAGTCGGGTCCAGCATCGCTTCTCTGTACAAGAAGGAGAAGATACTGGTGGGAAGAGACGGACGAACCTCCAGCCAAATGCTGACTGAGGGCGCTGTGGCCGGGATACTCGCCCAGGGAAACAGCGCAGATGACTGTGGAGTAATCACCACTCCCGGACTACAATTCCTAGCAAAAACCAGCACCTCGCCTGGGCTAGTTATTACCGCGAGCCACAATCCGCCCGAATACAACGGCTTCAAAGTCATAGATTCCGATGGGATAGAGATTCCCCGCGAAAGAGAGGAGAGGATCGAACAGCTAGTCGTCAAGAACTCATGGAAGGTGAACAAGACTCCGGGACGACGAGAGCAGCGGACTCTGCCCCTGGAACTCTATCTAGCAAGCGTCAGAACACACGTGAGGAAGAGTAACCTTGCTAACTCGCTGGGAGTTGTGGTTGACACGGGCAACGGAGTATCCTCATTGACTACTCCGTTCTTGCTTCGAACCATCGGCTGTCGAGTAGTCACAATCAACGATAATATCGACGGCAGATTTCCAGGCCGCACGTCAGAGCCCAGACCAGAAAATCTAGGTCCTCTCGCGGAAATGGTCCGTTTCGAGAAGGCAGCGTTCGGAGTTGCTCACGACGGCGATGGCGATAGGGCTGTATTCGTTGACGATACCGGCGTTGTTCATTCGGGAGATAATAGTCTGACACTCATTGCCGACGAGGTCCTCAAGAAGAATCCCGGAGGCAAGGTGGTTACTCCCGTCAATTCATCCATGTCCGTGACGGAGGTTGCTCGGAAGAGGAAGGGAAGAGTGATTCCGACCAAGGTAGGAAGCATCCACGTGGCGAGGACGATGCTCCGGGAAAAAGCCATTCTCGGCGGAGAGGAGAACGGCGGAATATTCTACGCTCCACACCAGCCGGTAAGAGACGGGACAATGGCTACCGTGTTGATCATGAATTCTATCCTAGAGAACCGGATGCCTCTCTCCAAACTGATGGCTCGGCTACCAAGATTCTTCATGGCTAAAGAGAAGCGCAAGTGTCCAGACGAGAAGAAGAACGATGCGATGAGGAGGATCCGTCAGCGACTCGGCAAAAGGGTGACGAGCACGATAGACGGCGTCCGCGCTGACATGAAAGGCCGAGGCTGGTTCCTTGTCAGACCCAGCGGAACAGAGCCTCTCATCCGAATATATGTCGAAGGAGAGACCGAGAATGATCTGAAAGGTCTACTAGAAGAGTTCAGACCGCTGTTCGACGAAACAATCGGAACCTAAACTTTCATACTATCCAAGAACAGCACTCTCGCGTCCCGAGAGAAATATTGTTGGTCCCCTTTTTTCTAGAAGACTCTCGCCGGTTGGAACGCTTCCCGGCACGGATTCGAGTTTACAACGCAAAATAGGCTTAAACAGTGATCTTCGAAACGGTGCTCTTACCCTAGGTTGAAGCGTGGAATGAACGTGGTCAGTGGAACCCCTTCCCCGATTTCGGATCAGGGCTTGTTCCGCGCCTGTCGGTTACGAAAAGGGATCTTTTGCGTGATCGCGACCTTCAAGAAGTCTTAGGAAAGGTCAGTTTTGTCTGATGAGAGCAGATTTCTTTCCGGTCTTCTGGGTCGGTAACGGATTTGGTAACCTTGGATGGTAACAAGGAGGCGCTTCGAGGACTGGTTCCCTGCGTGGTTGAGAGAGGAAGCGGCAGACTTCTCGTTTGACGACTGGCCTATTTCTCGGCCTTCCAAGTCTTCCTAACGACTCTAGAGCTGACCTTGATCGGGTCCTCCATCTGACGGAGCAGTTTCGCACCTCGCTGCCTTTGCTCTTCCTGTTGCTCTTCCGATTTCAGGGTCCTGGCGACCCTTAACGCGATCTCTCTTGGAGATTGAATCGTCTTGACCAAGCCCTTCCTCTCCAGGTACTTGATGTAGAGCGGTTTCTCTCCGGGGAAATTCGAGATGGCTGGGCGGCCCAACAAGGCAGCCTCGACCGTCATCGTGCCTCCAGATCCGATGAAGATGGTCGAGTAGTACAGGAGACTTGTAGCGTCGATGATGTGATCGACAACGCGTACCCTATCTCCAAACTTCTCCCTGAGAACTGGTGCCTGACGCCCATATCTTGTCGAAATCACGATCTGTGAATCCAATTTCAGTCTCAAGATTTCTTCAGTGACCGGTCCGATCACAGGTGCACTGTCACTCGCCTTCCCCTCCAGGTAGGAGGCGAAGGACTCTTCAGTTCGCAACACGATAATCGGTTTCCCTTTTTTTAGGGACAACCGCTTGAGCACCGCTGGATTCGGCTTGAATCGTTTCAACCAAGCAGCAGCATCCAACGCTCTGTACGGCACAATACCGTCAGGCGGTGCTCCGAAGGACAGCCAGACCTTTCTGCGAATTATCCAGGGCGAACACACGTATCGTGAGAGAGGAATACTGAGCCGAGCCACCAGCCAAGAATGAGGGGAATCATTCACCGCAACATGTGGAACTCCAAGCCCGAAAGCTACCCTCGCAGCCTCGGGAGAGGAGAATGAGACAGCGGTATCGGGGCGCCAACTCTCAATCAGCTGAGCTAGTTTTACCACTCTACGTCCACTAGCCAGAAGCTTGCCATAGCGGGAACCACCTCCGTGTTCACCGACAATGCGGAATCGCAACTGTTTCAATCTCAACGCTTCTACAGCTTCGCGATACGTACGAGTCGTCAGCAGAAGCTCGTGTCCATCCCGGACAAGGTCTCGAGAGAGCGGCTCGAAGAAGAGAGCATGCTTCGGCGTCAGAATATCGATCCAGACTCTCATAGCCAGCTGATCCCAGAGCGAATTCTGTAAGACAATCCTGGGTAGATAAGAGATAGAAGGAATTCACAGATCGAGATAGTCATGTCGACCAAGATTCGAATATTCTTGGTTAGCACTGACAAATCTTGCGTCTAACACAGGCAGGTTTGCCGCGAACCAAACCGAAATCTATCAGCAGAGTAGACACAATCGGTTAAGCAGATCACGAACGCCTTGAGATTCCCCGCCAGAAGTGCGAAACAGCTGATGGGTCTATGGAAGAAAACCACTCCGTTGCTATTATCGGCGATAACCCAGAGGCCCTCCTCCTCTCTGTCCTTTACGCTGAAGCGGGCATTCCCAACTATCTAGTAGGACCCTTCGGAGACGACGGCAGAACACACTCGAACCGACCGGGCCTAGAAGAGGCTCTCTGGCTACTCAGCATTTTCAAAAAGTCAGGCAAGATTACCGTAACGCCAGACCGTCACAAATTACCCCTATCGCAAGTCAGGACTTTGATTCTGGCGACCCACGCCTCCGGCCCCGATAGTACGAACGAGCTCGAGATGACCGTCCGAAACCTCGCCCCCAGCCTCGCAAACCGAACAACTATTGTCTATACTGGCCTCTGCAAACCCCGCTACACATCCTCCGTCGTCAAGTTATCAATAGAGAAGCATGGTGGACTAAGCATTGGAGTTGACGTAGATCTCTACTACATGCCGCTATTCTGGACGGGTGAAAGAATCCAAGAGTTCAAGGAAAAACGTAAAGTGCTCGCCGGATTCGGTGGCCCTATCTCAAACCCCTTCCAAGAGGAACTCCTTCGAGTCTTTCCAACACTAAGCTTGGCGTCGACACTGGAAATCGCGGAAGCATCAGGCCTTTTCTCAGCTGTTAGCCGAGAAGTGGGGAGAGCCCTTGAACTGGAACTGGCAAAGATGTCAGAAACGCACGGAATAAACTACGACGAAGTCCAGGAACTCTCCAGAGACGTTCGATTAACTTTCACAGGAAGCTCGCATCCATTTCCAGAGCGAGAATCGATCGCAACAACCATAGCAGTCTCAAGCTCCCAGCGAAGGAACGGAGCCAGACTCATGCGAGCAGCTCACTCCATAAACGAAGAATACCAGTCGCAGATAGTCGACATGATCAAGAGAGCACTCGGCCACTGTGGATATCCCTTCAGGAGATCGAGAGTCGCAATTCTGGGAACCGATGGTCTCCTGAAGAATGCCTGGTCTAGGCCCGAATCGCCACCAATAATCGAATCTCTTCGAAAGAGAGGCGCAAGAATTACTCTATACCCGGGCGAGACTGGATCTCAGCCTTGGGCTGAGATGGTCGGGGTGGATGTTCGAGTCGAAAGTAGCCTCCTGAGAGCCGTTGCGAAGGCGAACTGCACAGTTGTTGCACTTCCGAAATCATCCGCCTCGGAGCTTGACCCGGATCAGATTTC
>Ga0210409_10002082_pt1 | contig 24469 bp, 18 predicted proteins | sample IncBWH17MmetaG_FD_161649 | JGI IMG/M metagenome (GOLD analysis project Ga0210409, IMG submission 161649) | Forest soil microbial communities from Barre Woods Harvard Forest LTER site, Petersham, Massachusetts, United States - Inc-BW-H-17-M | ecosystem: Environmental > Terrestrial > Soil >...
CGCCACCGGCATCAGCGTCAGCCCGCTGTGCCTGGGCGCGATGATGTTCGGCGCCTGGGGCAACACCGACCACGACGACTCGATCGCGATCATCCACGCCGCGCTCGACGCGGGCATCAACTTCATCGACACCGCGGATGTGTATTCGCGCGGCGAGTCCGAGGAGATCGTCGGCAAGGCGCTCGCGGGCGGTCGCCGGGACGCGGTCGTGCTCGCGACGAAGCTGCACGGCAAGATGGGCGAGGACGCCAACGAATACGGCAACTCGCGCCGCTGGATCATGCGGGAGGTCGAGAACAGCCTGCGGCGGCTGAAAACCGACTGGATCGACCTCTACCAGGTCCACCGCCCCGAGCCCGACACCGACATCGACGAGACGCTCGGCGCGCTCAGCGACCTGATCGCAGCCGGCAAGGTGCGGTGCGTCGGCAGCTCGACGTTCCCCGCGTACATGATCGTCCAGGCCCAGTGGGTCGCCGAGCGGCGCGGTCGCGAGCGCTTCCTCTGCGAGCAGCCGCCCTACTCGATGCTGATCCGCGCGATCGAGCGCGACGTCCTGCCCACGTGCCTGCAGTACGGCATGGGTGTGATCCCCTGGAGCCCGCTCGCAGGCGGCTGGCTCTCGGGCCGCTACTCGACGGACGGCGACTCCCCTGGCTCGAGTCGCCGCGCGCAGATGCTCCCCTCGCGCTACGACATGTCGATCCCGGCGAATCGGGCCAAGCTCGAGGCCGCGCAGGCGCTCGGCGACGTCGCCGAGCGGGCCGGCATGTCGCTGATCGAGATGTCGCTGCGCTTCGTCACCTCCCACCCCGCCGTCACCGCCGCGATCATCGGCCCCCGCACGATGGAGCAGCTCGAGAGCCAGCTGCCCGCGCTCGAGCGGCCCGTGCTGCCCGCAGAGGTGCTCGACAGAATCGACGAGATCGTGCCGCCCGCCACCAACGTCAACCAGGCCGACACCGGGTGGGACCCGCCCTGGCTGACCGATCCGACGCTGCGGCGCCGCCCCGCGGCCGCGGCGTAGACGACCCGGCGCCGTGCGCATCTTCTCGGGCATCCAGCCGACCGGCAGCAAGCACCTCGGCAACTACATCGGCGCGATCTCCCAGTACGTCGATGCGCAGGAGCGCGGCGAGGGAGTCTTCTGCATCGTCGACCTGCACGCGATCACGGTTCCCTACGAGCCCTCCGAGCTGCGCGCGCGCCTCTACGACACGACCGCGATCCTGCTCGCCGCCGGGCTCGACCCCGAGCGCTGCATCCTCTTCCGTCAGAGCGACATCGGCGAGCACACCGAGCTTACGTGGCTGCTGTCGAGCGTCACCGAGCTCGGTCGCCTGCAGCGCATGCACCAGTTCCGCGACAAGTCGCTCGCGCAGCGCGAGCTGGTGTCGGCGGGGCTGCTGATGTACCCGGTGCTGCAGGCCGCCGACGTGCTCGCCTACCGCGCGAACGAGGTGCCCGTCGGCGAGGATCAGCGCGAGCACATCGAGCTGATGCGCGACGTCGCGCGGCGCTTCAACGCGCGCTTCGCAGATGGCGAGGAGCTGCTCGTCGTCCCCGAGCACCGAATCCCTGACGTCGGCGCTCGGATCATGGACCTCCAGGAGCCGACGAGCAAGATGTCGACGACGGGCGCGGGCGAGCTGGGGACCGTCTACGTGCTCGACGCGCCCGCAGCGATCGAGAAGAAGCTCCGCAGCGCCGTCACCGACTCCGGCGGCGAGATCCGCCGCGACGCCGAGAAGCCGGGGATCTCGAACCTGATCGAAATCCTCGCCGCCGTGCGCGGCGTCTCGGCTGAGAGCGTCGAAGCCGACTACCGCGACTCTCGCTACGGCGACTTCAAGACCGAGGTCGCGGCCGCCGTCGTCGACTATCTCGCCCCGGCTCGCGAGCGCTACGTCGAGCTGCGCGCCGAGGAGGCGCGGCTCGAGTCGATTCTCTCGGCCGGTGCCGAGCGCGCCCGTGCGATCGCCTCGCAGACGCTCGCCGACGTGCGCGAGCGGATGGGGCTCGGACGCCCGCGCCCGGTCGGCGGCGTTGCCACGTCGGCGCCGCTCGATACCGTGGTCGAATGAGCCTCGCCGCGCTCGAGCTCGACCTCGACGTCTTCAGCGGTCCCTTCGACCTGCTGCTGACGCTGGTGCTGCGCGAAGAGGTCGACCTGCTCGAGCTGCAGCTGGCCGAGGTCGTGCTCGCCTACCTCGATCATCTCGAGAGCCGCGGCGAGCTCGACCTCGAAACGGCGACCGAGTTCATCGTGCTGATCGCCGCGCTGCTCGAGCTGAAGTCACGTCTGATGCTCAGCGACGGTGAGGAGGAGCTGCTGGACATCGAGCCCGAACAGGCTGCCGAGGAGCTGCTCGCACGGATGCTCGACGCGCGCCGCTACCGGGCCGCCTCGGCGCACCTCGCCGAGCTGCTCTCCGGCGAGCACGGCGTGCGCTTCCGCGAAGCCCCGCCGCCGGCGCACCTGCGGCGCACGATCGTGCAGCCGCAGGAGGGCTCCCAGGACCCGGCGGTGCTCGGCGAGGCGATCGGGCGGTTGCTGCTGACGCCCCCTACGATCAATGTGCGCCACATCGCCGTGCCGCGCGTGAGCGTCGGCGAGCGCCTCGCCCATCTGCGCACCCTGCTACGGCGCGGGAGCTTCAGCTTTGATGAGGCGGTGGAGGGCGCGGACAGGATGACCGTCGCCGTGACCCTCTTCGCGCTGCTCGAGCTCTACAAACGCGGCGAGGCCGACTGGTCCCAGGGTGAGTGCTTCGGCGAGATCGCGATCAAGGCACGCGTCGGCGAGGCCGACGCGCCGCCGCTGGCCCGAGCCGGAGGGCTCGCCGGGTGAACGACGGTGGCGGGGAGAGCGACGGCGGCGGACTTCGCCCCGTCCGCCAGGACGCGGCTCCGCAGGCGGCGGACACCTCGCCGGATTCGCAGATCCCTGCTCTGGCCCGGACCGTCGAGGCGCTGCTGTTCCTCTCGACGGACCCCCTGACGGCGACCGAGCTGGCCGACGCCACGCAGGCCGGCGAAGGGGCGGTCCGCACGGCCCTGGCGCTGCTCGCCGAGGACTACGCGCCGGGACGGCGGGGCATCATGCTGCGGGAGCTCGGCGGAGGCTGGACGCTCGCGAGCGACCCCGAGACGGAGGACGCCGCGCGTCGGCTGCTCAGCCGCCCGCGCCTTTCGACGCTGACGCCCGCGCAGGCCGAGACGCTCGCGATCGTCGCCTATCTGCAGCCGATCTCCCGTCCGGAGATCACGCGGATCCGGGGGGTCAGCGCGGACTCCGCGACGGCGACGCTGCTCGAGCGCGGGCTGATCGAAGAGGCCGGCCACTCTCAGTTCGGGGCCGTCCTGTACCGCACCAGCACCGCCTTCCTCAAGCTCTTCGGGCTGCGCTCGCTGGAGGAGCTGCCCGACGTGGCGCGCTGGGACCCCACGCCCGAGGAGCAGGCCCAGCTCCGCGAGCGGCTGCTGCGAGCCGGCGAGGCTCGTGCCGGCGCCGGCCCCGAGGGCTAGCTCGAGCCGACGCGGGCGGCCAGCTGCCCGCAGGCGGCGTCAATGTCGCGACCTCGCGTGAGGCGCACCGTCGCGGGGATGCCCCGCGCCTCGATGGCCGCGCGGAACGCGGCGATCGACTCGCGCGTCGAACCACGGTAGGGATCGGAGCCGTCCGATCCCGTCGGGTTGTAGGGGATCAGGTTGACCTTGAAGATCGACGGCTGATCCTCGCGGCGCTCCGACAGGACCCTCGCGAGCGCCAGCGCCTGCTCGTAGCGGTCGTTGACCCCGGCGAGCATCACGTACTCGACGAACACCCGCCGGCGCTTGCGCTCGTAGAACGCGCGGCACGCGTCGATCACGTCGGCCAGCGGGTAGCGGTCGTTGACGGGCATCAGCTGCGAGCGGAGCGCTTCGTCGGCGGCGTGCAGCGAAAGCGCGAGGCGCAGCGGCATGTCCTGTTCTGCGAGACGCTCGATCCCGGGGATCCAGCCGACCGTCGAGATGGCCGTGCGACGGTGCGTGATGCCCAGGTCCGGTAGCCGCTCGCAAGCGGCCAGCACGTTCTCGATGTTCAGCATCGGCTCACCCATCCCCATGAACACGCAGTTGGAGATCGGCTGGCGGGCGGTCTTCGTGCGTCTCGCGGCGCCGTCGGCTCGACCGCCGGTCGGCGGGCGAGGCGGTCGCTGCATGCGGGTGAAGTGGAGCGCCTGCTCGACGATCTCGGAGGCCGTCAGGTTTCGCGCGAAGCTCATCCTGCCGGTCGCGCAGAACGTGCAGGTCAACGGGCAGCCGGACTGCGATGAGACGCAGATCGAGCTACGGCCGTCTCGGTAGCGCATCAGCACCGCCTCGAGCGGACGCTCGTCGGCTGTCGCGAACAGCGCCTTGACGGTGCCGTCACGTGCGTGGGCCTCGCTGCGCAGGGTGAGGCTCGAGAAGGGCAGCTCGCTCGCCAGCGACTCGCGCAGGGCGGCGGGGAGGTCGGTCATCTCGTGGAAGCCCTCGGCTCCGGCGGCCGCCCACCTCCAGATCTGGCGGGCGCGGAAGGCAGGCTCGCCGCGGTCGGCGAGCGTCTGCTCGAGTAGTTGGAGATCCATGGCTGCGAAGCCGGCGACAGCGAGGCGCGGGCTGGCTGTAATGGTTGCAGCAGATGAGCCACGTCCCCGACACCAGCCGATGCGACTAGCCAAGTACCTCGCTCACGCGGGCGTCGCCTCCAGGCGCGCCGCCGAGAAGCTGATCGGCGACGGCCGTGTGGCGGTCGACGGGCAGACCGTCACCGATCCGGCGCTGGCGGTGGACGCGAGCCGGCGCGTGACCGTCGACGGCAGGCCGTTGGAGGGCCCCGAGCCGAGGGTCGTCTACGCGGTGCACAAGCCCGTGGGAGTCGTCTCGACCGCTCGCGACACTCACGGGCGCCCGACCGTCGTCGGGCTGGTCCGCTCGCGTGGCCTGCGCCTGTATCCGGTGGGCCGGCTCGACGCCGACTCGAGCGGCCTGATCCTGCTCACCAACGACGGCGAGCTCGCCAACCGCCTGACCCACCCGTCCTTCGAGATGCCCAAGACCTACCGGGTGAAGCTCGGCGGCGGGCCACCAGGCGCAGAGGTGCTCGAGGCCCTCAGGCGCGGCGTGCCGCTCGACGGCTCGCCGACGTCGCCTGCGCTCGTGCGACGCCTGCGCTCGGGCGTGATCGAGATCACCATCCACGAGGGGCGCAATCGCCAGGTGCGGCGCATGTGCGAGGCGCTCGGACACCCGGTGCTGGAGCTTGAGCGCATCGCCTTCGGCCCGCTGCAGCTGGGCGACCTGCAACCCGGCGCATACCGCCGCCTTCGCGCCGCGGAGGTCGAGCGCCTCCGGGCGCTCTGACAGAATCGCCCCGATGCAGCGACTTTTCGCCCTTCGCGGCGCGATCAGCGTCGAGCACAACGACGCCAAGGACATCCTCGACGCGACCACCGAGCTGATGCAGACGGTCATGGCCCGCAACGGGCTCACCCCGCCGAGCGTCGTCAGCTGCATCTTCACCGCGACCAACGACCTGAACGCCGAATTCCCCGCGGCCGCGGCGCGTGCGATCGGCTTCGAGAACGTGCCCCTGCTCTGCGCCCGCGAGATCCCGGTGCCGCGGTCGATGCCGCGCGTGATACGGGTCCTGATCCACTACTACGCCGAGGAGGATCACGAGCCGGTGCACGTGTATCTCGGAGACGCTCGCGCGCTGCGAGCGGACCTGCACGCGGCGCAGTAGGAGGGCCCGCGGCGGGGATCGAGCAGACCGGCCAGCTGGGCGTCGGCCACCGATGCGGCATCGTTGGCTCAGCCTCGGCACAATGGGCGGGTGGCGATCGAGTTCTCAGAGCGCATCCGGCGCCTGCCGGTGTACCCGGCTGCGGGCGGCTACGCCCAGGAGGAGCCGCTCGTGCGGTTGGCGAGCAACGAGTCTCCGTTCGCTCCGCTGCCCGCGGTGAGGGAGGCGATCCAGCGCGCGCTTGTGAACCTCAACCGCTATCCCGACCCGTCGAACTCGCTGTTGCGCCGGCGCCTCAGCGACCGCTACGACGTGCCCGCCTCGCGGATCGCGATCGGCAACGGCTCGTGCGACATCCTGCTGGCCGCGGGCGAGGCGCTGCTCGAGCCCGGCGCCGAGGTCGTCTACGCGTGGCCCTCGTTCTCCATTTACCCGCACCTCAGCGCCGCCTCTGGCGCCACCGCGGTGACCGTCGCGCTCGACGGCTCCGAGCGCCACCAGCTGGAGGCGATGCTGTCGGAGATCACCGTTGCGACGCGCCTGGTCATCGTCTGCAACCCGAACAACCCCACGAGCACCGCGGTGCCGCTCTCGAGCATCGCCGGCTTCCTCGCTGAGGTGCCGTCGCACGTGTGCGTGATCGTCGACGAGGCCTACTGCGAGTTCAACCTGCTGCAGGACCCCGACGCGTCGATCGCCCTGCTCGAGCGCCATCCGAACCTCGCGCTGCTGCGCACGTTCTCGAAGGTCCATGGCCTGTGTGGTCTGCGTGTGGGCTTCGCGCTTTGCGGCTCGGACGCATTGCCCCAGGCGCTCGACCAGGTGCGCCAGCCATTCTTCTGCAACGCCCTCGCCCAGGCCGCGGCGCTGGAGGCCCTGTCGCACCAGGACGCCGTCGAGGAGCGTGTCGCGCTCACCGTCGCCGAGCGCAACTCCCTCGCCGAGGGCCTGCGTGAGCTCGGCATCAGCTTCGCCGACTCGCAGGCGAACTTCTGCTGGCTGCACCTCGGCGACGCCGACGAGACGGAGATCATGCGCGGGCTGGTGGATCGTGGGGTGCTCGTGCGCAGCGGTACGGCTCTCGGCTCTCAGACACCGGCGCTGCGCGTCACCTACGGGCTCCCGGAGGAGAACGAGCGCTTCCTGACGGCGCTGTCCGAGGTGCTCCAGCCGGCCGTCGCCGGCTGAGGGCGGCCCCTCACCCCCGGCGCTGCCACCGCCAGCGGCAGGCAGGCAGGCCAACGCCGCCCACGGGAGAGCGCTGCGCACGCCCGATCTTCCCGACCGGCCCGCGCTGCCCAGCATTCGACCAAACGCTCATTCTCTGCTACAAAGCACGTGGACGACATGCACGTATCGGCTCGCACACCAGCTCTTACCTCTCCAGCGCCAGCCGGCTGGTCGTCCTTCTACGCCTGGCGATTTAGCTAGGCGCTCCGGCCCGGGCCCGTTCGTGAGAGGGCTCGCATGGTCGCACCGGGTCCAGGACGGACCGAGCGCCTTCTGCGCGGGCCTTGCGCCCACTCACGAGCGACCGGCGGCAGCGCCGCTGAGCCGCAGTGGCAGCACCTCTACCATTTCCAGGCGTCAGTGAAAGGATGAGTCAATGATGATTGTCATGAAGGAGACCGCGACCGACGAGGAGGTGGACGCGGTCGTCGAGAAGATCGAGCGTGCGGGGGCGCTGGCCCATCGCAGTCGCGGCGCGCGTGTGACGGTGATCGGCGCGATCGGCGATGTCGAGCAGGACGTGAGCGTCGAGAGCCTCGGCCTCGAGGGCCAGCCGGGTGTCGATCGGGTCGTACCGATACTCAAGCCCTACAAGCTCGCCTCGATCCAGATAACCCACGGCCAGCGGACGGTCCTCGACATCGGGGGGCGCAAGATCGGGGGCGAGAACTTCGCGATGATCGCGGGGCCGTGCACGGTCGAATCACGTGATTCCCTCCTCGAGACCGCGCGCGTCGTGCGCGACGCCGGCGGCACGCTGTTCCGCGGCGGCGCATACAAGCCGCGCACCTCTCCCTACGCCTTCCAGGGCCTGGGCCAGGAGGGCTTGAAGCTGCTGGCGGAGGCGAAGGCCGAGACCGGCCTGCCGATCGTGACCGAGCTGATGGACGTCCGTGACCTGGACGCCGTGCTGGAGGTCGCCGACGTGATCCAGATCGGCGCTCGCAACATGCAGAACTACACGCTGCTCGCGGAGATCGGCCGCTCCGGGCGCCCGGCTCTGCTCAAGCGCGGCCTGTCGGCCCCGCTCGACGAGCTGCTGATGGCGGCCGAGTACATCCTCAAGGAAGGCAACCCGTCCGTGATGCTCTGCGAGCGGGGGATCCGCACGTTCGAGACAGACCACCGGCGCGTCACGCTGGACCTGATGGCGGTGCCGATCCTGAAGGAGCTCTCGCACCTGCCGGTGATCGTCGACCCGAGCCATGCGGCCGGCCGGCGGGAGCTGGTGCTGCCGCTGTCGCTGGCAGCGGCGGCCGCGGGCGCGGACGGGATCATCGTCGAGACGCACCCATGTCCGGAGGAGGCCGTCTGCGACGGTCCGCAGGCTCTGCGCGCGGATGGCTTCGCGGAGTACGTCGGTGCCGTGGAGCGGGTCGCCGCGCTCGCCGGCAAGGCGCTCAGCCCGGCGTGAAGGTCGCGCTGCTCGGGGTCGGGCTGATCGGCGGCTCGATCGGTCTGGCCGCCCGGCGGCGGGCGCATGCGAGCGTGTGCGGCTATGACCCGCAGCCGGGCGTGCGGGCGGCCGCGCTCGAGCTCGGGGCGATCGACACGCAGTCCGAGGACCCGCGCGACGCCGTGGCCGGCGCCGACGTGGTGTTCGTGGCCACGCCGGTCAGCGCGCTCGCCGACACCGTACGCGTCGCGCTGGAGAGCGCCGCGGCGGGATGCGTCGTGACGGATGTCGGCTCCACCAAGCGTGTGCTCGCCGACGTCGGCGAGGACGAGCGCTTCATCGGCGGTCATCCGCTCGCCGGCGCGGAGACGGCGGGAGTGGAGCACGCGCGCGAGGACCTCTTCGACGGCGCCACCTGGTATCTGACGCCTGCCCGCGGCAGCACCGCTGGCGTGCTGTATGAGCGCCTGCACCGTCTGCTCACCGGCTTCGGTGCACAGCCGACCGCGATCGACGCGGAGACGCACGACCGGCTGATGGCCTGCGTCTCGCAGCTGCCGCACGTGCTCGCCAACCTGCTGGCGAGCCAGGCGGCGAGCCTGCTCGGAGAGGAGTCATCGCCGAGGCTGCCGGCGGTCGGCCCGAGCTTTCGCGACGCCACCCGCGTGGCCGGCGCCAACAGCGCGATCTGGACGGACATCTACCTGTCCAACCGGGACGCCCTGATCGCCGGCATCGACGAGTTCGCCTCACGGCTCGCGGCGATCCGCTCGGCGCTCGAGGAGGGTGACGCGGGTGCCGTCACGTCCTGGAACGAGGAGGCGCGCAGCGACCGCGAGGCCTTGCTCGGGGCGGGCCTGACCGGCGGGCCGGTGCACGAGATCCGCGCGTCGGTGCCGAACCGTCCCGGCGTGATCGCCGACATCGCGCTCGCCCTGGGAGATGCCGGGGTCAACATCGTCGACATGGCGCTGTCGCCCTCCGAGGACAATCGCCAGGGCGTGGTGGCGCTGTGGATCGGCGGCGAGGAGCACTCCCGGCGCGCCGAGCAGCTGATCGCCGGCCTCGGATTCCCGGTCGCCCGGGCCTGATTGCCGCGGGCATAATAGGGTCAGGTGGACATGCGTTTCGAGCCCGCACGCGGACTCTCCGGTGAGCTCCGTGCGCCGGCTGACAAGTCGATCTCACACCGCGCGGCGCTTCTCGGGGCGATGGCGTCGGAACCCGTGCATATCGAGCGCTACCTGCACGCGGCCGACACGACCTCGACGCTCGAGGCCGTACGCGCGCTCGGGGCGCTCGTCGAGCAGCGCGATGAGGAGGTCGTCGTGCGCGGCACCGGTCTGCGCGAGGCGCGCGAGCCGGAGGGGCCGATCGACGTGGGCAACGCCGGCACGCTGCTGCGCCTGCTGCCGGGGTGGCTGGCGGCCCAGGCCGGGCGGTCCTTCATGCTCGACGGCGATGACTCGATCCGCCGGCGGCCCGTGGACAGGATCGCCGAGCCCCTGCGTCACATGGGCGCCGAGATCGAGCCGACGGGCGGTCGCTTCGCACCGCTCGTGGTCCGCGGCGCGCGCCTGCGAGCGATCTCGTGCGAGCTCGAGGTCGCGAGCGCGCAGGTCAAGTCGTGCGTGCTGCTCGCCGCGCTCGCCGCCGACGGTGCGACCACCGTCGGCGAGCCGTCACGGAGCCGCGATCACACCGAGCGCATGCTGCTGCGCGCCGGCGTGTCGATCCACCGGCACGGCCACCACGTGACCGTCGTCAACGCCGACGAGCTGCTGCTCGACAGGGTGACCGTGCCGGGCGACGCCAGCTCCGCCGCCTTCCTCGTCGCCGCCGGCGTGCTCGTTCCCGGCTCGCGCCTGCTGATCGGCGACGTGGGCGTCAACTGGACGCGATCGGGCTTTCTGCGGATCGTGCGGCGCATGCAGGGCATCGTGCTCGGCGACCTGGAGGAGGACACGGGCGAGCTTACCCCCGATGAGCCCGTCAGCGACCTGGACGTCGCCCACGGCGCGCTCGAGGGCACCGTCGTCGAGCCCGAAGAGGTGCCTCTCGCGATCGACGAGCTGCCGCTCGTGGGCCTGCTCGGCTGCTTCGCCGAAGGCGAGACGGTCGTGCGCGGCGCGCAGGAGCTACGGATCAAGGAGTCGGACCGCATCGCGGGTGTCGTCGAGGGCCTGCGCGGGCTGGGCGCGGACATCGAGGCAACCGACGACGGCTTCGCCGTGCGTGGCAGCGGAGGGCTACGAGGGGGCACGCTGGACGCGCGCGGAGACCATCGCCTCGCGATGATGGGTGCCGTCGCGGGCCTCGCCTCCAAGGAGGGCGTCGAGGTGCGGGGCATGGAGGTCGCGTCCGTGTCGTATCCCGGTTTTGTCGAGGACCTCGCTGGCCTCAGCTCATGATCTCGCACCTACACCGATGCTGATAGCGATCGACGGGCCCGCCGGGGCCGGCAAGTCCACCGTCGCGCGCGAGCTCGCGCGAGAGCTGGGCTACGGCTACCTCGACAGCGGCGCCATGTACCGCTGCGTCGCGTGGCTCTCGCTCGAGCACCCCGAGCGGTCTCCGGCAGCGCTGGCCCGCGAGGCGCGCATCGAGATGCACGGCGCGAGCGCGCCGCAGGCGCCGCGTGTGAGCTGCGACGGCCGCGATGTGACCGAGACGATCCGCGCGCCGGAGGTCTCGGAGGCAGCGTCGCGCATCGCGGCCGACCCAGAGGTGCGCGATGCGCTCGTCGCCAAGCAGCGCGCTCTGCTCGGCGGAGGAGACTGGGTGGCGGAGGGACGCGACGTCGGCACGGTCGTGGCGCCGCAGGCCGACCTGAAGATCTTCCTCACCGCCGACGCCCAGGAGCGCGCGCGCAGGCGCGCCGCGGAGCTCGGCGCCGATCCGCAGCTCGTGCTCGCCGAGCAGGCCCTGCGCGACGAGCGCGACATCAGTCGCGAGCACGGCCCGCTGCGGCCTGCCCGCGGCGCCGTCGTTCTCGACACGACCGATCTCAGCATGGAGCAGGTCGTTGAGCGGATCGCGGCGCTCGCGCGAGAGGCGAGCGCCGGCCGTGGGGGAGTGAGAGCGAGCTCGGCGAGCGCTTCCTCGGAGTCCTTGTAGAGGACGGCCGGCCCGCTGCTCGCGTCTCGGAAGGGCGGTTGTGCACGTGCATAACCGCCGCCGGGCAAGTTCGGCAGATCGCCACGCTAAATGGGGCTGCCCGCCGGGTACTTGATCGATTGCGGCGGATGTCGCGTCCGGTAATGGGGAGCCACGCCGCTTAACGTCGGCGGGAGGGAGCGGGAATATGAGCAGCAACGGTCGATGCAATCGCCTCAGCCACATGGGGCTTGCGCGCATGCTGTTGGCTTGCATGTGTGCGGGCATGCTGCTGATGGCTGCAGCGGGTGGAGCGGCTGCGTCGACCTTTGAACGCCGACCGATCCTCTTCGTCCACGGCTTCGAGAGTGCGGGATCAAATTTCGCCTCGCAGGCCATGCGCTTCGAAAGCAACGGCTGGGCGCCGAGCTGGGTCATGGAGCTCGACTATGACTCCACGGCCGCGGTCGGGAACAAGACCGAAGTCGACAAACAGATAGACGAAGCGATCGCGACCCTCAAGCAGCGCACAGGAAGGTCCCAGGTCGACGTCATCGGGCACTCCGAGGGCACGTCGGTGATGTACAGCTACCTGACTGAAGGCGAAGAAGCGGCCAAGCGCCGGGAAAGCGTGGCGAGCTACGTCAACGTCGACGGCCAGGAAAAAAACCCGGGCGTGAGGACGCTCGCGCTCTGGGCGGGTCGCTGCGGCGACGTCACCTGCAGCAAACCCGAACGACACATGGAAGGCGCCCAAAATGTCACGATCCCAAACCAGACACACGTTCAGACATCCACGTCGTCTGAGTCGTTCCAGCAGATGTTCAAATTCTTCAGGGGCAACCTTCCAGCGCATGACATCGTCGCCCAGAAAGGCAAGATCGTGCTCGCCGGCAAGGCCCTCGAATTTCCGCAGAACACCGGCTTGATCGGCGACACCGTGCAGATCTGGCCGGTCGACTCCAACGGCGTGCGGACGACCACGACGCCGCTCGCATCCTTCGAAATCACCGACGGCTCGACCGGCGGAGGCGCGTGGGGACCGGTGACCGCCAAAGTTGCTCAGCGCTACGAGTTCGCGCTCGTGCAGCCGTCCAGGACGGTCCATGTCTACATGGAGCCCTTCGTGAGAAGCGACTACGCGATACGCCTGCTCGGCTCGGTTCCCTTCGAGAACTACACCGGGAAAAACCCCGGTAGCTCAGGCGGGGTGATGATCAGGTACAAGGAGTACTGGGGCAACCAGCCAGGCGAAAACGACGAACTGCTGATCAACGGCCTGAACATCTGCACGGCGAAACTGTGTCCATGGGAAAAGGAGGTGAACGCGTTCTTCGCGTTCAACTGGGAAAACAAGGAAGAAACGACCCTGAATGAAGACCCGGTCCTCAGCAAGCCCCCGTTCCTCCAGGGTGCGCAGGTCTTCATCAAGGGCAGCACCCCGCCCAGCGCCACCGTTTCCTACCAGCTGAACTCTCGCGGCGGCGGAGGAGTGCGAACGCTCAACATTCCCAACTGGGAAGGCACGACCAACCAGGTCGAGATCTTCTGGAACGACTTCGAGAGGCTGAGCTTCTGACGGAAATGCGTGTTGTACGACCGCGCGCGCCGTTGCGTCGCTCGTGGTCTCGCGCCCTTGTGATGCTAGTATGCGCGTATGAAGCGCACCACTATATCGTTGCCAGACGATCTTGCCCAGTCCTTGCATCGGGAGGCGCGGCGACGTGACGTGTCCGCGTCAGAGGTGACCCGCGAGGCGCTGCAGGCGCACCTCGGTCTCCAGCCCGGTCGTCGCCGCAAGCTGTCGTTCGCTGCGCTCGGCCACAGCGGTCACGCAAGCACCGCGCGCCACATGGAGGAACTGCTCGAGCACGAGTGGAATGACGACCCTCGCGGTCGTTGACGCTGGCCCGCTGTACGCGGCCACGGACGCGGATGACCGCGACCACCGGGCGTGCGTCGCAACGCTTGAGCGAGAGGACCTGCGGCTCGTTCTACCGGCGCTAGTGGTCGCCGAGGCGACGTACTTCGTCGGAAGGCGGTTCGGCCCCGGCATCGAGGGCCAGTTCCTGCGCGCCATCGGCGCGCTCGACGTCGAAGGCCCGAGCAGCGGCGACTTCGCCCGCATGTCCGAGCTCGTGGAGCAATACGCCGATTTCCCGCTCGGCGGCACAGACGCCTCGATCATCGCGCTCGCCGAGCGGCTGGACGCGCCAACGATCGTGACGCTCGACCGTCGCCACTTCGGCGGCGTGGTTCCCCGACACCGTAAAGCGTTCGAGCTGCTGCCATAAGGCCGAGGTACGCCAGGCTGTTGCCGGCGCAGCCACCTGAAGGCCGGCGCGGGGTCTCCTACATGTGTGGGAATCCGCGTGCGGCGCGCATTCTCGGGCGAATCCGGGGTAGTCCGGACCCTTCATCCCATCCAGGAGGTGGATCGTGAGCGAGCTCGAGCCCGCGAGCTTTGACGTTGAGCGCTTCGAGGTGCGGCCCGATTCGTGTGTTGAGGTGTCCGGACGGTGGTCCGGGGTCAAGGGGCGGCGTTTCATGCGCCCCGCGCTGACAGCGATTACGGGAGGGCGCGAGTACCGTCTCCTGGCGCTGCTGGATCACAAGCCATGGGTCGCCGAAGAGGGCGAGCCGTGGTGCGCGGCGTTCCCCTGGTCGACTGAGCAGGGCGGTCTGCGTGAGGCGGAGCTGACCGTGGCGCCCGACGTGACCGTGCGCCTGCCGCCGCCATCGCTGCCCACAGGCGGACGCCGTCGCCGCTCGAGCCCCACACCAGCTCGCGGCCGAAGGGCAGCGGCCGGCAGCGCGCCCGCCGCACGGTCGAAGGACGACGAAGCGGACAACGGCGGCCGGCTGCGTGAAGAGCACGACGCGGCGGTGCGCTCACGCGACGCGGCGGTCGTCGAGCTCGGCGAGGTCAAGCGCCACCGCGACGAGCTGCGGCGCGAGCTCAAGGCCGCGCTCGCCGCGCAACAGACCGCCGCCGCCGAGCGGCACGATGCGATCGAGGCCGAGGTCGAGCTCCGGATCGCCGACCTGCGGGCGGAGGCCGAGAGGGAGCGAGCGTCCGCCATGAAGGCCGCGGAGTTCGGGCGCGAGCGCGACGCGGCACGCGCCGAACGGACCGAGGCGCTGCGCGAACGGGATAAGGCGGTCGCGGAGCGCGACGCTGCGCGGCTTGAGCGTTCCCGGATGCTCGCCCAGCGCGAGAAGGCGCGGTCTCGGGCCGAGGACGCCCTTGGGCGATGGGAGTCGACGGCCGCGCTCGGCACCCGCCGAACGGAGGAGCGGGACGCTGCGGTGATCGGGCGTGATCGCGCGGTCCGCGAGCGTGACGCGGCGATCGAGCACGGCGGTCGGCTGGAGCGCGAGCGGGACGCTCTGGTCGCGCAGCTCGAACAGGCACGCGAGCAGCTCGCAGCGCGTCGTGACGGCGCGAGCACCGACTCAGGGGGCGAGGCCGGGCGGATCCTGGAGACCGTCGAGATCCGCTCCCTCCCGGCAGAACCTGATCAAAAGGAGCGGCCGACGACGCGGATGCCCGCGGCCAGACCGCCGGTGCGCAGGCCGCGGCGGCCCCCCGCGCCAGCTCGGAGCGCCCCGGCGGTCCGGGTCGATACCTCGAGCCCAGGCGCGGCACTGCGGGGGACCGTCACACCCGAGATCTGGCGGGCGCGACTCCTTGCGGTTGCGGCGCTGCTCGTCGCGCTCGTACTGTCCATCGTGATCCTGACCGCGAAATGAGCCCGCCGGCGCTCAGCTCGGAGGAGCCGACGCGTCGCACCGGCTGAGCGCCCCGTCGGGGGACCAGGCGGCTTCGAGGTCATACTGGCCTGATGAAGGTCGCCGTCGTCGGCTATCCAAACGTGGGCAAGTCCTCGCTGATCAACCGCCTCACCGGCACTAGGGAGGCGGTCGTGCACCAGCGCCCGGGCATCACACGGGACCGCAAGGAGCTCGACTGCGAGTGGAACGGACGGCAGTTCAAGCTGATCGACACGGGCGGCATGGACTTCGAGGACGAGGACCCGCTCGCCGGATCGATCCGTGAGCAGGCGCGCGCGGGGATCGCCGACGCGCAGGTGGCCGTGCTGGTCGTCGATGCGCGTGCCGGGCTGCGCCCGGGCGACCAGGAGATGGCCGACCTTCTGCGCCGCGCGCCTATCCCGACGATCGTCGCCGCGAACAAGATCGATGGCGTCGGCGATCTACCGCTCGCAGCGGACTTCCACCGCCTGGGGCTCGGCGAGCCGCTCGCCGTCTCCGCCGCTCAGGGGCTGGGATCGGGCGATCTGCTCGACCGCATAGTCGAGCTGCTGCCCGATGGCGAGCTCCAGGCGGACGCGGACGCCATCCGCCTCGCGATCATCGGCCGGCCGAACGTTGGCAAGTCCTCGCTGGTCAACCGCTTCCTTGGCGAGGAGCGGGTGATCGTCTCCGAGGACGCCGGCACGACGCGCGACGCGATCGACATGCCGCTGATGGTCGGCGAGCGCAAGCTGATCCTCGTCGACACCGCCGGCATGCGCCGCCAGTCGAAGGTCTCGGACTCGGTCGAGTACTACACGACCCTGCGCTCGCAGCGCGCCGCCGAGCGCGCCGACGTGGCGCTCGTCGTCTGCGACGCCACCGACGGAGTCACCTCGCAGGATCTGCGCATCGCCGAGCTGGCGATGAAGGCGGGCTGTGCGACGGTGATCGTCCTCAACAAGTGGGACCTGCACGACGGCACCGAGGACGACCTGGATCACGAGCGCGCGCGTGTAGCCGAGAAGCTGCGCCTGCGCCCCCGCGTGCTGACGGCGAGCGCCAAGACCGGCCGCCACGTCTCGCGGCTGCTGACCGAGGCGATCACCCTCGGCGAGCGCATGGCGGGGCGCATCCCCACGCCCGAGCTGAACCGCTTCCTATCGGAGGCGGTTCAGGCCCGTCAGCCTCCGGTCGGCACCCGCCGCGGATCGAGCCAGCATCGCCTGAAGCTGATCTACATGGCCCAGATCGGCGAGCGGCCTCCTCGCTTCGCGATCCAGGTCAACTCCCGTGCGCGCGTCACGCGCGACTACGCCTACTTTCTCGAGAACCGCCTGCGGGCGCGCTACGGGATGGACGGCGTGCCGCTGATCATCGATTTCGTGGAGCGCGGCCAGCGCGGCCGAGCCCGCGCAGCATAGACTTCGGCGACTTTTGCCAACCCCGGGCGGCCCGTTGGGGGCCGTCCCAGATCCCTGGAGCTGAACCCACGACGCCATGACTGAGCTTTCCGACAGCGAATTCCTCTTCACCTCAGAGTCGGTCACGGAGGGGCATCCGGACAAGATCGCCGACCAGATCTCCGACGGAGTCCTCGACGCCGTCCTGACCGACGATCCCTATGGGCGCGTGGCATGCGAGACGCTCGTGAACACAGGTCTGATCGTGGTCTCCGGTGAGATCTCCACGGACACCTACGTGGACATACAGGACATCGCCCGCAGCACGGTGCGCAGGATCGGCTACGACGACGCCCGCTACGGCTTCGACTGCCACACCTGCGCGGTGATAAACGCCATCGACAAGCAGTCGCCGGACATCGCCCAGGGCGTGGACGCGGCGTATGAGACCCGCCACGATCCGGCCGACGAAGACGAGCTCGACGTCGCCGGCGCCGGCGACCAGGGCATGATGTTCGGCTACGCCTCCAACGAGACCGAGGAGCTGATGCCGCTTCCGATCTCGCTCGCGCACAAGCTCGCCAAGCGCCTGTCGGAGGTCCGCAAGGGCGAGGTCGTCCCATACCTGCGTCCCGACGGCAAGACGCAGGTGACGGTCCGCTACAAGGACGGGCGTCCGGTGGAGATCGAGAAGATCCTCATCTCCACGCAGCACGCGGACGGCATCGACTCTGAGGCCCTGATCAAGCCGGACCTTCTCGAGCACGTGCTGCGCCCGGTGCTCCCCGCCGATCTCTACGACGAGAAGAAGCTCGTGAGGAACTTCCTCGTGAACCCCACCGGACGCTTCGTGATCGGCGGCCCGATGGGCGACTGCGGCCTCACCGGGCGCAAGATCATCGTCGACACCTACGGCGGCATGGCCCGCCACGGCGGCGGCGCCTTCTCGGGCAAGGACCCCTCCAAGGTCGACCGCTCCGCCGCCTACGCGGCGCGCTGGGTGGCCAAGAACATCGTCGCCGCCGAACTGGCGGACAGGGCCGAAGTGCAGGTCGCCTACGCCATCGGCGTGGCCCACCCGGTGTCGGTGATGGTCGAGACGTTCGGAACCGAGAAGGCGGACCGCACCCGCAGCCAGATCGCGCGGGCCGTCGACGAGGTCTTCGACCTTCGCCCCGGCGCCTTCCGCGAGGAGCTCAAGCTGCACCGGCCGATCTACCAGAAGACCGCGGCATACGGTCATTTCGGGCGCGACGACCACGACTTCACGTGGGAGCGGACCGACAAGGCGCAGGCCTTGCGCGCCGCCGCGGGCCTCTGACCGCACCCCCATCTAGGCTCCGGACGGTGCCCTGCATCGCCCAGGTAGAGCCCTCCTCGCCGTCCGCGGGAGGGCTCGCCATCGCCCAGGTCCAGCCGCTCACGACCACCCGCGCGCTGCAGGGGCCATTCGACTACGTGCTGCCCGAGGAGCTGCGGGATGGCGCGGTCGGCGTCGGCTCGATGCTCGTCGTTCCCTTCGGCCGACGCGAGGTCCTCGGCGTGGTGGTGGGCCTCGCCGAGCACAGCGACGTCGCGGAGGAGCGGCTGCTGGCGCCGGTGCGAGCGCTCGAGCTGGGAGTGCCCGCGGACCTCGTCGAGCTCGCCGAGTGGTTGGCCACCGAGTACTGCTCGACGACCGCCCGCGCGCTCGGCCTCGTGTTGCCCCCTGGCGCGGCGCGCCGCTTGAGCGGCCGCAAGCGCCGCGCCGTCGCACGCCCCCGCCACCGCCCGGTGGGCTCACGTAGCCCGCATCCACCCGAGCTGACAGACGAGCAGCAGCGTGTGCTCTTCACGCTGGCGGCCGTGCTGGAGCGGCGCACCGCCGATGAGCGGCTCCTGTACGGCGTCACCGGCTCCGGCAAGACGGAGATCTACCTGCGCGCGGCGGCGATTGCGCTGGAGCACGGTCGCGGTGCGATCGTGCTCGTCCCCGAGATCGCCCTCACGCCCCAGATAGTGGGGCGCTTCGTCGAACGCTTCGGCGAGACGGTGGCGGTGCTGCACTCGCGGCTGCGCCCGGCCGAGCGCTACGCGGAGTGGCGCCGCCTGCGGGAAGGCGAGGCGCGCGTGTGCGTGGGACCGCGCTCGGCCGTCTTCGCGCCGATCGACGATCTCGGCCTGATCGTCATCGACGAGGAGCACGACTCCTCCTACAAGCACGAAGGCGACCCGCGTTACGACGCCCGCGACGTCGCCGCCGAGCGCGCCGCCCGCTGCGGCGCCCTGCTGCTGATGGGCAGCGCGACGCCGCGCCCGGAGAGCGTCCACCGCGTCGGCGCGCTGACGCTGCCGCGGCGCGTTGACGGGCGCCCGCTGCCGCAGGTGGACGTGCTCGACATGCGGGGCGAGAGCCACGGCCTGCACCCGCTCACCGCGCAGGCGCTCGCCGAGGTTCGCGCCGAGCGTGGCAAGGCGATCGTGCTGCTCAACCGCCGCGGCTGGTCGAACTTCCTCTCCTGCCGCTCCTGCGGGCGTGTGTGGAGCTGCCCGGAGTGCGACGTCGCCCTCGTCCTGCACCGTGCCGGAGGCTTCATCGCCTGCCACCACTGCGGCCACCGTGAGCGCGTCCCCGATCGCTGCAGCGGCTGCTCCTCCACGTCCGTCGCGCGCCATGGCGCCGGGACGGAGCGTCTCGAGCACGATCTCAGCGCCCTGCTCGACGATGGCGACTTCCCGGTATTCCGCCTCGACGCCGACGTGCTCGCAGGGGGTGGGCTGCCGGCTTCGGCGCAAGGGGCGGCCGCCGGCGGCGGCGCGGGCGCAGACGCGGCGGAGCGGGACGTCGGCGCGCTGCTTCGCAGCTTCGAGGCCGCCGACTGCGGCGCACTGATCGGCACGCAGATGGTGGCCAAGGGCCACGACTTCCCGGACGTGACGCTCGGCGTCGTGCTGGACGCCGACGCGACGCTGCGCTTCCCCGACTTTCGCGCCGAGGAGCGCACCTTCGCGCTGATCGCCCAGCTCGCCGGGCGGGTGGGGCGCGGTGCGCACGGCAGGGTGCTCGTGCAGACGATCGCCCCCGAGGCGAGATCGATCCTGCAGGCGGCCCAGCACGACAGCGCGGGGTTTCTCGCCGGCGAGCTGGACCGGCGGCGCGCGCTCGGCTACCCGCCGTTCTCGCATCTGATTCGAGTGGTCTGCGCTGCCCCTGACGCGCGTGCCGCTCAGGCGGCGGCGCAGGATGTGGGGGCGCGTCTGCGGGAGGCGTTCGGCGGAAGGTCGGGGCTCGCAGACGCTGGGCTGGCGAGTGGCTCAGGCCCCGACGAGAACCCCGTCGTGCTCGGCCCGGCGGCGCTGTTTCGCCTGCGAGGCCGGGAGCGTCGAGTGCTCGTCGTGAAGTCCGCGGAGCGCAGGTCGGCGGTCGCCGCGGTGGGGGAGGCGGTGCAACAGTTGTCCAGCGATCGCGATCACGCCGGTGTGAGCTTTAGCGTCGACGTCGATCCTCAATAGTGCCGAAAGGAAGAGGTCTTGAGCGTGTCGACACGGCAGGCGTGGCGGGTCAGTATCTCCGGACAATCTCGAATGCGGGGGGAAGCGGTGTCTGTCGAGGTGGATCGAACCCACGGCGTGCGCAACGTGCTGGCCGCGCGAGCCGCCCTAGCAGGGCTACTCGCGGTGCTCGTCCTTGCCGTGAGCGCGTCAGCCGCGTCTGCGGTCATCGTCCATCTCGGCAACGGCACGACGCTGAGCTACCTGCCCGCTCCCGGAACCGCCCCGTCAACCAGTTCGAGTCCCCTGAGTGGCTCGGCCGCGGCCCCGTTCGACGCGTTCTTCAAAAACCTGGACTACAACGGCGGTCCCGTGATGACGTCGAACACGAACTACACGTTCTACTGGCGGCCGAACACGGCGCCCGCGTATCCAGCTGGGTTCACGACCGGCGTCAACACCTACTTCGAAGACCTCCAGCACGACAGCGGTGGACACCAGAACGTGGATTCGGTGGCTGCGCAGTACAACGACGCCACGGGCAGCTTCGCCGAATACAACTCGAAATTCGCCGGCCAGCTGATCGACGAACACGCCTACCCCGTGAGCGGCTGCACGCGCGCCACGATCTGTCTGACCGACGGACAGATCAAAACGGAGCTCGCGAAATACATCGGCGAAAACGCGCTTCCGACGGGGCTCGGAGTCGAGTACTTCGTGCTGACTCCCGAAGGCGTCGAGAGCTGCTTTGAACCGGCCGGCCTCCATTGCTCCGCGAACGCGAAAGAACATCGGGAATTCTGCGCCTACCACAGCTGGGTCGAAGCCGAAAGCCCGATCGTGTACTCGAACGACCCGTTCGTGAACGGGAAAGAATGCGACGTGCCGACGCACCACATCAACGGACCGTCCGACTCCGCTCTGTTCGGCGGCCTCAGTCACGAGCACAACGAGTCGATCACCGATCCCGAACCCAACAGCGCGTGGACCGATTTCGGCGGCTCTGGGAAAATCACCGGCTATGAGAACGGCGACAAGTGCCGTACGTTCGCAGAAGAAAGCGAATTCGGAACGCCCCTCGGCGAAGTTGCTGGCCACACCTACAACCAGGAAATCAACGGCCACAAGTACTGGTACCAGCAGGAGTGGAGCAACAAAGGCCACACCTGTCTGCAGCGTCTCAACTTCTCACCGTCCGAAGCCCCGACGGCCAACTTCGCGATCGGTTCTATAAGCGGGAACACGGTTGAATTCAACACAGCGGGGTCGACACCCGGTTCGCACTACGCCTGGCAGTTCAACGACGTCGGCGGCGAACCAAAAACGATCGAGACCACCGAACTCACGATCAACCACACGTTCCCGTTCCCGGCCCCGTTCCCGGTGGCGCTGACGGTCTTCAAGGCCGATGGGACCAGCAGAGGCTTCTCGGAACTCGTGAGCCCGATCCGGGAACCACAAACGGTCGCATTCACCTCGGCCGCCCCTGGTTCGGCCAAAGTCGGTGGACCAACGTACAACGCTACAGCCGCAGCCAGCTCCGGGCTCCCCGTGACTCTCACGATCGACGCGTCGAGCACGACCGTCTGCACGATCGCCGGAGCAACGGTCAGCTTCCTCGGCGCAGGCACGTGCAGGGTCGACGCCAACCAGCCAGGCAACGGCTTGACTGAACCCGCGCCGCAGGTCACCCAGGCGATCAGCGTCATCGCGCCGTCGGCCCCGGTGGTCCCGGTGTCCCCGGTCCCCGTTGCAGGCGCGGCCGCCGCTGAACCGCTCCCGGCGCCTAGCAGCAACTTCACCCTACCCTCGGCCACGGCCAACGGCGCGACGGGGGTGATCACGCTCACCGTCACGATCCGCAACCCCGGGACCTTCAGCTGGCTGCTCACCTTCCGGAACGGCAAGTTCGGTGTGTACGCCGCGAGTAGTCACCGCTGCAAGACCGGCTTCATCCGTCTGGGCGGTAAGTGCCGTCCCGCGAACGTCGTCTACGCGCGCGGTAGCCACTTCGCCCCGGCGGCGGGGACGGTAACGTTCGCGTTCAAGCCGAGCGCCTCCGCCTTGAAGGCACTCAAGAAGGCCCTGAAACAGAAGAAGGGCCTGCCGGTGACCGCTACCTTCACGTTCCAGTCCGCCCGCGGGGGCAGTCCCGTGACGCACACGCAGACAATGACCGTAAAGCTGAAGAAGCGATAGCGGCCGGCACGCTTGGCTGGGCCGGGCAGGACTCGCAGGCTTTCGGCGGCGGCGCCACTGCTAGGAGCGTGGGGTTGGAGAGGGTAGGGGCCGGTCCGAGTCTCGGTGAGGGGCTGCGGCCGGCGGACACCCCGGTCGTGAGCACGCAGCCCTGGTGCTGGGCCCCGCGGCGTTCTTTCGCCTGCGCGGGCGCGAGCGCCGCGTCGATCCTCAGTAGGAAGGACATGGACACGCGTTGAGGCCTGGACAAGCCGCCGCGTGAGGGGTTAGAATCGCGGCACAATCTCGAATCCGGGGGGAAATGTGGCGGCTCAGGGATGGCGTTCCAGCGGCTTGCGTAGGATGTTGGCTGTTCGAGGCGCAGTCGTCGGGCTGCTCGCCGCGTGCCTGCTCGGCCTGGGCGCGTCAGCCGCCTCGGCGGTGATCGTGCACCTGGCGAACGGCACGACGCTGAGCTACCAGCCGATCCCCGGCAGCCACGTCGGCGGCACGGCGAGTGGCTTCGACGAATTCTTCACCAACCTGGATTACAGCGGCGGTCCCGTGATGACCTCGAACACGAACTACACCATCTACTGGCGGCCGAAAGTCTCTCCGCCGGCCGAATATCCCGTCGGCTTCAAGACGGGCGTCAACAAATACTTTTCAGACCTCGAACACGACAGCGGCGGCAGCCAGAACGTCGACTCCGTCGCGACCCAGTACAACAACTCCGCCGGCGAATTCGTCCAGTACCAGTCGAAATTCGGCGAAGGCCTGACGGATGAAAACCCCTACCCGTCCTTCGGCTGCACGCGCGCGCCCAAATGCCTCACGGACGCGCAGCTTCGGGCGGAGCTCACGAAATTCGTCGCCGAAAAGAAACTCCCTGCCGACCAGGCGCATGAGTACTTTCTGCTGACACCCGAAGGGGTTGAGAGCTGCTTCGAAGAAAGCGTAGAAGCCGAATGCTCGGCAAACGTCACCGAACTGGAACACCAGACCTACTGCGCCTACCACGGCGATATCCACCTCGAAGGCGGCGGCAACATCGTCTACTCGAACGATCCGTTCGTCAACGGCAAACACTGCGACGAACCGCACCACATCAACGGCCCGTCCGACTCGGCGCTGTTCGGTGGGATGAGCCACGAGCACGTCGAGTCGATCACTGACCCTGAACCGAACAACGCGTGGACCGATTGGGGCAAACTCACGGGGGAGATCGGCGACAAGTGCCGTACGTTCGAACCTGCGAGCGAATTCGGAACGCCGTTGGGCAAAACAGGGCCCGAAAATCTCACGTACAACCAGGAAATAAATGGGGACAGGTTCTGGTACCAGCAGGAGTGGAGCAACAAAGGCGCTACATGCCTGCAGCGGCTGAAATTCGAAGCGTCGGAAGCGCCGGCGGCGAAATTCAGCTTCGCGTCGCTGAGCGGAAGGAAAGTCGAATTCAACGCGACCGGATCCGCTACCGGAGCGAACGTGCGCTATGTGTGGCAGTTCAACGACCGTTCGGGGCATCTCGAAAACAAAACGTTCGAGACCACGTCGCTCACCTTCGTTCACGAATTCCCCGCGTTCAGCACCTATACGGTGGCCCTCACCGTCTACAAGGCAGACGGGACGAGCAAGGGCGTCGCCCAACTCGTCACCCCGGGTAAGCTCTCGCAGACGATCGCGTTCATCTCGAGCCCGCCCGGGTCGGCGACCGTCGGCGGTCCGACGTATACGGCGACTGCTACCGCAACATCGGGATTGCCCGTCGCCCTGGCGATCGATGCCTCGAGCGGGTCGGTGTGCTCGATCTCCGGCTCGACTGTCAGCTTCGTTGGGGCCGGCACTTGCACGATCGACGCCAATCAGGCGGGGAACGGGACCTACAACCCGGCGCCGCAGTCACAGCAGTCCTTCGGCGTGTCCTCGCCGCCGCCGCCGCCGGTCGTGGTGGTGCCCGTAGCCCCCGTCGTCGCGGCCGCAGTGACCCCCACGCCCGAACCGGAACCGAACGGCAGCTTCACCGCCGGGGAAACGACCTTCAACCAGAAGACAGGGGAACTCACGTTCACGCAGACCGTGAGCGATCCAGGGACCTTCAGCTGGCTGCTCACGTTCCAGAACGGCAAGTTCGGCGTCTTCAGCGCGAGCAGCCATAAATGCAAAGCC
>Ga0210409_10002083_pt1 | contig 24466 bp, 22 predicted proteins | sample IncBWH17MmetaG_FD_161649 | JGI IMG/M metagenome (GOLD analysis project Ga0210409, IMG submission 161649) | Forest soil microbial communities from Barre Woods Harvard Forest LTER site, Petersham, Massachusetts, United States - Inc-BW-H-17-M | ecosystem: Environmental > Terrestrial > Soil >...
ATCGTGAAGATTGCAGCGTTTTGCGAGCGGATAAAACAAGCTCTCCCTCAGAATGCCACGTTTTTCGCTGGGAAGGTCACTTACTACGACCCAACCCAAGGGCCTGAGGAGCGTTGGGCGTTGCCGGATTTAATCGCGAGGTCGAAGTTCAAATGCTACGAGTGGCAGCGTGAGTACAGATTTCTGTTTTCTCTCACTGACGCACTTGGATTTGAAAATGCAACTTACCGATTGATTCGAGGCGATCTTAAGGAAGCTCCGAAACCTGAAGAACATCTGGACTTTCCCGTGCATGCGAAAAACCTACGCGACATCTGCCGACTCCGCGAGTTCCAGGAGGGCAGTGCAAGGTCGGGCCTGGACTGCAAATGACATCTACTCGGTAAAACGGCAAATAGCTTTGCTACGAGGTTTCATATCGAATCAAGAAATGAATTGCAGTTTGCGAGGGCATCGAGCAAGACGGCGCGCCAGTGGTTCACTCCGTGATTTCCAACCACGCCCGCCGCTTCTTCCAAAAGGAACCTTCTTCGTTGCGCTCTCGTCTTATGGCCATGTGCAGCCAGCGATACTCTATAATCATCCGTCGCTGCAGCTCCGGCTTCGCTAAAGCGTTCCAATAACTTCAAGCAATCTATGTGTCTCATCAGTCGCTCTCGGGCAATCTGTCCGGATCTTAGATTTTCCAAAACCGTGAAAGTGACTGAGGCGCCCGTATGCCTATCGAAATCGACAAGCGCCGCGAGAAATCTCTTTTTCGGCCATGGATCGTAGTATGCATTGAGTATCGTGGGCGGCTTCTCTCGTTCCCACCGATTCCCCTTGAGATGATTGCATTTCCAACAGCACGCAACGAGATTCCGTGGCAAAACCGAAAACTCTGGGAAGAGGCTCTTGGGAACAAAGTGATCGAAGGTTTCCCACTTACATAGGCTACAGAAGGGGCAGTAGAAATTATGGCGATCGGGAAGGAGGTCCGTAATTTTACGCTTCAATTCTGCCAGAGGGGCAGTCTCATTATCATAGCAGTGCTCGCAATCGACGCGCTGCATACCAATCAAGAGCGACCGGCGCAACCGAGAAAGGTTTCTGTTGTACTCGTAATACCGGTTATACCGTCGAAGGATACGTGGCTTCAACGCGCTAAGCCGGCCGCGCCTTCGTCCCTTTTTTGCAAGTATGATTGCACTGAGAATCGCACGATCGTCAGTGTCAGGTGGTCGGAGAATTCCCAAGCTACTTTTTCCCTTTCCTGCGATTCGACCGCTTAACGGTCCGAATCACGCTCTTTGCGCGAAAACTGAGTCCTTTTGTAAATGCACTTAAGATTTCCTTTTCCGATATTTGCTTAGGTATTGCGTTCAGCCACGAGCGAAACAGAGTCTCCGAAGTGTTAACCTGAAAAATTTCTTCCGTGAGCACCGAGAGGTTCTCGCCAAAAGACTCTTCGGATAACTCTCCTATGAATGTTTGATTGGCGACTCGGGTAAAGACTCGGACGTAAGCAGCCGGGATTTGTTGAATCACCAGGGGCGAATGAGTTGCTATAATCGCATAGGAATCGAATGTCTCCAGCAGATTTGCCATACTTGTCATCAAACTCGAGATGGCATTCGGATGAAGATGCAGTTCAGGCTCATCGTAAAGAATCAATGAGTTTCTGTCGATCGCTGCCAGTAACTCCGTTACGACAGTAATCAAGATCATCTGACCTGAACTCAGCCAATCTAAGCTCTCATCAGGGTCATCCGTCTTCAATCCATTTGTGCATTTTGCTGCAAACTCCTTACCGAATACATTGCTGAGAAAGCGCCTCCATTGTTGTTCTCGCCGTTTATCAGCCAATTCGACGTATGACGACGTGAGACGGTTCAAGAGTTCATTCCGGGGAACAACATTTCCTTCGAGGTCATAGATCCCGCAATACTTGTAACTGAATCTCTGCTCATTCTTGGGAGGTCTCCGAAATTTGTCTAGCGCGTTATAAGAAACGGCGATGACTCGACCGAACCCTGGTCGAGCAGGTTCAAAGCGCCCAGTTCTCTCCTCATCCCCACTGATATCCGCGGCCAACCGTGATAATATCCAAGTTTTTCCGGTGCCATTTTTCCCGATAAAGCCAACGATTCTGGATGGCAGAAGCGCATGCCCACCAAAACCGAGAGTAACTTCATGGGGGCCACTCGCAGCTTTCAGTTTTACTGAATACCTGAACTCGATCTTCTCGCTGCGGCCCAGTGGCGACTCGCGAAGTATTTTGCCCCCTTCGCGGAGGGCCTGTTCTGCTTCGCTTGTCCGAAGCAGGGAACCCTGGAATCCGTTGTCGTTTTCAAATCCGTTAGCTATCTGCGGGTTTGCGACGATGTCACGCAAAGCGCGTAAAATCTGAACTTGCAGACCACTGCCTAAATCGTGAATCTCCTCGTAATAAGAGAGTGTTTGTCCAAGGGAGCAAAATTCGGCCGTCAACGCATTGAAATGCTTTGGCAGCGCGGTTTGAGCCTCACCTTTTTGAAGAATCTTTGTATCCCCGAGAAATACGGGATTCCCAAAGGATTTGAACCAACTAGCGTGGAAAAGCGTGATGTGTCCGAAATCATTCCAGGAATCCTCCTCAAGGACCAAACACGGAAACGTCGCATCGCGCTCTGGATATCCTTTTCTTTGGACGCGGTAAACATCAATCATTTTTCCACCAATGCAATCTTTCCGCCGCCAGGAGATGACACTGCTTGTGGCATTTCTGGGAGTAGTACCATTGTATTTCTTAAGTCTCTATCAGCTGAATGGAATCTATCATTTCACAGCAAATGTTTCTTAGAATCCCGCGCTGACTGATGGCCTGATTGGGTACGGGCTACGTACTGTGGATGAGCAATGCCACGTAATCGACAACGGGCCTTACACACGCAAATGGTACGCCGCACAACGAGCGTCTCAAGCGCAACCGGCATTGCCGGCGGGAAGCTGAACGACATGGCGACTCTACCCTTAGCATTCGCGGCCAAAAGCGGTCGGCCTCGCAAGAAAGTCGATGCGAAACGAATTGTAGCTCTTCGCGCTCAAGGGCTTTCATGCGCATGATCGGCAAGAGATTGCACGTTGGGGCGGGAACGGCCTTTCGCGCCGCTCAGGGGCGTTCCAAAAGTGTTTCTTAACTGTATAAAAGACACGCCGCTTAAGGTCTAGTGGATCTCCGGCTTGGCAACAGCGAATCGGCCTTACGCATAGGAAACCTGTGCCGTGTACTCGAAGTGACGACCGTCCTCCGCATGGTAAGGAACCCACACGCTAATTTGCAGTTCTTTCCTTTCGTCGTGAACACCCGCTCAGTCAACCTCGCCCATGTCAAACCGGAAAATGGTCACGGGTTCGGCTGACGGGAAAACCTGGAAAGATTTAAACGTGGGCGCAATGATAGGGATTTTTACTGACAAAGCTCTACGCGCACAGCATAAAGAGCCGAACTCGCCCACGTTTAAATCGCGCCTTGCGTTTGAACTTTTCTTGGACCGAAGGACGATGAACGCAATCCTCCAGAAAGTCACTCAGGACAGTGGGCGAAATTCATAGCACGACTGCCCTCGAAACGACAGAGAAAACGTCAGCGGCGCCACAAATTCACTTGCTCGAATTTCCTCAAACTCCGGGGCCTCTACCTCTCCAGTTATGCAGTCAGGGCGTTGCAGTGAACGCGGGGCCGAGTTTGGCAAAAGCGGCACGCAATGCAGTTTCGTCAAAACCAGCAGCGGAAAACACGATCTGACCAGAAGCATCGACGAGTACAAAATACGGAATGCCATGTTTCGGAAAATGGTCCAGCGTATCGACAGTCGCGTGGAAATTCGGCCAGGGCTCGTTGTGCCCGCTCCAGAATTCCTCAGCCGTTCTTGGCTGCTCGTCCTGGTCCAAGCTAAGGAAAATCAGTCCCCTCTTAGCGGTCTCGCGGTAGAGCTTTTCGAGCGCCGGAAGTGACTCAACACACGGGAGGCACCATGTAGCCCAAAAGTCCAACAAGACCGGTTTTCCCTGAAAGGATTTCAGGAAAACATCTTTGCCATCTGTAGCTTTGAGGCGTATTTCCGGAGCCTGCTTACCGACAAGTTGACCAATCGCCGCGCTCATCGGATCTTCAATTTTCTCTACCAGGCTTGCGGTCATGGGGGGGGTAAATGTAAAGGTCTCATCTGCTTGGGGGACGGCATCGAGATCGGCTATAGTAAAAAGCGTGTGCCGCTCCATGACATAATTCATATCAGGCTCTGTCGGATTGAGCGGCCCCTTCCTTAGTTCGGTCATTTTTCGGATTAAATGTGTCTTTTGATCGACCCAGAAGGTAAAGCCCGTGATTATGTGCGCTGAGGATTGAGGAAGTTCTCCTTCGGTCCTAATTATTTTGCAAGCGATACTCTTGCCGTTCACTTCAATAGTCTCTTCGGGCCCATACGCGGCGGTGCCGACTAACTTCCGCAAATCTGACAAGACTTTAGGCGTTCTTTGTGCCGTGTTTAGCGAGTACAAGCCGGGCGTCGCAGGTGGGTGAATAGGTGTCGGGCCTGTAGTTGCAGCAGCGTGTTCAATGTATTGCTGAAACGGCGGGTAATAAATCCATTCGGTCTTTCCGTTGGAAATCTGCACTGCACTGCCACTATGGCCATGGGCTTCAAAGCGGAACCCCTTGCCGGGCTCGACGATCGCGATAGTCAGTGATTTTGTCCACAGCCGACTGAACTCGCCGGTCAGGGTTTGCTCTTCGACGGATTCAAGATCGTAAGAAGTCGCGTGCGCGTACAGCTCGAACACCTCATTCAAGAACGCGAGAGCATCGGAATTCGTACCAGCGGGGTCCTTGAGCGCAGGCGTTCTCTGTGCGCCAACTGGCAGACAAAGGGTAAGGAGGAGGGCCAAAGCAAGACATACAGGAATTACAACCGCCGATTTAAGCTGGCCTAGCATCCCGGTTTCGCTTTGACGCCCCCGGCCTGTTGAAAAGTGCTCACTTACTTTTCACTGATAGATGCCCAGTGAAGCGCAGTGGTCCCGGCGGGGTCTTGGCTGCGACTCAGAACCAAATATTCCCTGTCTGTACCCCAAAGTCTTATTACCGTGGCCGGGCCGGTTCGAGGTCCCACGGCACCTTGGACCGGTGACCAGCGAACCGCCTTTGCTGTTTCGTCCAGTTCCAACGAATAGAGCCCTTGCGTTGGGTCGTCGCTTCTCTCACGGTTTATGAGTACGGCATACGCCTTGCTTTGCCCGAGAATCCCGAAACCTACGAGCGAGATGCCGACAGGACTCGACGCATCATAGATGCGGGGTACCTCGTTTTCGTACGACACCAGAATATACGTGTTTTCCGGACGGCTAAGAATCGCGACTTCTTCTGCAGAGCAACGGATCTGAGTGGAATTATCATATGATGAATGGTCAGGAAAAGTTGAGCGGGGAATGTATCCAGCCAACTGTCCTTTCCCGAAGTCAAAATGACGAAGTAGATCGCCTGGCAATGGTCGGTGATTTACGTTGTCCCACCAAGTCGCACCAAAACTCCACACCGTGTTATCAGGCGCCACGCAGACATTGGTGGGATAAAAGTCCGTGGTCTGAATCACACGTGTGATCTTTCCGGTCAGGTCTGTGAGAGCGATGAAACCAGCTCTAGTCCCGTCCGCTTTGTCGGCCTCGCCCGAGGCAACGATCCTCCCATCGGGAGTGACAGCGGCGGATGTAATTGCAACGCGAATCGATTCTGGAAACCAGATTGCTGCCTCGCGCACTTTTTTGCCGTCCTTGCCGTACAACATAACGTTCGGCGTGTCCGATGCGAAGCTCTCGATTCTCCGAGCAATTAAGTAACCTCTATCTGAATATGGTATTGGAATCCCGGGCCCACTGAAGGCCGATGGTTCATATAGGATCCGCTTTACGGACGGGGAGAGAACTTTAAGGAACGCTCGCTGAGTATCGATGGTCTTATTGTCCTGTGCTCGAACGAGCGGGCTCAGTCCTGTCGCAATGAGAAAGAAGACGAGAGTGAGCATGATTTTGTTGGACACGCACATTTCGTTCCTGAACATTGTACCTCCTAAGCAAAATACTTCTAACATCTATTATAGACAGCTGTTACACGCCGCTTCTGCAAGTTCGCAGCCGTTGCAGGCCTGGATTAAGTTCGGATAGTAGTAACCATTGCATGGCTCGGTCCCAGTGTTGAAGTACTCGTCCCAGGAATTGCCTAGGTCACAGCCGTCTGAGCATTGAAAAGATTGCGCTACCATATATTGACCATTACATTGATGAGGACGCGGCGCGGCAGCGCGAGCACCACGAAGAGCTGTCGCAAGTAAATTGCACCCGAAGTGTTTTCCGTCTCGAAATGTTACAGTCCGAAATCCAGCCAAAGACCTTTCGAGTACTATCTTCCTGTCTACAATCGACCCAGGCCCGCTCGCGAATCTAGGATCGGGCTTAAGGCCGTGGTAGATGGATGAGATTTTGGTGCCGCCTGAGTCTATGATCCGGACAGGTGTGGAATTGGAGGCAGAGAGGGTCACTATTAAGGTTGTATTGATGGCTAGTGCGAGACAAAGGGCAATTATGCCCGTTAACTTCGCGAAATTGAAGTTCTGTGGCACGGGGAAGCCTCCTTGTGAGGTGGATTAGGTTACTCAACAAATGCCAATACCCCCACGTAAAAGAGCTGTCAACTTAGATTTGTGTTTGGTCAGTTTTCCGACTGAGTTGTTCCGAAAATAGAACAGTTGCAAGATAGAATTGCGCCCTGCGCTCGAATTTCTGCAGGTAGAAGTCATAGGCTTACAAAGGGTTACAAACCAGTGTGACTAACAACACAAACGATGTGTGTGTTAGGCTCGCGAAGCCGGTGAAACGAGACGCTCGAAAGCCGAACCGGTGAACTGGTTCGTAACCCAACCAGAATGCGTGGCTGCCGCGACTGGAACGGCGCGCCATCCGTCGGCTTAGGGACCGCCGCACATACACCTATTCCTCCTGGGCCTAGCGAACAATCCGAGAAACACATGAGTTTTGACTAGGGTGAACACCCGATAATCAGGCGTCGCAGGATGGCAATGTGCTTTCAAACTGGACCGGCAACACGCCCTCGGGCTGAAAAAGCAAACGGACCCTGCACCTTTCAGCGCAAAGCCCGTTGTCCCGGTTATCTCATTTCCAGCGCGGCCAGTTGCGGATAGCGTTTCAAAAGTGGTTTCGCGACAGCGATGCGCCATTTCTCTTTGCTGCGCTTCCTCCAGAGAGTCTTCTCAGTGGCAAAAAGTTGTTCAGCTTCCTCCGGGCCGATCCCGTTGACTTTGCAGAGTTGGGTAATGGCCAGGTCAAGCCTTCCATACGCAGCGGCCATGCCCATGTGAACGGCGCTGTCGCATTTCGTGCAATGCATTTTCAGGCCCGCGAGAGTTGCGATTCCGCGCTTATCGTCGTAGTGCCAGACCTCATGGCAGGTAAGCGGATCGCCGTGGATAGGCGACGGAGCGTAGGAACAGACTTCACAGGTATGTTGCGCGGCTTCTAAGGCATCGTTCCGCATTTGTTTCCACAAGGCGCGTCGCCCGAATAACTGGTGGGCATTTTTACCCCACAGCGGTTTGGGAGGTGGGTGTTAGTTTTAAGTGATGGCTCACGGGCGCATTGGAACGGATTCAGAGTACACGCAAAGAAAGGAATTGGCGTGCCCCTTCTGAGAAGTGGCCATAGAGAATTCACTCAATGGCGATTTTTTCTGCGGCGAGGTATGCGCTAACGCATTTAACTCATAATCTGTGATTTCCCCCAGATTCTGGGTGTTCGTTTGGATTCCGAAAGACGGGTTGCTAAAGTCCTCATAAAACGCGAGACGTGGCTCACAACTGTCTTGGCTTCATCAAACTCGTAGTCTCGTCGGCTATGCATTACATGATTTCGCCAAGCGTCTTTGAAGCCACGGAACTCCGCGAGTGCACCGTTATAGAATTCTTCCGCCTGTGTCTTGGCTATTCCCAGCGAATTAGGCCAACCGGCAATGTTTTTGACTTCATTCTCGACACCATCCAGAATGTCCTTCCATTGTTGTAATTCTGGAGGCTTGTTGTGAACGATTCCGACCCGACGATCCCAAGCCAGTACTTGCATTCCCTTTTCAGCCGTCCTCATGAGATGGAAAACAGCAGCCGTACACAGACCAACTGCTAGCGCGTTTCCCGCATTCTTGATTTCTGCTCTAACGTTTGGGAATGCTTGGTAGACACCATCACCGAAAAGTTTCTCCTGGTCAAAGTACTCATGATGGGACGGAGAAATGTAAACAAATTTCTGCCTCGGCAACTCTGTTAAAATGGCCACCAGCAATCTGTCTAGCTCTTTGTACATCGCCTCAAAGGTATAGAGCTCGCCCATGTCTATGCGTATCTTGAGATCTAAGGCGTTGTTTGCGCTCATCTCCATCCCCAGCTGTGCAAATACTTGCGCTACAGAGTCAACAACAAATACAGAGATCGTCGTGAGAATCTTAGGTGACAAAGGGGTGGTTCTTGAGCCCGGAACCGTCTCCATAGAAACTAAAAGATTTGTCATCTCACTTCTCAAATGGCCATACATGTCGCATACGCTTCTGCAGTCATGTTGAATCATTTCCCGCAGGCTCCCTACCCTGTGAACCTTAGCCTCCCATGGTGTGTACACTTAATCGAGGAGATAGTTGCTTACAGATGGTTGGGCTCCCACCCCGCAGGACCACGGTCTCTGCAGCGGGCCGCGGAGTCATGAGCCTCCGAAGATACAGCGTCGCTGTAAGTTGAGCGAGCAACGGCGTATCATGTGCGCCATGGCGAAACTCCAGAGGCCACGACAGAGCGTTGAGAAGATGCTCGTCCAGCGCATTCGAGCAGGTAAAGACCTCGATGCGAAGATAAAGCTCGCGGAGAAAACCGGAGCATACCGCGATTGGCTGCATATCCTTGAGGTCTGGCGTAACGAAACAATCACCGAACTGAAGGCAGCCTATGAGGGGAGAGACATCGCGTTTGAGTTTGAGGCTGTTACGCACACTGCGGAGCATTCATCCCCGGAATTCACGTTCGATTACAGCAAGCCAAAAGTTCGCTATGGGATCATGCAACTCGAGGGTCTGATTGAGCGGTTGCAACTCGCGCTTCCGGAGTCAGAAGATGTAGCTGGGATAAAGAGCCTGCATCCTGAGATTTACTCAAGATGCCGTACGCTGTACACGGGCGGTGAATACGCTGAGGCGGTCGAAAAAGGCTTCAAGGTCGTTCGAGACAGGCTTCGCACCTTGACCACTTACGAAACCGGGTCTGAAGCGTTTGGGAAGGGGAATCTGCGCATCGCAGGAGCTGCGGCTCCGCACGTCGATGAAGATTTCCAGAACGGTGTGAAGTTCCTTACGATGGCGATTGATCGTTTCCGAAACGAGAAGAGCCATACCGCGGACGGGAACATCAGCGACCCAGTTCGCGCTTACGAGTATCTGCGGCTCAGCAGTCTGGCTATGCACCTCTTGGACGGAGCAAAGTAAATCTCGTCCGGAAACGCGTCCCCTTGTCACCGAAACAACTGCTTTCAGGACAGATTTGGTCCATCGCTAATCTAGTGCGTTTGCAACTCCGACCCGCCTGCTATTTGCAATGGTTTTGTGGACAAGTCCGGGGTTGTCTCTATACACCACCTCAGAGAAGGGCCTTCAGGGAGCCGGGTCCGGTAGCCGCTTTTCGGGAGCTGGTCTATTTTGGGTCTCTTATTTCTCAGTCTGACGCCGAGGGGGGTACGGTTTTGAATTTGTCTTTGCCATGTAGTTAACTCTTAGGAAAACAATGCTGAGGGTGGGATTGTGGCTCGCGACGAAACGGCCTAGGCTAACCAAAACGTTTCGATTCTACTGAATACGAAGTTAGGGACGCGCAGTTCAGGCAACCCAGAAAAGATGGAGTTTTCAATGAAAAGACTTGCCCTGTCGTCGATGATGTTGTTGGTACTCGCGTCGGTCCACACGACAGTTGCTCAGGAAAATCAGAAGGTCACTTCCACATCAGAGAAAGCTCGCGTTTTTGTGACCGACAGCCAATCCTGGGAAATGAGTGGAGCACAAGGTGGTTCCAACGCAGGATTTGCTGGAGAAGTGCATGGCGGCGCGCGTCCACAAACTGCTGAAATCATTAAGACGTTCGGAGAACGCTGCCCTCAATTGCTGGTTAACAATATTCAGACCAAGGCCGACTACGTTGTCGTCCTGGACCACGAAGGCGGGAAAGGATACCTGCGGCACAGAAACAAGGTTGCGGTGTTCGGTCGTGTAAACGGCGATTCGATTGTCAGCAAATCCACTCTTTCGCTCGGCGGTTCCGTGCAAACTGCTTGTGAGGCAATTGATCAGGATTGGGCTGCACATGGCTCCGAGATACGCGCCGCAGCTCTGGCAGCGCAGAGCAAATCGGTGACGTCCCAAGCACCGACCGCCGTTGCGGTCGGACAAGCTGCGACTTCCGCGAAAATATCAGTGGCCTCGATTCCCGACGGTGCAGACATCGAGGTGGACGGCAGTTTTGTCGGCAACACGCCATCCGACATTGACGTCGCTGATGGCGAGCACACCATTTCAGTGCAAAAGACAGGATTCAAGCCGTGGCAAAGGAAGCTGAAGATAAATAACGGCAGCAGTATACATCTCAAAGCCGAGCTAGAGAAAAGCGGGACCTGAAACCAGCTTGCCGGACACGTGATTTTGGCGGCAAAACCATTTCCTTTTGCATTACGCCCGATCAGCAGACGCCAAAACAAACGCAAAACGACGTACACTCGTTCGGTGCGAGGGGGTGCATCATGTCGTCGTCAACGCTTATTCACAACTACGGGCTATTTTGGCGGAAAGATGATGTGTTTTGGGGACGACCGAAAGTCAAGGGACATCTAAAGGGCAAACAGGCAAAAGAGATTTCTACCAAGCCAGTAGATTTCAGGCAGCAGACTGGCGTGTATGTTCTCTATGACGACAATTTCCACTTGATCTATGTCGGTCAGGCTGGCGCCGGCAATCAACATCTCTTCAGCCGTCTCAAACATCACAGGAAAGATGCGCTCGCAGACCGCTGGACGCGGTTTTCGTGGTTTGGCCTTAAGTGGGTCAAAGAAAATGGCAAATTGGCCGTGGGAGCCGCACGATTTTCCATCAAAACTGTTGATCTTTTGAATCACATCGAAGCGATTCTAATAAGTGCTGCCGAGCCATCACACAATAAGCAAGGGGGCAGGTTTGGTAAAGAGGTAGAGCAGTACCTCCAACATCCTGATAAAGAAGCTCTCGGCCCGGACATGGAGTCAATGGTTAAGGAACTTTGGAAAAAAGCCAAGCGAGATGCGTAAAGTATCCTAGCAGTCCTTCACTTTTTGCCCGGCCACGTCCGGGCTTGGACTTCCTTGGGAAAATGAGCAGCTCAAATCAGTTGACGCATAGGGCGGTTGACAAGAAGTGCGTCGAATTCAACGTAAAAGACTGCAAGAGCAGGGGTTATCCAAAATCTAAGCCCCAGACCGTCAACCATGCTTATTTCTCGCAATTTGCGGTCAACAAAATAGCGGCGCATTGGCAACAACTTCGACAGATCATCTGGATGAAACAGCAGGCCGATCGACTTGATCCTATGCTGCCCAGTCCTCCATCGATTCTCGACCGAAAAGGGGAACTTAAATCAATGGTAAGTCGCTTGTAGAAGACCCCGCGCCCGTGAAGACCGTGCAAGTTTAGTGCTGACACCGCTCCACCGAACACTTAGAGGCAGGCTGCCTGAAGTCGCGCAAGTTCTTCAGACCGGTGTTCAAAAAACCCTCTATCTTCCGCACTCCCATATGCTTGATTCGCTTGGCCGGATCATAGACGTATTTGCCGTTCGAGAAACATCCGTTTGATGAACGGTGTGTACCCACGGCGCCCGACAAGAGCGAAGGGCACGCTCATAACAAAACGGAGGAGGGTGGCCCACTAGCTAGGCTCCCTGCCAACCATACAGTCTCGGGATTCAATTTCTGGTGGACGCAACCGTGCCTGTGTGCGCGCTTTCGCTCTTGAGCCGTGCTTCATTAATCAGCACTTTGAGCTCCGCGACAGAAAGCCAAGGCTTGCCCCGGTGAATTATTCGATGGCAGTTCGCACAGACCAGCGCAAGGTCGTCTATGTGCGTCTTCTGTCCTTCAGCGAGGGTGGCGACCGGCTTGGTGTGATGACACTCGATGAATCCATTGCCCCGGTCACCGTAGTGAATCGCAAAGTCGAACTCGCACACCTCACAGGACAGTTTTCCATACCTTTTCATCGCCTGCTTACGCTTACTCTCGACCAACTGGCGGTTCCGTTCGCGAGCGAGGTGCTTTCGAGTTAGTAGACGACCTTCCGCAGCTTCCTGTATGCCTTCATCGATGTCTGGCCCAATCCAAGCCGTCCCAACCTCTGGGTCGTCTAGGCTCGCAATGATAGCCTCAGCCACGTGTTGACAGCGCAATGCATCTCCACCGAATTCTGCCCACACCTCTTCCTCAGCCTTGGCGCCTCGCGATAGTCCTGTTTTACCACCCGATGTGTATTGCGGGTCTAACCGCCGGAAGTTCATAAGCTTCATATAGACGCCGTTCTCATTGCGAAACGTGTCTGCGCGGTCCTCCGGTGGAAATAGCTTCTCGCCGAGACGGCTTAGGACTCTACTTAGTTCAAGAATCTCCTGGCTTTCCTTGCCCGGCGGATTAGGGCGATGCTTCAGGTACACACTAAGCGCAAGAATCAGTTCATCGCGTGTCCAGTCGGGATTTGAGGCTGACTCCCCGCTCGCGAGCTTCGGCGGCTTTCCTGCGACGAGAACCTCAAGCGCAGAGGCAATAGTTTCTGGCAGCAGTACTCCGCTCGACTGAATTCGCCAGAAACGCTGCCCTCCAGGTATAGCGAGAAGATCTTCTCTAGTTGCAAGAGCTTCGGCTGCAGGGTCTACGATGGATTCAAATTGAACGGGGACTTGCCAGTTTCCAGCATCGCTCTCGGGCTCGCCCCCAATCTCGCCATATCCAATAATCGCAGGGCCCGCCTTTCCTTGACGCAGAAGAAACACACGGTCTCCAAGCGAGACATCCTTGCGATTGATGAATCGCCATTTTTCCTCAACGCGCTCCCCGGCGCGATGTCGTCTTACCAGTCGCTGGAGTTCCTCCAGAGGCCAGCCGCGCTCTGAGTTTTCCGTGGCAGGCTTAAACGTAATGAGAAACGACTTCATTAGGCTGGCCTTTGACCCCTACCGGCGTTGGCGGCGCGGGGAGCGCCGGCGTCGGATTGAATGTGCCGTTTAACTTCAACCAGCTCATGCGACCTCAGAGGTTGTCGGTGGACACGTCTTTTTTGAACACTTCACGGAGGAGGACCTTCAAGCGAAACTTGATCGCGTAACCGTCGTTAGGCGACTGCGCATAGCGGTCGAATTCAATAAGATCGTAGTTCGCTTTCGTCAGGTCTTGCTCCGCCTTATACCGATTGGCTTCTCGCCTTTTCTCAAAATCCGCCAAGCGCTTCCTCGTAACCTCCTGCGTCCATCCTTCCTGGTGCGCGAGGCGAAAGAGATGATAGTAGAGCGTCACGATGCCAACTTGACGAAGTAGGGGGTCCTTACGAATAAACACTTGCGCCATCCGCGCAATGTTATCTTTGGCATTGTCGAAAAACGCGGGTAGCTTGTTACGCGGTTGGCTAACGAAACTCTCAACAAATTTATCTAAATAGGCTTTCTTCGTGTCGACAACACTCCCGGCGTTTTCAGTAAGCAAGAACTTCGTGGCTAGATCAAAGTGTCGATAACGCTTGTTCGGGAATGGGATATTCTCTGTGAAGAACGGCTGGCCAGCTAGTTTTCGGATTGCGCCCGGTAATGGTCCACCATAGGCGTTCCGCTTCTCGGGGGCAGTCAGGGGAGAGGACTCGTTTAGGCGTGAGAACATGTCCTCAATCATTTCGAGCTCGTCCGTCTCAACGGCGATCGTCGTGAGCTGGAAACTGTCGAATTGAACCTTGAGGTCGGGGTACGCTCTGCCCAGCTCTGAGTACGTCATGTTGCCCGCTTTTACGTTTGGATTCGTAAAGAGCTCGAATGTGTCCGCGAGAGCAATTTTTCCGTCTATGAAGGCCCATAAAGTTTCAAGCCTTTGCTTGCCGTCGATGATCGCATAGTCGTAACTCTTGCTTCCCTTTTTTAGGGGTTGATAGAACTTGTGCAAATAGAGCTTCGGGATATCGAAGTCGTTTAGGATTGTGTCTATGAGCAACTGGCGCTTGTCTGGAGTCCAGATATCGCTCAGACGTTGATACTCCGGGTCAAGTTGGACACGCTCGCGCATCCGGTAGAGGCTCCATACTGTACTACTCCGCAGCTCTATAATCTCGAATTTCACGGCAATATTTCCCTTGTCAAATCAGCCACCCTATCAAGTTCGGGAAACAGAGTCAGTCCGGTAATACCGAGAACCGTAAGTTCCTTAAAAACCTTTCTCTTAGACGCAGCAGGAATGACCCATCGCCAGACGTGCTTGCACTTGCCAATTTCCTCGATTGGAGCGTGCAGCCGATGATTGATGGTGAACGTGCCGAGCTGAGCTGCCATCCGCGGCGTGTTTCGCGGCCCAACTATGGCCACAGGGAGTAGCTCTGCAGGGTTTTCTCGGACATGGCTCGGAAGGTAGCTCTCAAGAACCTTGTCACGGCCAAACGCCGGAATCTCAGCTTCAAACTCAAACTTGAGTTTTGCTTCGCGGTTCAAGGCGACCGGATCGATGCACCACACCGCTCCCGAGGCGCCCATGTTTTCTTCCTGCTGCACGGCAAAGTATAGAGCCGCTAGCGGGCTTTCGCTCCAATCCAGAAGTCGAGTCAAAGCCCTGTGATGCTGCATTAAAAACATCCACTCCCATTCTTCTCTCGGCAGCGTGTCGAGATGTGGCGCGGCGTTTTGCATGAAACGCTTGATAAGGGCGCTTTCGGCTTGTAGGTGCGCCGCCTCGCGGGCTAGGGAAGGAACCAGGTGCCATTCTTGTCGAGCCTGACCGCGAAACCACGTAGTTTGACCCGGCTTTGCCTGATCTTTCAAAGCGCTGAGCATTCGCGCGACGGAACGAATTGTACGGTCCTTATATCGCATAATTCTGGGAACCGTGCCCCTATGAATACCGCTCGCATTTCCTTTCAACCGATTTCCGACTGAAAGACGGCCAGTATCTTCCCTCAAGGAATCCACTGAAAAAGCTGGGGGCTACTCGTCTTCTTCCTCTTTCCCTTCTTCCTCCACGACGGCCTCGGCTGGTGTAAGGACCGGTACCTTTTTACCAGCAAAGAAATCAGCGATCAGCTTAACGATTCTTTCCTGGGACATCGAATTGTCGGGAAGGCCCCTTGCGAGATTGCGGCCCCAATGCAGCGTATCCCACTTCGACATTTCCTGTTTCTTTCTACCCTTTCCCGGCGTGTGGATACCAAACCCCTCTATTAAGACATTCCATGGAGGCTGGAAACGCTCGATGAGAAGTGCTTCCCCAAGTGGGATCCAAATGTCCTCGCACACCAAATATCGGCAAGAGAAATCTTCAATGTCGAGATTCTTTGCTTCCTGTATAGACCTTGCGTGCTCCTTGAGCCTCTTGAGAAGCGCATTCCCAGGGTCGGCTCCAAGCCCGAACCCACCCTTTCTCGCACCGGGAGGCACAGCCTTGCCTACGTAGATCGGCGACACCGGGTCTTCGCCCTGATTCTTCTTAGCGATGGGTTTGTAGGGGGCGAAATTCCCAGCGTAGTAAATCGCGTAGATACCAGCGCCGTTGAAATTCTCATCCGGAGGCAACGGACTTACTGGCCTCTTCAGCATTGCCTCTGCAAGACTTTCGGCTAGATTCAGCTTGTCCAACGGATTGAAAGGAGCGTCCGGCATGCGTGTAGTGGGCTAGGGTCGCCTTGAGCTTCTTCGCGATGGATTCGGCTAGCAGTACGGGGACCGCGTTGCCGATTTGCCGCATGCTCTCGGTCCACGAGTTTGGGAATACGAACGAATCCGGGAACGTTTGGAGACGCGCGCTCTCGCGTATTGTGAAGTATCGAACGGAACCGTCCGGTAACGCCAGCATATTTTCACCGCCCGGCACACCATGCACCCCGGCCTTCAATGTCTTGGCAGGTTCGTCGAGGGGACTGCCCGTGTGCCCAACGTAGCTCCTTGCTCCTGTGATCGAGAAATGAGTCAGCCCTGGTTCGTCGCTAGTGCGCATTGGGAGCGGCTTTGGTAGGTCCGCCGTTGCATCTCGAACGGTCCTCCAAGGTTTGAGCGTCGGCGGAATCAGGCGACTTTTAAGAGTCCGAATGCGCTGACTCAACTCCGAGTCCGGCTGGGGTCTTCGCCTTGAGGGAATCCCGTGCCCGTCCCAGTATTCGCCCGAGCAGTACTGCTGCCACAAAAGAGACTCCGGTGAGTGGGATGGAGAAGGGAACGACCACTCGATGCCGAGGTCGGCGCGTATCGCGACCATGAAGAGCCGTTCCCGCTTCTGTGGCACGCCGAAGTCGGCCGCGTTGAGGATGCGATGGACGACCCTGTAATACAGGCCCTCGCGCCTCCCCTTCGTATGGTATCGCTCTAGTCGCGCTAAGTGCTCAAGCCATTGCTCGTCTTTCCTTCGCTCTAGCTCGGGATAGGTGAGCATCAATTCGATGTAACCGAAGTATTTTGAAAATGACGGCCGGAGCAGCCCGCGAACATTTTCTAAGAGAACGGCCAGCGGCCTTATGCGACGAATCACTTCGATCGTCTGCGGGAACAGGTTACGCTCATCTGAGTGGCCCTTGTGCTTCCCACCAATTGAGAAAGGTTGGCACGGAACGCCTGCGGCGAGCAGTTCGATACCCTCGGGAATCGAACTAAAGTCAAAATGACGGACATCGCAATTGAAGACCGGCCAGCGGTGGACCCCTTCCACCTGCCGCCTCTTGTTCTCCTGAATCGTTTTGCAAGAGTCTGTGTCCAACTCCACGACGGCGAGATGATTGAAGCCTGCGCGGCAGATGCCCAGTGCCAGTCCGCCCGCCCCGGTGTACAGTTCAACGCTCTGCATTATTCCGCTCCAGGAACCGCCTAATTCTCTTGGCCAGTAGCACAGCGTCTTTCAGTTGACATTCCCACACAACGCTGACCTTCCACTTGTCTCGACGCAATCGGGCGATATTTCGTAGGTCGCGTCGGCGATTCTCCGTTAATTTGGGGACCCAGAAGCGCAGCTTCGACTTCGGAAGTCTGGCTAATGCGCACCCGGGATGACGATGCCAGTAACATCCATGAACAAAGATAACCTTCCTGAGTTTCGGAAATACGAGATCGGGTTTTCCTGGAAGGTCGGAGACGTGTAGTCGGAACTTGTGCCCGCAGGTGCGCGCCATCCTCCTTACCAGGAGTTCGGGTTTCGTGTCTTTACTGCGGATGAGGGCCATTCGCTTACTGCGCTCGGTCCGCGTAAGTGTGTCCATTGCCTACGGCCCAACGGATGGTATTCCACGCCGCTGTCGGCCAACAACCTCCAGCAAGTTACGCCGTGGAAAAGCTACACTGTGGCAGCTCCGAACGCAAGAAAAATGTTCGCTTTTTCATCGCCAACGTAACCAGTGGAATTCTTCCAATAGAGAAAGCGCGCGGCAACGATGCCGCCATCTTCCTTGATGCGGCGGAGCGCCAGTTCCATAGTCCTCCCAGACTGGGACTCATTCGGTTCCACTCAGCTATTGCTAGAGCCCCGCGCTGCTGCGAAGGCTGTTCCGACTGAGACCCCGACTTTTTGGGCAACAGTTCGCCATGAGGCACCCGATGCTCTCAATCTGGAAACCTGAATCGCATCGACGGTCACTTTCGGCCGCCCCAGTCGCTTCCCGTTTGCTTTGGCATGACGCAGTCCAGCGCGAACCCGTTCCACTATGAGGCTGCGCTCAAGTTCCGCAACGGCACCAAGGACAGTGAATACCATCTTGCCGGCGGGAGTTGACGTATCCATGGACTCGCTCAAGCTGACGAAATGAATACCGAGAGCGTTGAACGTCTCCAGCGCGCGAAGCAGGTGGGAAACAGAGCGGGCAAATCGATCAAACTTCCAAACAACAACAGCGTCGAAATGGCGTCGGTGGGCATCTGTCAAAAGCCGGTTGAGCTCAGGCCGGCTATCCTTTGCGCCGCTGATTCCTGCATCGACATATTCACCGGCGATCTCCCAGCCGCGCCGCTGGCAATATTCACGTAGCTCGCGAAGTTGCATCTCCGGGTCTTGCCCGTGGTTGTTGGTACTTATTCTCGCGTAGAGTGCGACCCTCATTGCCGGCTGACCTCCAATGTCATACATATGTGTGCGCGTTTGTCATACTCGTTACCGTTTCGATCCTTTTGGCTTCCGGCCACGTCCTTTGCGATAGATTTTATCTTTAATCTTCCGCAGACGTTGAACGTCAGAGTCGCTCCACATCCTGACCGTGATTTTGCCCAGGACTATTGCCTTCGGCACTTGTATTTTCCTCGCACCTATCCACGCTTGAAGGGTTTGCCGGGAAATGCCAATCAACTTGGCTACTTCTGCTGTCGCGTGGCGTTTATTTTTCATATTCACTTGTCTGCACTATATTTGACCGGCTGTCAAGTATTTAGTAGCGTTAAGACATGAAAAAACCTTTAACGCCACGAGAGCTTTATCGCACGACTGCGTTGCGAAAGCTGGAGGGCAAAATCCTTAAGGTGCCCGGAACGCAAAGGGCAGTAGCGCGATTAGAAAGAAGGAGCGACACCGTTGACGGAGGTAATGATCCATGTTTCGCACTCACATGGATTACGCACGTACTCCTGGAATCTCGCATGAAGCCTTTTCGAGCCCCCCTCGACAGGTCAGAAATGCCTTACGCGGAGCGATGGGTGGAGTTCCGCCACACCCTCCGGACAGTGCAGACCCTCATTGGCAAAATAAAACGGCTACGGGTGAACGGAATTGTCGGCGGAGCCAGTCGGGATTTCGATGACGTCGTCGCGCCGTTAGATCTGGAGCAATTTGTGGCCGATCTGCACAGGTGCGAGTTCATGTTACAGAGAGAAATCGAGAGCTGTGTGTCTTGCATGGATTATTCGGAACGCCTGGAGGATCTTTGCATTCGGATGTTCGTTGCAGAATGTCAGAACTCTTTGTTAGCAAATGAGCCCAACTGTTGGAGAGGATACCCACAGATGGCCACTGCTCTAAACGCAGCCCTTTCCGTAGCTGGGAGCAAGCGTAAATTTACGCAGGACACCCTCCGCAAATTCATAAAGAAACATTCTTTCCCGGCCTGAAAAAGCAAGTATCAGCTCATGACTCGCAGCCTTCCCGACTAATCACCGCAGTATTCCCATCCAACGCAGTTGGTCAAGCCGCCACATAGTCACGGAAAAAACTTGCATGACAAGTCTGATCCGCGTTTTAGGAAACCAATTGGCCCTGTCTTATCCTCCAGATCGACTTCGTTGGAGGTACTTTGAGCGGACGCGGGTACATCAAACTTCGGCGCGAATTGCTCGACGATCTGGAAGCCGGGACAATCATCCTCCTCGATTTCGCGATCTTCAACCTCCTGAACCTAAAGGCGAATGTCATCAAGGGCAGCGGGTCATCGATTCCTCCTGGGACCTGCATCACGTCTGCAGCGGCGATTCACGCAACTTGTGCTAGGCAAATCTCCGAAAGGACGATCCAACGGTCACTGGGACGTCTGGAAGCCATTGGCTGGATTAAGAGATGGAAAGTTCCAGGAAAGCGCGGCAATTATCCGGTTTTGATCTGTCGGGCAAGCGTCTATGACGTGTCGGGGAACGAGTATCGAGTAAACCCTGAGGCTTCAAAAGATTGGCGAAATCCCGTGCTTGAACCAGTCGGTGATGTGCCCCTGAACAGAAACCGAACTGTCCAATCGCTGTCCACTGATAGAGAAGTGAGAGAAGAGAAGGACAATAAGAAGAAACCAACACCTGCGCCAGAAACCGGCGCCAGAGTTGAGTTTCCTGACTGGATTCCGCTGGGTGCCTGGAACGCCTTCGTGGAGATGCGGGAGAAGATCCGCAAGCCCATGACCCCGTACGCTGTAAACCTGGCGATCAAGACGTTGGAGGATCTCAGGGCCGCCGGAAACGAGCCGAAGCTAGTCCTGGAGCAATCCATCCTTAACAACTATCCGGGACTGTTTGAGTTGCGTGTGCCTATTGTGACGCGAACAGAGCAGGAGCGCGTGCAAAGAAACACTGATGCCTCGGTAGGGCGGTATCACCCCGAATATAAACCGCGAAAGCAAACGCCGGAAGAAGAGGCTGAGATTGAGCGTACACGAATTGAAGTTGAGCAGTGGAGCGGCCTGGATGAAGGAACTCTAGCCGTATGCGCTGAGACGGTGAAGTGGGCGAAGGAAAAACTGGAACGCCTGCGAAATGTTCCAAACCTGCCGCTGCGAGACCGTCGGCCAGCCCAACTATCCAGCTTTTTGAAAAAAGCGCGTGAAGCGCACCCTGAGGCCGTCTGAACCAACCTTGAGCGTGATCCTCAAACTCGAATCAGTAGAAAGAGGCTTGCTAGTTCCCTCTTCCCAGAGTACTGTGTCGCGCCAAGTGCAGTGGCCAAGCGAGCAAGAAGGAGGCTCGTTGGCCCGTAGAAGGTACCAGCGTGGAAATGTTGAACGTCGTGGTGACCGTTGGGTCGGCCGGTGGCGCGAAGACATCATCGGAGACGATGGTGTTGTACGTCGTGAACGACGGTACGAGGTCATTGGGACGATCAAAGAATTCCCGACCAAGCGCCTCGCCTGTCGTCAGCTCGATCAGGTACTCGCCCGAATCAACGCGGTGGGCTACCGACCGGGGCGCATGGCTACACTGGGGGAGTTTGCCAAAAGGTGGCAGGAAAAATATGGCTGCCTTCGCAAACCCTCCACTTTCAAGGCGCAATCGTCTCACTTGCGCGTTCATATCATCCCGACGCTCGGCATGTTGCGACTCAACGAGATCGCCCTGGAGGAGCAGCAACGGTTTGTTGCGCGTCTGGCAAGAACGGTCAGGAGAAAGACTCTCTTGAACGTCCTACAAACCCTCAGCGTAATGCTCAACACTGCTAAGGATTGGGGCTACGTATGCGAAGGAATGAGCCTCAAACGCTTGGCACTACCACCGAGAGAGGCCCGGAAAACTCCGCGATTTTTTACCGCGGAGGAAGCCCGGCGCATCATCGCTGCCGCACGTGAACCCTACGCGACAATCTACGCGGTCGCCGCCATGACGGGTATGCGTGCGGGCGAATTGCTCGGCCTAAGACTTACAGATATCGACTTCGAGCGTCGCCTGATTCTGGTGCAGCGTTCCCTTTGGAATGGAAAGCTGCAATCAGTAAAAAGCGCGATGAGTGTGAGAGCTCTTCCTCTTCCCGACGCTCTGGCACACCACTTGAAGAACTATATCCGAACATGGCGACCCAACCCCGAGGAACTTCTCTTTACTACTCGATTGGGAACGCCGATCGACGCCAGCAAACTGACACAGAGACGGCTCCAGCCGTTACTGAAGAGGCTTAGCATCGGGCGCGCCGGGTTACACGCCTTCAGGCATACCTGTGCTTCCCTGCTGGTTGAGCAGGGAATCTCGATGCGCATTGCACAGCAACAGCTTGGGCACTCAGACCCGCGGATCACGCTGGCGATTTACAGCCACGTCATAGGGGATTCGCACAGACAGGCAGTTGAAAAATTATCGTCCGTTCTCGATTTTTGTTGGCCACAGTTGGCCACAAAAGACGACGAACAGAAAGTTAAAGGCCAATTGATTCAATGAGATTACTGGTAGGGGCGGTGGGGATCGAACCCACGACCTCCTAACTGTAAGTTACTGAATCCACTCGCCAGACTTTCCCGCTTTGGGCGCATCTAGGCGCAATAACTGCGCGACTTTCTCCACCGCATTCCGCTGCGAATCTCCGATCACGTGACCATAGATCCCTAAAGTAATGCGGGCGTCGGAGTGCCGCAACTGTGCTTGCGCAACAGTAGGTGGTGCACCCACGTCGAGCAAGAGACTTGAATGAGTGTGACGAAAAGCGTGCAAGCCGCACCGCGGAATGCCGAGTCTCGCCAGAAGGGGTTGCAGTCCAAGCGTTCGCACCTTGTTGGCGTTGAAGGGTCTTCCGCGGCGATTCATAAAGAGCAATCGCATGGGGTTGGGCCTCCAAACCTGTAGGTACTTCGCAAGAATACCTGCAAGAGGTTCAGGCATCGGCAAAGCTGCTTTGCTGGCCTTGCTCTTCGTCGTTTGTAACGTACCTCGCCAAGCAGAGCGACGAATGAAGATCAGTCTTCGCTCGAAGTCGAGGTCTTCCACTTCCAAGCCCAGTAGTTCGCCTGCACGAATTCCAGTCATCGCCAGAATTGCGAACATCGTAGAGAATGGCTCTGGTGCGTTCTCGATGATTCGCTTGGCCTCTTCAGCAGAAAGGAACCGCTGAGTTGCCTTGTCCGTATCCTGGGGGATGACTAGTTCGCTTAGCGGCACCGGTTGGCAAGTGTATCCCCATTTTTTGGCCGTCTTCAGCATGGTCGAAAGAGTGCCCAATATATTGAGCAGAGTTTTTCGAGCAACGCGCTGACCGAGCGCGGCCACAAACACTTGATGAGTCTCGATCCCGATCTGGCTAAGAGACAGTCGGCCAAGTCGAGGCAAGATATGGGTTCGCAAATGCGCCTGTGCTGCTAAGACCGTGGAAGGCTTTCTCTGTGAAAGGGCCTGAAGACACCATCTTTCAGAGAATTCCGCCAGCGTGGCTACGCGACCCGGCCTGTAATCCGGCGAATTAATATTTGCCAGGATTAAGTCAAGACAACGACGAGCAAGCCGCGCAGTGGGAATTTGATCTCTCGTCCCCAGAACGGCAGATCGCTCAATGCGTCGAGTTGATCCGTCAGGCTCTATCACGTCTTCACGCCAACGGCCTATCCATTTCTGGCACTTCTTTCCTCGTAGAAGCACCCTTCCAAACTGATAACGGCGACGGGCCATACTTTCTCCTTGCCCGTCGATCCGTTGGCCTGGGCTGATGATAGCACCAAGTTGCAATTTGCTCGCCCCTTCGTAAGGACACTTCAAAAATGGCGTGTTTGTTCGCTTGGTTCGGTTTCTTCTTTCGCCACCGCGTTTGCAACGCGGTTGTTCTTCTCCAACTCGGATTGAGCGTTTCTGACGGTGTGTCGCGCATAGTACTGAGGATCGTGTTTGTCATTGGCGCGGTAGTCAGCGATTCGGCGGATCACTTCTTCGGGGTCGTCACCGCGGGCGAGGGCGCGCTTGGCGAAGGCCCAATCGTGTTCGGATTGAGTCAAGGTACTGGTCTGGGCCAATGGTTTGCTGGCTACTTCTTGGTGATGATGCCTCGGAGCATCCTGCGAGTCGATCTGGAGCTTGAAATCGCGGAGGTGGTAAGTCTGCGTGGATTCGGTACGGGCCTGCACATAGAAATCCGCTTCGTATTTTTTGTTGGCAAATCCTGGCAGACGCAACACGCGCGTTGAATCCGTTGCTGCGGGATCGCCGTCGAATTCTCTGACCATCGCATGGTTCAGGGCCTCGGCCTCCTCAATGGTCATTCCTTCCACTTTCCAAACTACTTGGTATTTGTCCGGCGATGTATTCAGGACGTAGTTCGGCCGTGGGACGAGGTCGCTGTTTTCAAGCGACTCAAGAGAGGCGGTCCCGCCGTGATCGATGTCAAGGTATACGTGGCTGATTTTTTCGATGTCTTCTTTGGTGCGTGTCGAAGCGTGGTGTTGCAGGGCGTTCATTCCGATATAGATGTCGGCTCCAATCGCGTTCTTGTACCGGAGCCACGCTTGGAATTCAGGGCTTGAGGCCTTTTGTGCCGCCGTAATTCGCTGCGTCGTCTCACCCAGCTGCCGGTTGAGGAGGAGCACGGCAATGCGGTCTGTGGGCTTGAAGTTGTCGAGGATGTATTCCGATGGTGTTGGCACCAGGGGCGTGGGTTTCTCGGGAGCGTTCATGCTTGCTCCTGGCGGCTCTGGTAGATTACGCCAAAGGCGTACTCGTCCAGATCGGGATCGTAGCGATTGATTTCGACCACCTCAGAAACAAAGCGCCTGCCTGGTCGCCGTTCAAGTTGCACGACCACGTTGAGCGAATCGGCGATGTTGGTCTTAATAGCACGATAGGGCAGGTCAACTCCGCTCTGGAGGACGCAACTGGTGAATCGTGCGAGCCCTTGCTTTGCAGATGTTGCGTGGACAGTTGAGAGGCTCCCTGAATGACCCGTGTTGAGAAGTTGCAAAAGATCGAATGCCTCGCCGCCGCGTATCTCACCGAGAATGATCCTATCTGGGCGATGGCGGAGGGCT
>Ga0210409_10002085_pt1 | contig 24454 bp, 23 predicted proteins | sample IncBWH17MmetaG_FD_161649 | JGI IMG/M metagenome (GOLD analysis project Ga0210409, IMG submission 161649) | Forest soil microbial communities from Barre Woods Harvard Forest LTER site, Petersham, Massachusetts, United States - Inc-BW-H-17-M | ecosystem: Environmental > Terrestrial > Soil >...
GCACACCGCAACTTGCCCTTTACGTTTATGCTTCGCGGAAAACGCTGCGCCCGTCGCGATCCCCGCGCTGCCCGCAACAATCGCATTGGCGCCCAAGTTCCCGGTCGCAGGATCGGCAATATGCATCGACCCGCCTTTGCCTTTGCAGTAGCCCGCTTCTTTGCCCAGCAGTTCAGCGAACATCCGATTTGGCGCCGCGCCCTTCGCCACGCAGTGACCATGTCCGCGATGCGTGCTGGTAATGTAATCGTCGTCACGCAGCGCTTCGCAAATTCCCACCGCCACAGCCTCTTCACCCACATACAAGTGTGCGAGCCCGGGCATCAACGCGCGCGTATACAATTCATTCACCTGTTCTTCAAACACGCGAATCATCAGCATCCGCCGGTACATTCGCAAAGCGCGCTCCACTTCAGGCTTCGACGCTTTCGTCCCATTTAAATTTTTTGTTTCGGGCTGTTTCGCTTCAACCGTTTTCGCTGCGGCGCCTTTTACTTCGGGTTTCTTGGCATCGCGTTTCTTCGCTTTATCGCTCACGGGGCTCATCGCTTCACTCCGGACATGTGCGCCAGAACGTCGAACACTACCGCGAAATCCTGCTCCACTAATCCCATCGCTCTTGCTGCCGTCAAAAATTCATTCGAAATCGCGGTAGTCGGCATGGGCACGTCCACTTGACGCCCCAGTTCCAGCGCCAGCAGCATGTCCTTCTGCATCATGTTGACGTTGAACCACGCCTCCGGAGGCAATTGCAGAACAAACGGTCCGCGATATTTAATCATTGGCGAAGCCACAGCGCTGTTGACCAGAACATCGACCGCTACTTCCCGCTTGATTCCGCTTTTCTCGGCGAGCAACACTCCTTCGGAGAAAGCCAGCATCTGCACCGCAAGGCTTAGGTTCGTCCCTATCTTCATCACTAGCGCCAAACCGTTGTCGCCAACGTAGGTAACTTTCGGGCCGATATCCAGCAGTAGCGGCTTTATCTTCTCGAAAGTTTCGCGACGTCCGCCGACCATTACCGAGAGCTTGCCTTCTTGCAGCGTGATAACGCTGCCGGAAACCGGGCAATCCACCATGTCGCAGCCCTTTGCGCGCACTTTAGCGGCTACTTCGCGGCTGAATGCCGGGCTTACCGTGCTGATGTCAGCGAAGATTTTTCCTGGGGTGAGACCGGCTAGAAGTCCTTCTGGGCCATCAGTGATGGACGCCAACGCCGCGGAATTTGTGACCATCGAAAAAATTACATCGGACTCGGCCGCAACACCGCGAGGAGAATCCGCCCAGTTCATGCCTTTTTTAACCAGCCACTCGGCCTTTGAGCGCGTGCGATTGTAGCCGAGCACGGAATGGCCCTTGCTTAGCAGGCGGTTCACCAACTCGCTGCCCATCACGCCTAACCCGACGAATCCCAGATTTGCCATGTCTTGCCGGTCTCCCGCTTGCAGAGCTTGCTTACAAATTTAGTTTTGTGAAGTTGGAGTCGCCGCTGCGTGGTGAACGACTTGAATCTTCGCGCACTTGCCGCAGATGCGCGCGCATGGAGGCGCGTGCGCCGTTCGAATCGCGATGCTCCACGGCTTCTAGAATTTTCTTGTGGTGATACTGGCCTCGCTCAGGGCCGCCTTCCACGGCGAAGATGCCCATGCGCTGTTCGCGCAGTACTCCTACGATCGAGTCAATCAGCGACAGAATCAGGGGATTGGAAGCAGCCTCCGCGAGAGCCAAATGAAAATCAAGATCGGCTTCGATGAACGCCTCTGGTTCCGTCTTGCTGTTATCCATCGCTTCTACCGCTTCACGCATCGCGGTAATGTCGTCTTTCTCCGCACGGGCTGCCGCCAGTGACGCAATCTCCGGTTCCAGAATTTCGCGCACTTCCACCAGGTGCACCATGGCTTCTGGTTGGCCGTCGCGGATCATGCGATCTAGCGACTGCCAGATGGAGTGCGAGCTTCCGTTCGTAATAAACGTGCCCCGGCCCGGGTGCGCTTCCACCAAGCCTTTTTCACGCAAGGTTTTAACCGCCTCCCGTACGGCGGTTCTGCTTACCCCAAACTGCTGGGCCAAATCGCGCTCGGCGGGCAGTTGGTCACCTAACTTCAGTTGGCCGCTGTTGATGGACGCTTCAATCTGCTGGACGATTTGTTCATAAAGGCGGGATGTTTGAACAATTTTATACATGGCCAATCTCCGACGAAAATCTCCTCAGTACGAACCTTTGGTCTTAAGGTCCGACCAACTAAAAGGTCCCGGCCCTGATGCCGACGCCGATAAATGTAATCCAGGAGGCGTCGGTTCTGTGGCTCAAGAGTCGGTCGCAACGCAACCCACTCAGGCGAGAACTGCCGCTGAGTCACCCACTCGCGTTGGAAAATGCTGGGCACCGACTTTTTGATACCGGGGAACCACTTGTACCTCGACGCACAAGGTCCGACCACTATACCCCAAGAGCCCTCGTAGGAAAAGAAGCAACTAGAACTTTCATACAAACGATTAAAGTTCTTGACCCTTGCCCCGAAAAAGTGGTACAGCGGTCAGACCTATTAGCCACTCATGGAGTCTCAATGAAAATGCCCCGGCACGCAGCGAAGACCAGTCCGACCAAGTCAGGGATGGCATCACTCGAGGGAGGTACGAAGCCAACACGTCGTGACTTCATTCGCGGCGCTGCCGGCGCATCGGTGCTCCTTGCCGGTTCAAACGTAGCTGCCTGGGCCGATCACCATGGCCACCCCACGCCGCAAAGCCTTTCTTATCTTGACCGTAGGATGTATCTCCGCAACATGGAGATTCTTGCCCACTTCATGCCCGGGCATTCCCGTAACGGCAAGATGCAAATGATGTCCATCGGGAACCGTCGCTGTATGTTCCAGCAGGGTGACGTCATTGATCTCAGCGACGTCCGAAAGCCGGTCATGTACAACAAAGGCGGCTTTCAGGGTAACCAAGTCCAGGTCGCGTTCAATAAAGACCTGAAAAAGTGGATTTTGATGACTGGTTCGCAGACCCCGATCACTGACTCCACTCCCGAGGCACCCAACGGCAAGTACGACGATCCACACCTCGACGACAAGCGTAAGAATTTCAAAGGCTTACGCGGAGTAAGGTTTTACGACGTTACCGACCCTTCAAAAATCGTCACACTTTCCGAGTTCAGTACCGGGGCAACCGGCCAAGGCACCCATCGCAACTACTACGACGGCGGAAAATACGCCTACCTGGACACCGCGCCCGATGAGACCTTTATCCATCAACCGTCTTATTTCCGCCAACTCGTCAACGGCAACATGATTGTGGACGCCTCCGACCCCAGCAATGTCTCCGAGGTCTCCATGTGGTGGGTGCCCGGCTCGCGTAAAGGCGAAGAGGCCGAGTACAACAAGTGGATCTGGTCCAAACTGGTGCCGCCAAGAGTGGCCAAGGACCAGACTCCCTTCGCCGGCCTGCACGGTCCCGTGTATGTCCCCAAAAAATTGGAAGACGGCGGTAATCGCGGATACGGAGCTTTCGGCTGCAACGGTTTCATCATTCTTGATTTGAGCGACCCGAAAAAACAACGCGAAGTCGGTCGATTCGAACCGCCCGCGCAATACTCCGGAATGGGCATCGCCTTCCACACCATTTATTGCGGAATTCTGGATCGCGGATTTGTGCTGACCAACGGGGAAACCACCAACTCCGATTGCAATCAGATTTTTCTTCCTAACTGGATCATCGATATTCGCGACGAAGAACATCCGGTCCCGGTAGCGCAACTTCCGCGCCCAGTCCCGCCGCCGGAGGCCCCATATCGCGATTTTTGTTTCAAGCGTGGACGCTTTGGTGCACACAATCCCCCTCATTTGAAGGCGCCCGGTAAGCCGCGCCAGGATTTTATTGCCTATTCCTATTTCATTGCCGGGCTGCGCTGCTACGACATCGGCAATCTTTATCGCCCCGAAGAGGTCGCCTACTTTGTTCCGCCTCAAGGCGGCGACCTCGATAAATTCGGCAGCTACGATCGCACCGTCGACAATGTCTTCATTGAATGGGACCGCAACATAATTTGGGCGGCCACCGATACCGGGCTGTATGCACTGAGCTGTCCCAATCTCGGCAAGCCGATACTCGATCCACTGCCCGTCACCGAATGGTCATTGAATAAGCTGAATGAAGGCGCAGCGTAGCGATGGCCTGCTCCCGACCCAAGGAGGATTCTTGATGAACGTGGAACAACGAATTGGCTTGCCGCTAGTCGCGGCGCTCCTACTGGCAAGCATGTCGCTGACGGCGCAAACCACCGCGTCAAAAAAGATCAAATTGCTGACCCTACTTGGAAAGCCAGTGCAATTTGTCATCGCCGAGAAGCAGGGCTACTTCGCAAACCACGGTGTCACTGCGGAAACGGAGAATTTGCCTAGTTCCGATGTTTTGCGCAGCAATCTCGCCAATGGAAACGGTGACCTCGCTTATCTGGCGGTAGACAACGCCGTAGCGATGGTCGAACTCGCTCACCAGGACATGGTGATCCTCATGGGCGGGGAAGGCTCGCAGAATGAATTGGTGGTGCAGCCAGAAATTAAATCGCTCCAAGAGCTCCGCGGCAAAACATTGATCGTGGATGCTCCTAACACTGCATACGCTTTGCAAATGAAGAAAATTCTTTTGGCGAAGGGACTCCAAGTCGTGCGCGATTACGAAATGAAACCCATCGGCGGCACCCCCCAGCGGCTGATTGCCATGCGGGAACACAAAGAATACGCGGGTTCGATGCTCGGCCCTCCTGCGCTGATCACCGCCAAGCAAGAGGGATTTGTAAGCCTCGCCAAGGTTCAGGACGTCATCGGACCGTATCAGGCCGCCGGATATTTCGCCCAACGAAAATGGGCGCTGGACAATAAAGAAAATCTCGACAATTATCTGGCCGCCATTATCGAGGCGCAACGTTGGCTCATGGACCCTGCGAACAAGCAGCAGGTCATCGATCTATGGATCAACGAATTTCATATGAAGCCAGAAATTGCCGCAGCGACGTACGAGTCCAGCGTAAACGCCCCCGGAGGATTTGAAAAGGATGCGGCGCTCGATATAGATGGCTTCAGAAATGTCTTGCAATTGCGCGCCGAAATTGAAGGCCAGTGGGGCGGTCATCCTCCGGGCGTCGAGAAATATTACGACCCGTCGTTTTACAACGCTGCCTTGAAGAAAGCGTCCGAGGCGAAATAAGAAAGCAGTTGCTGCAGAAGATTCAGGCCTGCTGAATAGCTAAAATTGATAGGTAAGAGGGTGCCACAAAATATGAGTGCTGTAAAAAAATGCGTAGGGCGAACCGCGTTTCTAGTGTTGTGCATCTTCGTAGCGGGAATGACCGCTATTCAGGCGCAACAAAAGGAACGCACCCTCGACGAGATCAAGGCCGAAGCCGTGAAGCGCGCCGAGAACGGCATGTATCCGTTGATCGGCCTAGATCCCGGAGACGTGCGCGAGGCTTTCGCCAAAATCAACAGCACCGATAACGACGAGTGGGCCGCTGGATTCAGCGTTGTCGCCGACCGTTACATGGCGCAGGCTAAAGCTGCGGAAGCCTCCGATCCAGCGAAGGCCAGTGCTCTCTACGTACGCGCTTGGCGCCTTTATTCTTTCGGGCGATGGCCGGTGCCCGCTTCTGCCGGTAAAAAACGGGCATACGCCAAAGCGCTGGAAGCTTTTCTTGCTCATGCCAGGTTGCAGGAGAATCCCCTCGAGGTAGTTCACATTCCTTTCGAAGGCTCGGAAATTATCGGCTACCTCCGCTTGCCAAACAATTTGAAGGTCCCGGTCCCGGTCGTGATCGCCATCAGCGGTCTCGATAGCCGCAAAGAAGATCTCTCCGAGAATTTTGGCGCGATCCTCCCGTTTGGAATTGGATTTATCGGCTTAGATTCGCCTGGCACCGGTCAAGCTCCCATCAAAGCCAGTGAAACTTCGGAGCGCATGTTTTCGCGAGTGATCGATTATTTACAGACTCGCCCGGAAGTCGACAAAACCAGGATCGGAGTGGACGGCCAGAGCTTCGGCGCCTATTGGGCCACTAAACTCGCGATCATTGAACATGCCCGACTAAAAGGCGTGGTCGCGCAATCCCCGCCTGCGGACGCAACCTTTCAAAAAAATTTTCTCGTGAATAAAACTTTGGGCAATCGCGAATATTTATTCGGCCTCGTTCCCGCATTGATGTCCATCTACGAAGGCGCAAACTCGATTGGAGATTTATCAGTAATCTTCCCCAAAATGTCGCTGGTGAAGCAGGGCCTCATCGGCAGGCCGACTTCGCCGATGCTGATTATTGCCGGAGCATTGGACACGCAAGTGCCTATCTCTGACGCCTACATGATATTGAGCAGCGGCGATGTTCCCAAAGACGCGTGGATCAATCCCCAAGGTGGCCATCTCGGACGCCAAGTAAAAGTTTGGCCGGATCCTGTCATTTTCAAGCAGGTGATTATTCCCTGGCTGGTGCGCAACCTGAATACTCAAGCGGCACCGTAACTTCTCCAGAGCGACTGTTGCGCTGAAATCGTGACTACAGCGTAGCCGCGTCCCCGCTCTCGGTTGGATTCGCCATCGTATCGCGCAGTTTCGCAGTGTCCAGTTCGCCTTCCCATCGGCTCACCACGATTGTGGCAACGCCATTGCCGATTACATTGGTCAGCGCGCGACATTCGCTCATGAATTTGTCGATACCCACCAGAATTGCTAACGCCTGAATCGGAATCGACGGCACGGCCGTAAGAATTGCCGCCAAGGTAACGAATCCCGTGCCCGTAACTCCTGAAGCGCCCTTCGACGCGATCATCGCGAATAACAAAATCCCCACGATCCGGCCGATTGCCAGATGTGTGTTAGTGGCCTGCGCCAGAAAAATCACCGCCAGCGTCAAATAAATATTTGTGCCGTCGGTATTAAAACTGTAGCCAGTCGGAAAAACCAATCCCACTATGGATCGCGAAGCCCCCAGGCGTTCAAGCTTCTGCATCATGTCCGGCAAAACCGTTTCGGATGAACTGGTCCCCAGCACGATAAGAAGTTCATCCTTGATATACGCAATGAAACGAAAAATAGAAAAACCCGTCAGCGCCGTAATGCTCCCGAGAATCACCACCACAAAAACAACACTGGTGAGATAAAACGTGCCAATCAATTTCGCGAGACTCGACAAAGATCCCATGCCGTAGCTGCCAACGGTAAACGCCATTCCACCAAGAGCGCCCAGCGGCGCCGCTTTCACGATGATGCGAATAATCCCGAAAACAACTTTGGTGAGCACACCTATCGCACGCGCGATTCTTTCTCCAAGTGCGCCGAGCCGCGAAATTGAAAAGCCAGTCAAAATAGAAACCAGCAACACCTGCAAAACATCCCCACCCGCAAAGGCGTCCACAAAAGTTCGGGGCACGATCCCAACTAAAAACGGAACAACGCCAGTGTCCTTGGCGCGCCCAACATAGTTCGCAATAGTTTTGGGATCCAGCGAACGCGGATCGAGATTCAACCCGCTTCCCGGATGCACGATAATCGCGACAATGATTCCGGTGATTAGCGCTAGTGTCGACACAACCTCGAAGTACACCAGCGCTTTCACTCCCACGCGTCCGACTTTTTTTAGGTCTCCGACCGACGCGATGCCCTGCACCACCACGCAAAAAATCACTGGAGCAATCATCATGCGAATCAGGGCCACAAACGCGTCGCCAAGGGGCTTCAGCGCGATGCCGGCGTGCGGGAAAAATCGCCCAATTAAGATTCCGATGCAGATGGCGATAAGGACTTGTACGTAGAGGGTGCTATACCACGGCCCACATGGTTTTCTGCTCGTTGGGGCGGCCGGTGGAACCGACGACGTCTTGCTCAACTTATTTTCCTCGATTCGCTTGCAGCAACACGTCACCGTTGATTGCAAGGGTCATTGCACGCGATTCTGGGGCAATTCGTTTTTGAAAATGAATTGCTCGACGTTGCGCCAGGTAGTGCGAAACAGATACTCCGCGGCCTGCCGCGTAACGCCCGCGATGTGAGGGGTAAATAAAACTCGGCGCGCTGCCTCTCCGGTGAGCGAAAGCAACGGGTTATCCAATGAGGGAGGTTCCGTATCGTAGACGTCGATCGCCGCGCCACCTAAATGCCCAGAAATCAGCGCTTCCGCCAAAGCTGCTTCATCGACGACGCCGCCGCGTGAAGCCTGAATCAAAATCGCGCCCGGTTTCATCTTCTGAAGCTCGCGAGCACTGATGAGCCCGCGCGTCGCCGGTAGCAGCGGAACATGCAACGTCACAACATCCGCCGACGTCATTAGCTCGTCCAACGACAAAGATTTTGCGTCCAGGGCGCGAGCCGCGGCTGCGTCACGCGGCGCGGGATCGTAGTAACAAATCCGGCAGCCCGCGCGATGGAATGCTTGCGCCACTGCCAAGCCAATCGTGCCGAGACCAATCACGCCTACCAACAATCCTTCCAGGCCGGAAAGATTCTCGCTTATCATGCGCGCGCGAAATTCCTCATACTTCCCCGCGCGAATTTCCGCATCAGCCCAAGCAAATCGCCGCAGCAACACAGAAGCCGTGCTGACCGCATACTCCGCGATCGTCTTGTTGCTCCCGCCTGGAACATTCGCCACCGCGATGTCCATGCCTCTCAGCAACGCCAAATCCAGGCGATCGAGGCCTGCGCCGGTTACCTGCACCAGTTTCACAGTGGTATTGTCGAAAATATCAGAGCTGAGCTTCGGTCCAACCGCGGGGATCACTAGCGCCCGCGCTTGCTTCATCAGCGGGATCACTTCGGCATCGTTCGGCGCGTGATAAGCAACCGTCAATTCCGCAGCCGGCAACGCATTGGCGCGCTCAAAATCAATTCTCGGGCGCAGGCAAAGCACATCCACGCTCATCGCTTACGAGCGTCCTTCGACGATATGCCAGGTTCAGCAGTACCCTGCCGAATATCGCCGACCGGAAAAAAACATAAAAGGACCAGCGGCTCGGTTCCCGTATTTCGCGTCGCATGCTTTTCGCCGGAAGGAATCACAATCGCATCGCCAGCCTTCAACGCGTAATTTCCGCTGTCCGCGTCGGTTATGCCTTCACCGGCAAGCACATAAATGCATTCTTCGAAATCATTGTGCACGTGCCGGCTTCTCGGCAAATCCCCGGCGGACGGAACCGGAATCTCTACTTTCCGCAAAGTTATTCCAGAAACGCCGCCATCCCCAGAAACAATCTCCAGTGCGGTACGGCCGGGCAGGCCAAGCTTCTTTGCCGCACGCTGGGTGAAGACTCGCGCCATTACTGAATCCTTTTCGACTTCTTCAATTCCGCAGTGCCGCCTTGAAGCTTGTCCAGCTCCCTGAAAACTTCTTTGGCTTCTTTTGCGATCGAATCTGCCACCACTTGCAACATTCGCGCACTTTTTTCCAACGTCGCGTGCTGCGGGCTGCCATACCACCCCGTGGGCGCGATGGAACGCACATCCGTAAGCACTGGCTGATAGCTACGCGTGCGCCGTAACCCATCAACCTTTTTCCCGTGGCCATGGTCAGACGAATTATCAATCCGCTCCAGATGCACCAATTCTGGCCGGTACGCCATCACCGCCAGCGTCTCGATTTCGCCGCCATGCGTGAGCCCATTGCATTCTTTTCCGAACAATTCCTCTGCCACGAAACAAGCCTGCACCGTCAGCACCGTCATCCCAAAATCACGATGCAGCGTTTCAGCAGCCACGCCCAGCGCCGGAATATTCAACTCATGCCAATTCAGAATCAGCAGATATTTCGCGCCATGCTGCGCCGTTGACGCGGCCGTCTCCGTGACCACGCGAATAAACGTCTCCGCCGTCAACGTGATCGTGCCCTCGAAAGGCATGTGCAGAGGCGTAACGCCCAGCGGCCCGCCCGGCAAAACTAATCCATCCATACGTTCTGCTACCGCATGAGCGATGACATTCGCGGCAAAGATGTCCGTACCCGTGGGAAGATGCGGCCCGTGCTGCTCCACGCTACCGGCGGGCAAAATCACCAACGGATTCTTTTTTAATTGTTCGGCGATTTCCGGCTGCGTCAATTCCACGAAATAGCGGCTAGGCAACATGTTGCGCCTTATTCGCGTTTGCTTTGCGCGCCGATTCCATCGCTTCGGAAATGGCGACTTCTTGGCCTTTGCGTTCAATGGAACGAAGCGCAGCATTTACGATCGCCACTGCGGCGTTTCCATTTTCCGCGGTTAATTCATTGGGCTTGCCGGTCTTGCAGCTTTCGGCAAAAAGCTCCAGCTCGGTCCGAAACATGTCGCTCGGCGGAACTTTCAGCTCTTCACGGCTGCCGTACCCGTCTTTGCCTCGCTGAATGTACAGCGTCGAGCTCTCGTGCAATTTATCCGGCGTATCCCAGGTGCCGAAATCAATCTCATAGTGCATCAACCCCTTGGACCCGAACACCCGCACCGCAAAAACTCCCGGCGAAGTCCAGCACGACCCTACATACCCTATTTTTCCGTCTGCGAATTTCAGCAAAGTCATTGATTGATCGTCTACTTCGGCGCCCACCGGTGACAATTTCGAGGCAATGGAACTGGCGGACACGACTTCCCCGCCCAAATATTGCATCACGTCGAATTGGTGAATCGCCAGTTGCGAGAGCGGCCCGCCGGGCGCTTTATCTTTGTACCAGCGCCACGTCTTGGGAGTCAGCTCCAATGCGCGTTCGTTCGAAAAGTTTGCTTCAATAAACGCCACGCGCCCCAATTCTCCCGCCGCGATGGCGTCGCCGATTTTACGGATTCCAGACATCAACCGCGCACTGTGGCCCACCGTGACAGTGATCCCGTACTTCTGTTGCAGAGCCGCGATTTCCAATCCGTCTTCAAGCGTACTGGCGATAGGCTTCTCGGTGTACACGTGCTTCCCGCTTTTCGCCACTTCACGCGCCATCGGCAGGTGTTGCTCGTTCGGCACCGTGAGGATCACTCCTTGAATCTCCGGATCCGCGAGTATCGCTTGCACACTCGCCGCCGCTGGAACCCCAAGTTCCTGCTCAAAAGCAGTTCGCTTTTCCTCCGAACGGCTGTAGCCCGCGACAATCTCGAGTAGCTTCGATTTCTTCGACGCCTTGGTGAGCACCTTGGCCCAGCGCCCCAGCCCTACGATCCCTGCTTTTACCGGCTTGTCACTCATCGCCGCCCTTTCAAAAAATTGCTAGCTCGGGAAAAACGGAACAATTTCTTGCAAACTCGCAAATCTGATAGTACCGTATTACGGGATGATGCAACAGTCAAGCCATTTACCCGCTACCGCACCTCTATCCTTTATCGAGCGCTCCGCTGCCCCGCTGCGCCGTCAAGTCCTCGATGAATTGCGCCAATCCATCATTGCCGGTCGCCTCGCGCCAGGCTCCCGTTTGATCGAACGCGAACTGATCGCCATGATGGGCGTCTCGCGCACGGTAATCCGCGAAGCTCTTCGCCAGATGGAATCGGAAGGGCTGGTCGCCAACATTCCCAACAAAGGCCCGGTCGTTCGCGAATTAACGCTCGCGGAAGCAAAGGATCTGTATTCCATTCGCGCGGTGCTCGAAGGATTGGCCGCGCGTCTCTTCACCGAAAATGCCAGCGCAGCGCAGAAAAAACTTCTTGAGCAAGCCTTGAAGGCCACCGCGCAATCTTACGAAAATGGTGATCCGACAACTATTCTTGAAGCCAAAAATCGCTTCTACGAAGTTCTGTTTCAGGGGGCGGGTAGCGAAACACTCTCCTCCATGATTGGTACGCTGCATGTCCGCATCTGGCGATGGCGCGCCCTAGGCCTGGGACATCCGCGACGCTCTGAAAAGCGTTGGAAAGAAAGCATTCGCGGTCTGCGAGCGATGCTTGCGGCCGTCGCCAAAGGCGACCCCTCGCTGGCCGAGGCTCTTTTGCGCGACGAAGTTACAAAAGCGGCCGCCGAAGTCATGCGATTATTAATGGGAAAACACGTCGGTCAGTGAACGCACCACACTAACTTGACCACGCGCAATTGTCCTGGGGAAGGAATTTAATGCCTACTGATTTCATCGTGCACGACAAAGCCGACACCGTTGGCGTCGTGGTTGTTGAAGACGTCCAGCCAGGCAAGGAAGTCACCGGTTGGATCATGGAAACCGACGAGACCATACGCTTCAAGTCCCTCGATGCCGTGCCGCTCGGTCACAAGATTGCCCTCCGTGACCTCAAAGTTGGCGATACCGTGCTGAAATACGGACATGATGTTGGCCGCATCGTAGCCGATGTCGGCCAGGGCCGCCATGTTCACGTACACAATCTGAAAACCAAGAGGTGGTAAACGTGGCGCAGCACTCTTTTTTCGGATATCGACGTGAGAATCGACGAGTTGGCATACGCAATCATGTTGTCATTCTCCCGCTCGACGATTTGTCTAACGCCAGCTCCGAAGCCGTCGCCAACAATATTAAAGGAACGCTGGCGCTTCCTCACGCTTATGGACGTTTGCAGTTTGGCGAAGACTTGGAGCTGCATTTCCGCACGCTGATCGGCACCGGCAGCAATCCGAATGTTGCAGCTTGCGTTGTCATCGGCATCGAACCGAGCTGGACCGGCCGAGTAGTCGAAGGAATCGCCAAGACTGGCAAGCCGGTAGTCGGCTTCTCAATAGAAAGCCACGGCGACATCATCACCATCGCCGCCGCTTCGCGCAGAGCGCAGGAATTTGTGCAGTGGGCCTCCGAAAAGCAACGCGAACCCTGCTCCATCAAGGAACTTTTCGTTTCGACCAAGTGCGGTGAAAGCGACACCACCTCGGGCCTCGCATCCTGCCCCACGGTCGGGAATCTGATCGACAAACTCGATCCCCTCGGTGCCACAACCTGTTTCGGCGAAACTTCCGAATTAACCGGAGCTGAAATCGTGTGCGCCAGCCGCGCCGCCACTCCCGAAGTCAAAGAACGCTTCATGCAAGTCTTCAACGCCTATCAAGAGGTGATCGACCGCCACAAAACCAGCGACCTTTCCGAATCTCAACCCACCAAAGGAAATATCGCTGGAGGATTAACCACCATCGAAGAAAAAGCTTTTGGCAACTTGCAGAAAATCGGTCGCAAGACAAAATTTATAGACGTGCTGAAGCCCGCCGAATCCCCTGCCAAAGGTCCCGGCCTGTATTACATGGATACTTCCTCGGCCGCTGCCGAGTGCGTCACGCTACAGGCAGCCGCGGGATTTGTTGTGCACCTCTTCCCCACCGGACAGGGCAACGTGATCGGCAATCCCATCGAGCCGGTCATTAAACTCACCGCCAATCCCAAGACCGCGCGCACCATGAGCGAGCACATTGATCTCGATGTCTCCGGCATCCTGCGACGAGAAATGTCGCTCGACGAGGCCGGCGATCGCCTGATCGACATCATGATCAGAACTTGCAACGGCCGTCTGACCTGCGCCGAAGCTTTGGGTCACCGCGAATTCGTGATGACCAAGCTGTATCAAAGCGCGTGATCTCCAGAAACTTTTCATGCCAACTTTCGTACTCATGAGGGGAAGGAAATAGATGAAATATTGCCATTTCACTTACAAGGGCAGCGCGCGATACGGTCTCGTTGAATCTTCCAAGGGCGTCGAGCACATCACGCACCTATTAGCCACGCCACCGGAACAAGTAGGGAAATTAAAATCAGTGCCCGCCGAACAAATTGAGGCGCTGCCTTTCTTGGAAGCCGCGCTGCTCGCCCCCGTGCAACCTTCCAAAATCGTTTGCGTCGGTCGCAACTATCGCGGTCACGCAGCCGAGATGGGCTCTGAGGTCCCTAAAGAGCCGCTCCTTTTTTTTAAGCCGCCCTCTTCCCTCTTGGACCCCGGCCACGACATTCGTCGCCCATCCATTTCCGAGCGCGTCGATCACGAAGCCGAACTTGGCGTGGTTATTGCCAAGCGTTGTTACAAATTATCGGCCGGTGAAGATGTGCACCCTTATATTCTTGGCTACACCGCGGTGAACGACGTGAGCGCCCGCGATTTTCAGAAAAAAGACAATCAGTGGGCGCGCGCCAAGGGCTTCGATACTTTTTGTCCCGTGGGCCCGCTGGTCACTGACGACCTCGATCCGTGGAAAGGCGTGAGTGTCTCTTCCCGCGTGAATGGCCAGGTCCGCCAGCACGGCAACACCCGCGACTTTGTATTTCCGCTGGACGTCCTCATCCACTACATCTCCAACATCATGACGCTGATGCCCGGCGATTTAATCTGCACCGGCACGCCCGAAGGGGTCGGCCCTCTGGTCCCCGGAGATGTTGTAGAAATTTTGGTCGAAGGTGTAGGCTCCCTGCGCAATCCAGTCGTAAGCGACTAATCGAAATTAAAGTTATGCGGAGGGTGCCCCAGGCTCGATTTGTAGCCTGGGTCTTGCAGTTGAATTTCTCCCGCCGCAAACTTTCGCGCGCGCCATTAATGTAGCGCACCTTGCGAATCACGCGCTCATTTCAAACCATCCGCAATAAAATCTACCTCCACTACTTCGCTGGCTCTCCCTGAATCGTCGTCTGGTAACTTATCGCCATCAGCCACTGCCCATTTCTCTTCAGCCATACACGCGTGACGTGCACCGGCTTGCCGTGATACGGCTGATGCAAACACGTCATCACGATGGTATTTCCAAAATCAAACATCTGCGCGGATACCAGCGGCGCCGGCGCCGATGGATAGCCCGTCTGCTTCTGCAAATTCAGTGTGGCGATGCGATCAGCTTTAAACACCGGATGATCGCTGCTGGAACTGACCGTAACGAAGCTGTCATCTACGTGCGGCGACCACGCGGAAGCGTCATGATTGGTCACGCCAGTTTCCAGGGCCTGCCACGACGCGAGCACTGCTTGCTCTGATTCGTTTTTGGGCTGGAAAGGCACCGTTTTGCAGGGATTTTGGCATTCCGAAACCCCCGTACCAGACGCGGACTGTGCCGTCTCGGCCTGCGAAACTTCGTGATACACCAGCAATCGCCAATTCGTTCCCCGCTTAACCCATACCCGCAGCACGTGGATCTTTTCACGCGCGCTCATAACCGCCACAACCTGCCCATAGTCGCGGTGTTCGATTTTCGCGTCGCTTTCATCTCCCATGGGCGACGTGGGCACGGAACGAACCGCCTCAGCCCGCGTTATCGTTTTTCCGGCCGCATTCGTCCACGTGAAGTCCGCGTCGAGCAACTTGCCGATCTCTTCGCTGTCCTGTTTCGCCGCAGCTTGTACGAACGCGTGATCGGCCTGGGTCACAACCGTATCGCCGCCTTCGCCTGCTGAGCTTCTGGCAACCTTCGTCGCCGCAAAACCGTTCATTAAAGACCCGGTCAGCAAAACGAAAAACGAAGCGGCAAGTAGGAGACAGATGACCATTGGACGTGAAGTGCATCGTTTCATTGCTTGCAGCCTCCCGAAAATTTTCTCTCCGGTACACGGAAAAAGGGCCGGCGTAATTTCTTCCGGCCCCTTTCTCAAATCAAACTAACTTAGAACGTGAATTTCAAACCAAACTGAATCGCGCGAGCCCCGCCCGAACCGACCACTGGATTGACAGCCGCGACGTCAGGAGTAGCGCAACCGCAACCAAATGGGCCGACCGAGGGATCGGCAGTTGCACCGGCCCCGAAACCACTCGTTCCACCCCAAGGGTTTGCAAAGTTCGGATGATTGGTGATGTTAAACATCTCCGCCCGGAATTGCACGCCGTACCGTTCTCTGAATTTGAAGTTCTTGGAAATGGACAAATCCAGGTTGTGGAAGCCGGTGTCGCGGAAAATGTTGCGGCCCGAATTTCCAAAGGTGCCGAATGCCGGGGGCAGCAGAAACGACTTCCCATTCAGGCTTGCGTAGCACCCACCTGTTCCGCCGGCAATCGCGGAATTGAGGGACACGAGCGAGGCCGCAGTTGTGTGCGCCAGGCATCCGTTCCAGAGGGCGGTGGACTGTGTAGCTGACAGAGGTACCGTTCCACCGCCAGGAGATGAAATGGTGCATGCGCCTGGTCCAACGCAGAGAGGAATGGAATGCGATCCTCCCGATTGGAAATCCGCGGTATTACCGAAGAAATCCCAGCGGTCTGCGAATTCGCCCGTGCCGCTGAAATCGTTGCTGGTATCAAACGATTGCCATGGCTGCCCGCTCTGCAGTGTCAAGATGCTGTTGACCTGCCAGCCCTCCAGCAGTTGGGCAAACGATTTGATATTCGGGAACGAGTAGGTGGCAGAAAGCGTAAAACGGTTCCGGATGTCAAAATCACTGTTGCCGTATTCACCATTCGGGTTAAGGCTGTCCTTAGGAAGGTACTGATTCCAATTGTAGGACTGGTTATCGAGAGCGTGCGCATACGTATAGCCCGCGATAAGATCCAGTCCATGATAATTGCGACCGGTGAAGGTAGCCTGCAAACCGTTGTAATTTGACCGGTAGATGTTCGAATAGTAGTTGATGAATTCCAGGTACGGAAACTTTGCGTAGAACGGGCGGGTAACCTGATTACCCACTGTATAACTGGAATCCAGCGCAGCTTGGTTAATGTCCTGGATTCCCGTCAACTTGGAACCGTGATTACCCACGTAGGCAACGTCCAAGGACAGCTTCCCCGAGAACGCATGTTGCATTCCCAAGGTCCAGGTGGTGACAAATGGAGTCTTGTAATTACGATTCATCGCGAAGATATCGCATGGGCCAGCATCTGTTACGCCGCCTACAGTGAGGCCATCGCCACAAGCCACTTGTTGCACCAGGTTGGCAGGATAGACTGTCGCGCCGCCTTTGGCTGAGCCGTTCCAATTTAGTTGCGACGGCCCGAGCGTGATACCGGACGCTACGATATTGCCAATCCCTGGAGTCGACACACCGTTAACCTGAATTGCCGCGCCCGTAGGGACCACATTGGCTCCCAGGGTGACCGTGTTTTGGGTGTCTTGTTGCGAGAGAAACGTGCTCATGGAAAGTAAATCATAGACGATACTGCCGCCGGCCCGAATCACCGTGGTCCCGTTACCTGTAACGTCCCAGGCGACCCCGATGCGTGGAGCAAAATTCCAGGGATCCTTCTTGTACAGTGAGCCAATATTCTTGCCCACTTGCTCAAGACCGACAGAAGGCTCAAAGTTTCCCAGCTGATTGTTGGCCTCCGACGGTACGCCCTGAAGTTCATAACGCAGACCTAAATTAAGCGTCACGCGTTTCGAAATGCGCCAATCGTCCTGAATGAAACCGGCAAACATGTTTTGCGTCATGTGCCGGACAGGGTCACCCGCCAAAAGGGACACGCTGTTTGGCGTGCCAGCCAGGAAGCTCTCCAGCGGCGTCTCGCCGGCAAAGTCAAAGTTTTTCTGGAATCGAATGCGTCCGCGCCCTCCGCGAAAAGTTCCCTGGTTCACTTTATCTACACGAAATTCAGCTCCAAATTTCAGCGCATGCTTTCCATGCAGATTCGAGACTTGGTCCACAAAATCGTAGACGTTATCCGGCCCGACCAACTTTGGGAAATTATGAAAACCTCCAAGTTCAGTGAAGCCGTCAATCCTGACGTTGGGCACTCCTTGAAGGATCGGGTTGGTAACACCGGTGTTGATCGGATTAGGGGTGCTGGCGTTCGCGGGAACGATGCTCAGAAGATAGCGTGTGTAACCGACTCTCAAGTCGTTTGACCATGTCGCGCTAGGCGTCCACGCCCAGTGTCCAGCGGCCGCCTGCGCACGAGAGTGAATAACTGTCCCGTATTCTGGTAGCAACTCCGGCGAATCCTCGGCAGTGATATTGTCATTGCCCAGGAAATACGACCCGTTAATCGAATGGTGGTCATTCAAATGGTAGTCCACTTTTCCGAGCCCGTTCCGCGATGAATCGACATCCGGAAAGCCCCCGTTAATCGTTTTTGCTGGAGAGGCGTTAGGTCCATAAGCACCTCCGGTACAGCCAGTGTATGGTGGCGCCAAGGAAGCCGGGCATCCAAGTAGGCCGAGGCTCTGAGAGCTGAACGGAATACCCTGTGCTGCCAGTGCCGCCAAAGCATCCGGAACGCTTATAGATGGATCGCCCACCGAAATCGTCGTCGGCGCGTTGACTTGGATAGAATTGCCCACATTGTACGTACGCGCTTCATACGCGCCAAAATAAAATAGCTTGTCTCTAACGATGTGCCCGCCGACGCTGCCGCCGTACTGCTCCAGTTCTACTGGGGTCTTGGCTTGTAGAGTGCCATCTGGGTTGAAGTGGTTAAAGAAATTGCGCGCATCAAAGGAATCGGAGCGACCGAAAGCATAAGCAGATCCGTGAATATCATTCGTTCCGGACTTCAGCCCAACGCTTGTGATGGCGCCTGGTTTCCAACCGAATTCCGCCTTGGGATTCACCTGGGTGTTGAATTCCTGAATGGCATCAATCGGCAAAATCGTGGCAGCATCGCCGGCAACGGCGGCTGCGTTCGTCACGCTAAAACCCATAAAGGCTTCATCGTTGCTCAGTCCATCGACAAGGTAGCTGGTGTCTTCGGGACGGGCTCCATTCGTCGTTTGCGTCCAAGGCCCACCGCCCGGGTACACCGTCGTTCCGGGCCGCAGTGTAAGCAGGTTCTGATAATTGCGGCCGTTCAGAGGCAAATCGTTAATGATTTCATTGCTGAGTGTGCCTCCCAATGTCGTCGTCGTGGTATCCACCATGGGAACTTCTTCGGTCACTACCACGACTTCGCTTTGCGAACCCGTCTGGAGTGCCGCATCCACTCGAACTTCCTTGCCGACTTCCACCAGGATGTTCTGGCGCTCAAACACCTTGAAACCCTTGGACTCTACCCGCACTGTAAATGTACCAGGCGTCAAGTCCGACGCGACGTACTCCCCGGCCTGGTCGGTGGTCACCGTTTTCGAAATTCCACGCGCCACGTCGGTGACCGTTACCGTAGCTCCAACAACATTTCCGCCGGATTGGTCGGTAACCGCCCCAAGGATCTCCCCGTTGCTGCCTTGGCCACAGACTTGAAAACTGGCCACCAACAAAGCGAAAAACGCAAAGAGGGGGCGAGCGCCTAGCAAGGCGCACATTCGTCGAAATCGGTTCATTCTTACAGTATTCGAGCTCATAAGGACATCACCCTCCGGAAACGGTATAGCGGCTATACCATTCAATCTCGAGGGATGTCAAGCAAATCCTTGATATTCAGTATCAAAAGAATCGATTTTACAAAGATCTTACCGGGTGGGTTGGCATAGTGGTCAGACCACAACCGCGCCTAGGTTCGCGCTTCTATACCTCCGAAATTCGACACTGGATAGTGACGTTACGGCTTTTTGGGCGCGGTCGGGGCCGGAGTCGACTGGTTGGCCGGGGGCGCTTGGGCTGGCGGTTGGGCGTTTGGAGGTTGGCCCCCCGAGCCTGGCGTCGAGCTTGGACTTGTGAGTGGAGCCTTTGGTGCCGGGGCTGGCTTCGCCGGCTGCGAAACTTTTTGCAGGATCGAACCGCCCTGCTCCACAGCCTTATCGGTCCTGAGTACCAGTGCAAGAGCGCAGACCATGAACATTATGGCGCACCACGTCGTCGCCTTCGACAAAACGTTCGCGGCACCACGTGGCCCGAAAGCGGTTTGGCTGCCCGCCCCACCGAATGCGCCCGCCAGATCAGCGGCTTTGCCGCTCTGCAGCAATACCACGACGATCAGTACCATGCAGTTGATCACGAAGAAGCCAGTCAGGAGCCACCCGGCGTATCGGAAGCCTATGGTGACAATCCCCATTCCTATCAACAACGCTATCGTCCATTTCATCCAAACTGGCATTCGGTTTTCCTTGCCGCGCAGCGTTTAGCTTATGTAGTTGCGTCAGCGAATATTTATTTTGACTCAGGGCCTTTGCGGGCCGTGTTTATTGAGGTTTCGAGCCCTTCACTATAGCGGAAAAAGACTTAGGCTCAAGACTCGCCCCGCCAACCAGCGCCCCGTCGAGCTCTTCCTGGGCCATCAAACCCTGAATGTTATCCGGTTTAACGCTGCCGCCATAAAGAATACGCAAGGCTGCGGCTTGTTCCGGTGAATATCGCTTCGCTACGCACTGACGCAGGTAACGGTGCGACGCAGCGGCAATTTCAGGGGTAGCCGTGCGGCCGGTACCGATAGCCCACACTGGCTCATATGCCATCAGAATACGGGAGAATTCCTCACCGGTCAACGCGCCCGGACCGTTCAGCAGTTGAGTTTCGCAAATCCGCTCGGTGTGGCCAGCTTCGCGCTCGGCCAGCGTTTCACCAACGCATACAATTGGTGTCAGTCCGGCAGCGAGCGCAGATTTACTCTTTTTCGCCACCATCTCATCCGTCTCACCAAAAATCTGCCGGCGTTCCGAGTGCCCCACAATCACGTAGCGGCATCCTGCTTCCTGGAGCATCGCGGGTGAGACTTCTCCCGTGAACGCACCTTCCTTTTCCCAAAACACGTTCTGCCCGGCAATACTGATTTTAGTGTTCCTTGTAGATTCGATGGCCGCCGGGATTGACGTAAACGGAGGCGCCACCACGATGTCGCAATAATTTGCGTCCGCGACCAGCGGAGCAAACGCCGCAAAAAATGCGCGTGTGTCGGCAATGGTCTTGTACATTTTCCAGTTGCCGGCGATCACCCGACGCCTCATCGAATTATCCTCATGTCCATGCGTGCTTTTTATTTCTCAGTAAGGGCTTCAACGCCCGGAAGCTTGCGCCCGCCGAGAAATTCCAGCGAGGCTCCGCCACCGGTGGAAATATGCGAAATCTTGTCCGCGACCCCGGACTGGTGTACCGCGGCCACCGAGTCCCCTCCCCCAACAATGGAGGTCGCGCCGCTATCCGTTGCACCGGCTACAGCTTTAGCGATGGCAAGAGTGCCCTTTGCAAACGCCGGCATTTCGAAAACGCCCATGGGTCCGTTCCACACAATCGTTTTCGCTTTGGCAATTTCCGCCGCGTACAAAGCAATCGTCCGCGGTCCAATATCCAGCCCCATTTGATCGCCAGGGATGGCTCCCACATCTACTGTCGTTGCCGGCGCATTCGGTTTGAACTCTGGCGCGATCACGTTATCGACCGGCAGCAGGAATTTGAAATTCCGCGTACGCGCATCATCCAGAATTTTTTTAGCTAAATCCAGTTTTTCGTTTTCCACCAGCGATTTTCCGATGGTCTTGCCTTGCGCTTTCAGAAACGTATACGCCATGCCGCCGCCAATCAGCAGCACGTCCGAGATCTTCATCAAATTTTCCACCACTTCGATCTTGTCGCTTACTTTTGCGCCGCCAAGAATGGCCACGAAGAGCCTCGCCGGATTGCTGATAGCCTTCCCGAGGTACGCCAATTCTTTTTCCATCAGCAGCCCCGCCGCCGATTGCTTCACGAAATGAGTTACGCCCACGACCGAAGCATGCGCACGGTGCGCCGAACCGAACGCGTCACAAACAAACAGGCCGTCGCATAACGCAGCGAGCTGTTTCGAAAACGGCTGATCATTTTTCTCTTCCTCGGCATGGAAGCGCACATTTTCCAGCAACAACGCCTCGCCATCTTTGAGCGCCCTGCTCTTTGCTACCGCGTCCGCGCCAACGCAGTCATCCGAAAATGCAATGCGCTTCCCCAAAAGTTCCTCGAGCTTCTTCGCAGCCGGCTTCAAAGAATATTTTTCATTGCGCGCGCCTTTGGGACGTCCCAGGTGCGAGGCCAAAACAAGTCGCGCGCCTCTCTCAATCGCCAGCTGCAGAGTCGGAAGCGTCTCCCGAATGCGCGTGTCATCGGTAACCACGTCATCTTTCAGCGGCACGTTAAAATCAACACGCAAAAACACGCGCTTCCCGCGTAGATCAAGATCCTTGATCGTTAGTTTCGACATAATTTGAAGTCCGAAGTCCGCAACAAAATTAGAATTTTGCGGCCATGAATTTAATCAGGTCGCGGCAGCGGCAGGAATATCCCCATTCGTTGTCATACCACGCGAGCACCTTCACGCAGCGGTCCGCTACTACTTTGGTGTATCCGGAATCCACAATGGACGAATTCGGATTTCCCTTGAAATCCGCGGAAACCAGCTCCTCTTCGGTGTAAGCAAGAATCCCCTTCATCGCGCCGTTGGCCGCCGCTTTCAATGCCGCGTTCACCGATTCCACAGTGGCCGGTTTGTCCACGAACACCGTCAGGTCCACCACGCTGACGTTCGGCGTAGGCACTCGCATCGCGTAGCCGTCGAGCTTCCCCTTCAGCTCCGGGATAACCAGGTGCAGCGCTTTGGCCGCTCCTGTTGAACTGGGAATCATATTGATCGCCGCGGCACGCGCCCGCCGCAGGTCTTTATGCGGCAGATCCAAAAGCTTCTGATCGTTGGTATAGGAGTGAATGGTGGTCATCGTCCCGCTGTGAATGCCAAACGTTTCTTGTAAAACTTTGGCGACTGGTGCCAGGCAATTCGTGGTGCAGGAAGCATTCGAGACAACGTTGTGTTTCGCCGGGTCGTAGGTCTTGTCGTTCACGCCCAGCACAAAAGTAGCGTCCGGACCGTCGGCCGGCGCTGAAATAATCACTTTCTTGACCGTGCCACGCAGATGTTTCTTGGCGTCGGCGCCCTTGGTAAAAAGCCCCGTGGATTCCACCACGATATCCGCGCCTACCGAAGGCCAATCAATTTCGCCTGGGTCTTTGGTCTTGAAAACCTTAAAACTCTTCCCTTCCACACTGATGGTGTCATCCGTGTGGGTAACTTTGTGGTGTAGGTTGCCGAGAACGGAGTCGTACTTCAGCAAATGCGCCAGGGTCGCCGCATCGGTAACGTCGTTTACCGCCACAAATTGAATATCTTTGTCGTCCAAAGCGGTGCGCATAATGTTGCGCCCAATGCGCCCAAACCCATTGATTCCAACTTTAATCGCCATTCTTCCTCCGTCGCGAGATAAGCAAGGCGGCCAACTCTAAATGAAAATCAGCCGCGAGTAGAACAGAAAATGCTATGGGCAGGCTGGATAAAAGTCAAACCCTGCGATTAGTCACCCCGTCATCGGTTGATTTTTAGACTGCTTTCGCCGCCATATAACAGACCATCTGCTGCTTGAGTTGGGTGTCTACTTCGTCAGCGATGATAACGACATCGGGCAGTAGTCTGGTGAAGTCCAGTTGACTTGCGCTTTTATGCAGAGTGGCAAAGAGGCATACCTGTAGAAGGCGCGACTCCTCAACCATCATAGACACCGTATAACCCTGTTTGTGGCGCAAGTTCCCGTGATGCCCCGCCGCGGTTGAGATGGTGGCCTTTGTGGAGACATCCAACCGTAACCGCGTAATCACATCCCGGAGCAATTGCGGCAAATGCCCAGTGCGTTCGTCACAATTCAAGAAAATGTGCATGAGATCTTCTTGTTTTTCTACCATCTCCATCCAATCATGGATTACGAAATCCATTTCGCGCTCAAGAATATCAGCGACCTTTGCAGTGGTCGTGAGAAGGGTTCCATTGTTTTTCGAGTGTGTTGCCATATTTTTTGTCATAGACGGAATGTTATTCCTCGGTCTTGTAGGCCAGCAGATGTTCGATGTCACCTAAGACTAGTGCATAATCCGGGTGACACAGATAATTGAAATGCTCTCGACGATACTGCCTAATCTCACCGAGTAAAATATCGCAAACCCTATCCGCATCGGACGATGTCAGAAATCGAGCCGCAGTACTGTCGAATTCAGTCAATGTCTTTTGCAGAACGTCGAGCATGCGGCGAAGATCATCCTTGTATCGAAGATTTGCGGCTTCGGAGTGTTCAAATCGCCGTTCGCGCAAATTATTCGATAGGACTGCGAGAAAACTTTGCACTCTGCCACGGTCCAAAGATTCAGCGTCACTCAAGTTCAGAAACATTTTCAATATCCCGCCCCAATAAGTTCCAATTCGCTTTCCATCAGCAAATCATCACCACGAATCCGGGATTCAAATCTCACGAGTATTCTGGTCCCCTCACGGCTTACCAATAGCCATAAACCATGCGCACATCCGGTCGCTTTAGAGGGGTTGAATGCAGTAGTGATATCAACTGTACCCGGCGCGGCCAGGTCTTCCAGTTTCATTCGCAGCAGCTCCACGCGGCTGTAACCGACAAGCCTGCAAAACCCATCTGATACGTCTACACAGCGGCTGTCCTTCCCGATTAGGATCGTGCATTTATGACTGGCTTCCGATTCCGGAGACTGATTCTGTTTCGGTGTCGTGTCGCCGATCGAAGTCGGGTAAGCCTCCTTACAACTCAGCTCAGCCGCTAGTGGAGGGGTGTAACGAGGATTTCTGCACGGCATGCGATCACCTTCGAGAATCAGAAACGTTTGGGGCGTAAATAGATATAGTACAATTCATGACAATTACTAAATTGTTCATATTCCGATAACATTTTAATTTCTTAACGGGGATGATAATCATCGAAACCTGACACCCATCCAAAATGTAACAGT
>Ga0210409_10002086_pt1 | contig 24431 bp, 17 predicted proteins | sample IncBWH17MmetaG_FD_161649 | JGI IMG/M metagenome (GOLD analysis project Ga0210409, IMG submission 161649) | Forest soil microbial communities from Barre Woods Harvard Forest LTER site, Petersham, Massachusetts, United States - Inc-BW-H-17-M | ecosystem: Environmental > Terrestrial > Soil >...
GGTCCATGCGTACTCCGATCTCTCGACTGGAACAGCCCAGGAACTCGGCCGTACAGCCCCGCATTCGATAGCCGCCCATAAGCTGAATGCTGAAGCGCTTGAGATGCAAGGGAATTGGGACGCGGCACAGCTCGAATATGAAGGTATCATCGAAAAAAATCCCGGCATCCCCGGCATTCATTTTCTCCTGGGCAGGCTATTGCTCTCGCGACCCGATGCCCGCGATAAACCCACTGAACGTGCCAAACAGGAATTCCAGAAAGAGTTGGAAATCGATCCAAAGAATGCTGGTGCGGTCTACGTCCTTGGGGAGCTCGCGCGTCGAGATGAAGACTGGGATGAGGCGATCGCAAGATTTTCGCAAGCTGCAAAGCTCGATACGACTCTTGCTGAGGCGTATCTGGAATGGGGGTCGTGCTTGGTGACCGTGAAGAAATACGCAGAGGCGATTGACCCGTTACGCGTGGCGGAGAAACTGACACCCGGAAATCCAGCGGTGCACTTCACCCTGGCAACGGCGCTGAGCCGCTCGGGGCAGAAAGACGAGGCGGAGAGAGAGTTTGCCATTCACCGAAGCCTCGTTGCGACTGCTCCCACCGCGCCGACCGACGAAAAGCCGCGATAGCCGCGCTTGCCCATTCGTACAAAAGGAAAATTGCAGCGTGAAGGGGATTCGCTCAAAGTTGGAGAAGTATGCGAGATAGCTGGTGCCCTCGGGGGCTGACGCGGCGCGGGTTTCTGGCCGGAATGAGTGCGGGAGCTTTCTTCCTTCCCGGTTGGCGCAATGTGGGCTTTCGAGACGCAGACCGCCATCCGTTCGAAGAGATTTCCGCCGCAAGAAGCGGCATCCGCTGGAGACACGCCAACGGGAAATCCTTCGAAAAGTACCTCCCGGAATCCACAGGTGCCGGCTGCGCTTTCCTGGACTACGACAACGACGGGTGGATGGACATTTATCTTGTCAACAGCGGCGCGTGCGACTTCTGGACTCCCGAGAACCCGCTGCGCAATGCTCTCTACCGGAACAATCGTGACGGGACGTTTACCGACATCACCGAAAGGGCCGGTGTGCCGGGAAACGCGTATGGGATGGGAGTCGCGGTGGGAGACTACGATGGGGATGGGTGGCCCGATCTATACGTCACGCAGTATCCGCACAGTATCTTGTACCACAACAACGGTGACGGGACGTTTTCGGACGTTACTGCGAAGGCTGGCCTCAGCGCTCCGGGTTGGGGAACTAGCGCGGTGTGGTTTGACTACGACAATGACGGTCGTCTGGACTTGTTCGTCTGCCACTTCGTAGAGTTCAGCAAGGAACTGAACAAACCCTGCGGTATCCACGAGGACGGCCGCCGCCACTACTGCATCCCCAAAGTTTATTCGCCGAAAGCCAGTTGGCTCTTCCACAACAACGGCGACGGAACTTTTACTGACGTGAGCAAAGATTCCGGTATCGCTAGCCACCTGGGCAAGGCTTGGGGAGTCGTCGCTACAGACATAAATAATGACGGGCTGATGGACCTTTGGGTAGCGAACGATACCGTCGCCAATTTCCTGTTCATCAATCGAGGGAACGGAAAGTTCGATGAGATCGCCACAGCCGCCGGGGTCGCCTACAGTGCGGACGGCAAAGCGCGTTCCGGCATGGGCGTCGATTCCGCCGACTTTGACCAAGATGGCTGGATGGATCTGTTCGTCAGCAACCTGGACCGCGAACTGTTCGCCCTATACAAAAACAATCATGACGAAACATTTGACGACTTAGCACTTCCTAGCGGTATCGGCAAGGCCACAAGATTCATGAGCGGCTGGGGTTTGAAATTTTTTGATTATGACAATGACGGAGATCTAGATCTTTTTCTTGCCAACGGCAATCCGGATGACCTTATCAGCTCTCTGCACGGCGGGGTCACTTACGAAGAGCCGCTCATGTTGTTTCACAACACTGGGAAATCCTTCCAAGACGTCAGCGGACAGAGCGGGCCGGTCTTTGCTACGAATATGTCGTACCGCGGATTGGCGCTCGGCGACTTCAATAATGACGGCGCCGTGGACGTTCTAGTTTCCGTCAACGACGGTGCGCCGCTACTGCTTCGAAATAATGCGGCTCGGCAGAACCACTGGCTGGGAATTCGACTGGTCGGGAAAAAGTCGAATCCCGACGCCATTGGCGCGCGTGTCACCTATCAATCGGGAGATTTGAGGCGCAGCCGGATGAAAGTCGGCGGCGGGAGTTACCTGTCTTCGCATGATCCGCGCATGGTTCTGGGATTGGGGAAACGGACGGCAATCGATTCCGTCGAGGTGCAGTGGCCGCAGCCTGGGCGCGGAACACAGCGCTTCAGCGATCTTCCCATCGACCGGTACATCACAATCGTGGAAGGAGAACCAAAGTGGCAGTAGTTAAACGCTCAGTCGCAAGCTTGGTCGGCTTCTTCAATTTGAAATTTGACCCGGCCATGCCTGCGAAGGAAATATCTTCGCCGGGAGCGATACGCGTTCACTGATATGAACCGACTCGGCCGCAACTCGCATGCCAGGGTGCTTCGGGAATTCCTCGCGCTCGCTCTTGCGTCCTGCTTCGCAGGGCACCTCACAGCCGCACCCCTGTCGGCCGCTCAGGATAAGAAAGTTCGATTCCGTGTGCTCGCCATTGCCGAACCCGGTGGCATCCACAAACCATTCGTGGATGCGGCAATGGCTTGGCTTGATAAGCTGTCAAGCAAAAACAATTTCGCCGTGGACTACATCGAAGACACCGAAAAAATCGACGACGCGTTTCTCGCACAATATAACCTGTTCATCCAGTTGAATTATCCTCCCTACAATTGGACCGACAGGTCACAGGCCGCCTTCATCAGGTACATCGAACAAGGCAAAGGTGGTTGGATCGGATTTCACCACGCCACGCTGTTGGGAGAGTTCGACGGTTTCCAGATGTGGCCCTGGTTTCACCAGTTCATGGGAGGCATCCGCTTCAAGGATTACATCGCAAGCTTCGTCACCGGTGCAGTCAACGTCGAGGACAGAAATCATCCTGTGATGAAAGGCATCGCATCGCCTTTCGTAATCCAAAACGAAGAGTGGTATACCTACGACACCACGCCACGGCCGAATGTCCACGTGCTCGCCAGCGTCGATGAAAACACCTATTCGCCGGCCACCGACAAGAAGATGGGCGATCATCCGGTGATCTGGACCAACGAACACATGAAAGCAAGGAACGTTTACATTTTCATGGGTCATCGCCCTGAACACTTCAGCAATCCAGCGTTCACCCGGATTCTCACTAATGCCATTTTTTGGGCTGCCGGTCAGCAGGAGCGTCGCGAGAAATGAACCGATCTGAGATCCGAATCAAGACTAGAAGAACATTCCTGTCTGCTGTTATTCGCAGCGCGTTGGCGGCTGCGTGTGCCCTGATTTTCTCGAGCGGATTCGCCGGGGCAACCGAGCCGGCCTGCAAAGTGCTGGCTTTCTACTCCACCGACGTTGAGCCGGATCACGTCAAGACTGCCAACGACGCCCTCGCTTTCTACAAAGACTTGGCGGCAAAACATAACTTTCAACTCGATACCACCACCGACTGGAACAAGCTCAACGAAAACGATTTGAAGCCCTATCGCCTGATCCTGTGGCTCAACAACTTCCCTCAGACTCCCGAGCAGCGCGCGGCATTCGAAAAGTACATGGAACACGGCGGCGGATGGATTGGCTTCCACGTCGCTGCATACAATGACAAAGATACGCATTGGCCGTGGTTCGTCCAGTTTCTCGGCGGCGCCGTGTTTTACACCAACAATTGGCCCGTCCTGCCGGCGAAACTGACTGTCGATGATCGCATGCATCCTGTGACCAAGGGACTGCCGGAAACGTACAAGGCCCCGGCAAATGAGTGGTATCTCTGGAAGCCCAGTCCGCGCCTCAACAAAGCTGTCCGCGTTCTCCTGACGCTCGATCCTTCCAACTATCCGATCGGAAAAAAGGACATCATCACCGAAGGCGATCTTCCCGTCGTGTGGACCAATACAAAATACAGGATGCTTTACATCAACATGGGCCACGGACCTATGGTTTATGACGACCCGATCCAAAACAAACTCTTCGAAAATGCGATTCTTTGGCTCGGGAACGAAAAGTAGCCGCGTCAGCGGCCGGGATCGTGGAGGCTTCGAGTGACCTGTTTTCGAATGATTGCGATCGTTCTTTGTTTGGCGTTCAGCGGACGATGCCAGGCTCAAGCACCAGCCGGCGCCCAACCGATGAAGCGTCTCCTTGTGCTCGGCGAAGAAAAAGGCTACCGGCATGAGGCGGTGTCGCACGCCATGGCTACGATTGAACGCCTGGGCCATGAGTCCGGCCTGTGGACGACGACGATTCGAACCGACACCGAGGTACTCACAAAACAGAAGCTCGAATACAACGCCAAGAATCTAAATGACTTCGACGCTGTGCTGTTCTATACCGGCGGAGAGCTTGAGATGAATCCGGAACAGAAGGCGGCGTTGCTCTCATTCGTGCACGACGATGGAAAAGGCTTTATCGGCGTGCACAGCGCAACGATCACGTTCACCTCCTGGCCCGAATATGGGGAAATGATCGGCGGATATTTCGACGAACATCCCTGGGTTACGTTTGATGCCCCAATTCTTGTCGAAGATCCGAACTTCCCTGGCATGCAGCAGTGGCCGGCTTCCTTTGTTCTGAAAGACGAAATCTATCAGATGAAAGATTATTCGCGGGATAAGGTCCGCGTTCTGATGCGACTCGACGCCAACAAACTCGATCTGAATAATCCACGCGTTCACCGGAAAGACCGCGATTTCGCCGTTACCTGGGCAAAAATGTATGGAAGAGGACGCGTCTACTACTCCACACTTGGTCACGTCGAGCAAAATTGGGACGATCCTCGGCTCCAGAAGATGTACTTGGAAGCCATTAAGTGGGCGATGGGTCTTGTGAATGCCGATGTAGCCCCACGACCGCTCGCGAATCAATCCAGGAGGGCTGGGAATGAGTCACCGCCCAATATGCATCCCAGCGCGGCAGAGCCCGCATCGGAATCGCGAAGGCGATAGGCGACGCGATCGACGAGGGATTTCGGCCAGGATTATCGAAACGGAGGTTGGAGGACTATGTGGCAACTGCTCTTCACTTTATTGTTGGCGTTCCCGCGGTCACAAGCCGCTCAAGACATCTCGACGGTGGTGTCAGCGACTCCGACCAGTCATCCCATTCTTGCGCTGGGCTCCGCCGCTCCTGACTTTTCTCTGCCCGGCGTAGATGGAAAGACCCACACACTTACCGATTACGCGGCCGCTCCGATTTTGGTCATCGTTTTCACCTGCAATCACTGTCCGATCGCACAAATGTACGAGCAGCGCATTCAACAACTTGAGGCCGACTACCAGGCTCGCGGTGTCGCCGTCGTGGCCATCGAGCCAAACGATCCCAAGGCGCTTCGCATCGACGAGCTGGATTCCTCCGACATCAGCGACAGTCTCGACGAGATGAAAATTCGATTCGAATACAAACAGCTCCACTACCCCTACCTCTACGACGGCGAAACCCAATCGGTTACTCGTGCGTACGGCCCTCAGGCCACGCCCCACGTCTTCGTCTTCGACAAAGACCGAAAACTGCGCTACGAGGGCCGCATGGACAACAGCTATCGGATGGAAATGGTGAATACTCAGGACGCGCGCAACGCCATCGACGCTTTGCTGGCAAACCGCGAGGTGTCCGTAAAACACACGGGCGTCTTTGGGTGCTCGACCAAGTGGAAAGAAAAAACTGCGTCCAGCGAAGCGACCCTGCGAAAGATCGCGGCGGAGCCGGTAAAGCTGGAAATGGCTGCGGCCGAAGATTTGAAGCATCTTCGTGAAAACGCGTCTAAACATATTACGTTAATTAGTTTCTGGGCGACCTGGTGTGGTTCGTGCATCGACGAGTTCGCCGACTTCCAGGAAACCTTTCAGATGTACAAGGTTCGCGATTTCGATTTGATCACCGTCTCCGCCAACATGCCCGATGAAAAAGACGGGGTCATGAGGATGCTCGAAAAAAAACACGCCACCAGCCGCAATCTCTTGTTTGCTTCGAATGACACCCCCGCCATGCAAGCGGCATTCGACCCGGCTTGGGATTCCGCGGTTCCCTATACCGTTCTCCTGGCGCCCGACGGCAAAATTCTATACAAGAATCTGGGAACTGTGAACATTCTCGAATTGCGCCGAACAATACTTGCCAACCTCCCATCGGACTATATCGGCTTCAATCAATACTGGCAGACCGGTTCCACTCAAAAGGATTCCGGGAAAAGCGGTGGTCGATAGGATCGGCTTCCACCCAACTGTACATACCCGCGCCCTCGGAGGCTCGATGAGAAAGTACTTACTCTTGATGCTGGCTGCAACTTCCTCGCTGTGCGTGTTGCTGACCCCGCAGCCCAGTCGGGGCGACGAAATCCCGAAAATTGCCTGGCGCCGGCCTCTCGGGCAGCCGCTCGAAAATCCCGGCGTCCGCAAAAACAAATCCGACATCGATGATGGCTATTGGCAGGGCGCCCCCGTCGGCGGATTTGGTGCCGGCACCTTCTCTCGCACCTATCGCGGCGACTTCGCACGGTGGCATATCAAGAGCGGAGTCCACAAATACGTTTCCGTGCCTGCCAACCAATTCGCCATGTTTCAGCGAGTTACCAGCGACCCCGCCGGTAATGCGCGCGTGCTCGTGACCGATCATCCTAGGAACGGCGAACTATCCAGTTGGCAGTGGGACTACCCCGTGGGCGCGGGCGAGTACGCCGCACTCTTTCCGAAATCCTGGAATGACTACAAGTGGGACAAATTCCCCGCCCATGTCGTGCTGGAACAATTTTCTCCGGTGCTTCCCGTCAATTACAAAGAATCCAGTTATCCGGTTGCCGTCTACCTCTGGCACGCGGAAAATCCGACCAACAAAGCAGTTACCGTTTCCTTCTTGTTGTCCTGGACCAATATGGGCGGATGGTTTCGAGCATACACGCACGATTTTCAATCCGCGCTCAGCCAAGGTAATCAAAATCACTTTCGCCGGGAAATCCTACCTTCTGCCGGTACGATGAAAGGCATCGTGTTCGACCGCAATTGTGCCGACGGCGTCGTAAACGAATGGGACGGCGAATTCACTATCGCCGCCCTCGAATCGCCGGGCGTCGAGGTTTTCTATCAAACACAATTTCTCGCCGACGGTGACGGCAAATCCGTGTGGGCTCCTTTCTCCAAAGATGGAACACTGGCGAATAACGACACCTCCTGGGTCAGCGCAAGTGAAAAAGTAGGTGGTGCCATTGCCGTCAAATTCACGCTGCAACCGGGCGAAAAGAAAATCATACCCGTGGTGCTTGCCTGGGATTTCCCCGTCGTGGAGTTTGGCCAAGGGCGAAAATGGAATCGCAAGTACACCGACTTCTACGGTGCCAGCGGCAGCAACTCCTGGGCAATTGCTCGCGATGGCTTGCTTCACGCTTCGGAATGGAGCAGTGCTATCGATGCTTGGCAGAAGCCTTACGTTGAGGACGAGAGCAAGCCTGCGTGGTATCGCGCGATGCTCTTCAACGAACTCTACACGCTCACAGACGGCGGCACCTTTTGGGGCCGCCCGCAGGATTCCGATCGCAATGCGCCTGCCACTTTCGCTTTGCTCGAATGTTTTGATTACGCTTATTATGGAACGTTGGATGTCCGATTCTACGCTTCCGTGGCTCTCCTCAAATTCTGGCCGGCCATCGACAAACAGGTGATGCGCGAATTCGCAGAGACCGTCCCGCGCGAATATCCAGAGTTGGGCTTATGGGTCGCAAAATCCCAGGAGACCGGCAGCCCGGTGTTGCACAAGCGTAAGAAAATCGGCGCAGTGCCCCACGATTTGGGTGTTCCCGAAGGTGACCCGTTTATTTCCGTCAATGAACCGGGCTGGCAGGACACCAACGACTGGAAGGACTTGAATTCGAAATTTGTTCTGATGGTTTATCGTGACTATGTGCTAACAGGAAAAACCGATAAGGAGTTTTTGCGTGAGATGTGGCCGGCGGTTCAAGCGGCCATGACCTATCTCAAGCAATTTGATCGCGGCGGCGGCATACCGGAAAACAGTGGCTATCCCGACCAGACGTACGACTCGTGGATCGTTCGCGGAGTTAGCGCGTACTGCGGAGGACTGTGGCTCGCGGCGTTGCGCGCGTCGGAAGAAACGGCGCTCGTACTCGGCGATGGCCGTGTGGCTGAGGACTATCACACCTTGTTCCTGCGGGCCCAGAAGACGTATATCGACAAGCTCTGGAACGGCGAATACTTCCGCTATGACGCACAGAGCGAGTATCGCGACAGCATTCAGGCCGATCAACTCGCCGGACAATGGTATGCCAACATGACCGGGCTGGGCGATCTCGTGCCGAAAGCGATGCAAGTGTCCGCTCTCAAGAAAATCTTCTCGAACAATGTTATGAAATTTGGCAAAGGCGAAATGGGTGCCGCGAACGGTATGGCCGCGGATGGCAGCGTCATTCGCGACAACGAGCAGGCCCAGGAAGTTTGGGCGGGTACCAGCTTCGGGCTGGCCGCGCTTCTTCTGAGTGAAGGATTAAAAGACCAGGCTTACCACACTGCGTGGGGCATTTATCATGTGGTTTACGAAACCAAAGGCTATTGGTTTCGCACTCCGGAAGCCTGGGACGACTTGGGAAATTTCCGCGCTGCCATGTATATGCGTCCTGCCGCGGTGTGGGCAATGGAGATGTCCAGCCCGACCACCTGGTAGGCAAGGGCGATCGATATCATAATTCATCCTGCCCTGTTCGTACTCACACGTTCCCCTCGACTACTGAATCGGGCTACCGACACCCCACCATGAAATTATTCAACTCCGCGGGCGGCAGCAGTTGCGCCCGGACGGTAAACTGATAGAAGCACAATAGGTTAGGGGAGATTAGTGGCGAACCGGGGAGGACTCGAACCTCCAAGCCGCTGTCACCGCGACGAATGCTAAGTTGTTGATTCGTCTAGCTTGTTCTCGCGTCTCAGTACCTGGTTTTTGATGGCGTTCGGCGCTTCACGTTCCCTTATTGTTCCCCGCTCGCCAACTCTGTGCGAAGATGTTTTTGGGTCAAACGACCCATTTGGGGCCTGATGTCATTCTCTCAATCCAGCCAATCTGGGTGCCTTCTCCGCGCGACCGCCGCAGGATTCATTTGTATAACGCTGCTTCTGAGCTGCGGTCTGGCCCAGCAAAACCCTACGGAAAAAGAGCCCGTGCGGAGCCCACAAAGCGGCATGAGCACAGGCGCGGCGCACGCTCCGGTGAAGGACGCACTTTCAAGGCCGATCACAGCCGGAGGCTTCGTTGATGACGCGCCGGTCATTTTTGTGGATGTAGCTCATGCGGCGGGCATCGACAAATTCCATCATCGCTCGGGAACGCCCGAGAAGAGAACGATTCTCGAGACCCCCGGATCCGGCGTGGCGGTGCTCGATTACGACAATGATGGCTGGCTGGACATTTACCTGCTGAATGGCTCAACTTTCCCCGCCCTGAAGGGCAAGGAAGCGGCGCCCCGTGCAATGCTTCTGCGCAACAACCGTGACGGCACATTCACGGATGTTACGGAAAAGGCGGGCGTCGCAAACGAACGGTGGGGCTTCGGCGTAGCCGTGGGGGACTACGACAATGACGGTTGGCCGGACATTTATGTGTCGAACTTCGGGAAGAACCGGCTCTACCATAACAATCATGACGGCACATTCACGGATGTGGCAGAAAAAGCGGGCGTCACGCTCGGCGGCTGGTCGACCGGAGCGACGTGGGGAGACTACGATCATGACGGCTTTCTTGATTTGTTCGTTCCGGGCTATGTAAAGTTTGATCCTGATCGTCCGCCGCTCGCCGGAAAAGGCGGGCTTCCGCCAGGCTTCTGCAGTTTTCGCGGAATTGAAGTGATGTGTGGGCCCCGCGGCCTGCCGGGCGAAGGCGATCACTTGTTCCACAACAACGGAGACGGCACCTTCACCGACGTGAGTGTAAAGGCTGCAGTTTCGGACCCTAAGGGGTATTATGGATTCGCGTCCGTATTCGTTGACGTCGACGATGACGGTTGGCTTGACTTAGCTGTCGCCAACGACTCCGTGCCCAAGTACCTCTACCGGAACAAACACGATGGCACGTTTGAGGACGTAAGCTATATTTCCGGGTTTGCGCTGAACGACGAAGGACGCGAGCAAGCGTCCATGGGGATCGCGGTGGGCGACTATAACCGCGATGGAAAAGTCGACTTCTACGTCACCAATTTCTCCGATGACTACAACACTTTGTACCGAAACGATGGCGACGGGAATTTTTCCGATGTGACCACTCGCGCGGGAATCGCCGTAATCACTCTTCCTTTTTTGGGCTGGGGAACCGGGTTCCTCGACTACGACAACGACGGCCTACTCGATATTTTCGCCGCCAACGGCCATGTCTATCCCGGCGTGGACAAGCAGGATTGGGGAACGACGTGGGCACAGCGTCCTTTGCTTTTTCGGAATCTCGATGGAGCGAAGTTTCACGAAGTTCCGCCCGCAACCGGCAGCGGGCTTGCAACCGTAATGACGGCGCGCGGAGCCGCTTTCGGAGACTTATTCAATGATGGCCACATCGATGTGGTGATCAACAATATAGATTCAACGCCAGCCCTCCTGCGAAACGTGGTCAAGAATTCGAACCACTGGGTAACACTGAGATTGGTTGGCGGCCCGAAAAGCCCGCGCGACGCAATGGGGACGAAGGCCTTTGTGACCACCGGCGGAATTCGCCAACGCGGGGACGTGTTCAGCGGCGGAAGTTACGCCTCTAGTTCCGATCAACGTTTGCATTTTGGTCTGGGAGCGGCAACGAAAGTGGACAAACTGGAAATCCACTGGCCTAGCGGAGCGAAGGAACAAATTATGGTGCCCGCGGTGGACCGAATCTATACTGTTGTCGAAGGAAAAGGGATCGTCGAACGGTGAAGCACTCTTTCGAGAATCCCCAACGTTGGAACACTTCGTTCCTCGTATTTGGCGTCCTTCTTTCTTCCGGCGATAAACGCATTCACTTCGGGCTGGGGAAAGAAGAGCGTGTGGAATCCATCGAGATCCGATGGCCGAGCGGGATTGTGCAAACGTTTAAGAGCATTTCAGCCGACCAGATCCTACAAATTGACGAACCACTCGCGCCTGCGAAAGCGAAACCCGCGGCGAAATGATGCGTGAGTCCGGCAGCAATTGGTCGGGATTGTTCCACGGGGCTATGGTGCTGCTTTTATTGGGTCCGTCTATTTGTGAAGCGCAAACCGGTAGTGAATATTCGCGAGGGGTGGCCGCATTCCGCGCGGGAGAATACTCCGCAGCTGCAGATCTTTTTGCCCAGGCGGAAACTGCTACTCCGGGGACGACGGACGCTCTTGTCTACCAAGCGAAAGCGCTAGTGCACTTGCAAAACTTCAGCGCGTCGGAAAGTGCGCTTCGTCGCTATGTCGCGCTGCACACGGACTCGAATGAAGCTCTGTATCTACTCGGGTTTGTGCTGCATCGGGAAAATAAAGCCAGCGAGTCACTGGAAATCTATACAAGGGCCGCGGCCCTGAAGAACCCCACAGCGGACGATTTGAAAATCGTGGGTCTGGACTACGTTCTCCTGAACGATTACGCGAACGCGATCAAGTGGCTCGAGAAAGCCGTGGAACTCGATCCTGAGAATAAGGATGCGTTCTATTACCTTGGCCGCGCGTATTACACACGAGGTCTGCTGCCAGAATCGAGGAGAGCATTCCTGACGGTTTTGGACTTAGATTCGCATGACGCCAGGGCAGAAAACAATCTCGGGTTGATTCTGGAATCGGAGGCCAACCCAACGAGGCGCTGGAGGCCTATCGAAAAGCGATTGAGTGGCAGGAAGGAAGTCCGCACCGGAGCGAGCAACCGTACTTGAATCTTGGAAGCCTTTTGTTGGAGTTGGACCGGACCCGCGAGGCGATCCCGCCACTGGAGAAAGCCGTGGAACTGGGAGTAAACAATGCGAACTGTCACCTGAAGCTTGGGACGGGGTATCTACGGACGAACCGGTTGCGGGAGGCGCAGCGCGAATTGGAAAAAGCAGAACGGCTGGAACCGGAGAATGCAGCAATTCACTACCAATTAGCAAGGTTTTACAAGCAAACACACCAGATGGACAAGGCTAAAATCGAGTTTCAGCGCACCGAGGAACTACAGAGCCGGGCGGTGAGAACGCGGCCGTCGAACCCTCCCGAACCGTGACTCGTCGGACTGACGGCCAAAGCTCTGGCTAGTGAGCCATAGCTTGTGAGGGCCAGCGGAAGGTCGCTACCGCAGCGGGCTCGAGATGGTAGGACGCATACTTGTCCTTCCAACTCAAATTGAACGTGACGGCTGTAGTACCACCATTCAACACAATCAGAACAATCGAGCCATCGGGATTGCGGAACGCCACTGACTCCAGTCGATCTTGCTCTAAGGTGCCTGAATCGATTCGGAACGCGCCCGGCTTGACAAACTTACTCGCATGCCCGAGCGCCGTGAAATCCACGGTGGGTATAATCCGTGAGGGTGAGACGGAATCATCAATCGTAACTACGGCGCGGCAGGTCTTGCAGCCACCGAGAAAGGGCTCGTGATTCTGGTTCAAAGTCAAGTTCCACAGGATCACGCTCTTCGCCCAATTCCTGGTAGTGGAGATGACCAGGCGAACCTGCTCCTCGAGCAATTTTCCTTTTTGCCACTCGCCTCCGGAACATTCCGTCAGCCAAATGTCCTTGTCGGGAAATCGATTGTGAAGTTCGGTCTGCGCTGTGGGGCTGCCGCCGTAGCAATGAATGGCGATGCCTGGAATGAAAGCTGCTGCTTGTTTGTCGCTCAATACCTTGACAGGGAAATCGATCAAATCCCAGTTGTGGTCGAAAACCAGGATTTTGGATTTGATTCCCGAGTCACGAAAAGCCGGGCCGAGATTCTCTCGAATGAATTTTGCCTGTTCATCCGCGCTCATGCCCATCCCGGGATAATCATTAGGAATGTTGAGCGGCTCATTCTGCGTGGTTACAGCAAAGATGGGAACTCCGGAAGCCTCATAAGCCTGGACGTACCGCACAAAGTATTTGGCCAGGGAAGCGTATGCCGACGGCAGGAGAGTCCCCTGAATCATTGAGCCCGATGTCTTCATCCATCCTGGCGGACTCCAGGGAGAAGCAATGATCTTGAGATTGGGATTAAGGGCAAGAACTTCACGGAGAATTGGAATGATTTGCTCGCGATCATGATCAATGGAGAAATGCTTCATGTCCGGATCAGTTTGTCCTTGGGGCATGTCGTTGTAGGTGTAGTCTTTGAGGGCAAAGTCGCTCGCACCCATCGGCTGACGCAACATGCTCAAGCCGATCCCTTTCTTGCGGTCGAAAAGCATTTGCAAAAGTTCGCGGCGCTGCGGAGCCGTGAGCTTTTGTGAAAGGAGCCACGCTGAGGAATCCGTGAGAGAGGCGCCAAATCCGTCGACTTCCTGGTATTTGACGGAGTCGTTGACTTCGATGGTTAGCCCCGGGATGCGAGAGGAACCGAACTGCAGTGGCGGCTTTTCGAGAAGCGATTCGTGCAACTCCTCCGAGGATTCGACGACGTCAATGCGAGTAGGGACCTGAGTTCGAGAGGCCGAAGAGTGTTTTCCTATTCTAGGCGAGTGCGCGGAGACGGCTAGTGCCGCCAGCAAACACAGCAGCGATGCACGGTTCAAGGTCAGTCTCAGAAATTCTACCGATGGATGCATTCGTATCCTTATCTAACGGTCATTGAGGCTGGGGATTCGGAGGTGGTTGCGAAGAATTTGGATTCTGCTGAACCTGATACCTTTTCAGCGCTTTCTGCGAGCTCTCCGCCTCTTCATCCTTGAGCTTTTGGAATCTGGCCATGGCCTTTTGTGCGTCTTCCATGCGGTGAAGGCGGCGGTAGACGATCCCAAGCTGATACCAAGCTTGCTCGACAACGTCGGGGTCCGAACCGGCCGCAGTGGTGGCGCGTTCCAAATGTTGAGCTGCAGCGGCGTCATTCCCAAGCAGCATTTCCGCGCGTGCAAGATTGTAGTCCACGTGAAGCAAGCCCGGTTTTTCGCGGAGCGCTGCTTCGATTAGCTCTTTCCCCTTGGCGCCGTCACCCTTTTCAACACTGAGTACGCCCAGCTTGTATCGGGCAAGGGGGTTGTTGGGATCGATCTCCAGCTCGCGCAGGAACGCCTCTTCGGCTTCCTGTATCTTCCCCAGATTCCGGTATTCCGAACCGAGTTCCTCATGCAAACCTGGCTGTGTAGGAGCCAGCTTGATCGCGGCCTGGAATTCGACAATGGCATCCACGTGGCGGTCGGCCTCGGCGTCTGCCTGGGCGATTACTCGGTGTACGCGCCACGAATGTGAATCGAATTTGAACATCCTGGCATAGCTACTGTTGGATACAAGCAAGTGCGCACGTCCGCGATGATAGAGGATGTCCATGTCGTCCGGTGCAAGCTTGGCGGCTTTATCTAGCGCTTCGGCGGCCTCCTCAGACTTTTCCTGCGCCAGCCGCACCACTCCGAGCCACATCCAGGCGGCTGGGTCCTTCGGATATGCTGCGGTCTCTTTCTGAATCGCGACAACGGCTTTGTCCAGTTGATTGAGTCGGAACTGCGCCACGCCAAGAAACAGGTTTGCGCCACGCAGCTTGGGTTTCAAGATCAGGGCTTTCTGAAAACTGGCGATGGCTTCGTCGAACCTGTTTTGCTCTTGGAGCACGAGGCCAAGGTTCAAATGCGCCTCCGCAAAACTCGGAGTTTCTCTGACGATACTGGCGAACCCTTCGCTTGCCTCGGCCAAGTGTCCTTCCCGCATCGCCAGGGTCGCTTGACGGAACCTCTCATTGACGTCCGTGCCGGCCTGCGCCGCTGAAAGACTCGCTGTCCAGGAAAGCGCGCTGACCCAGAACACGCCTTGGGCGACCAGGGATCGGCTGCGGGTGGCATGTCGTTGGCGGAGGCGCGCTGCCACCAATCGATGCCATGGGGCACTCAATGGGAGACGCATATTAAGATTCTATACCGTGCCGCGAAACCAAGGGAGTCTCCCACAAAAAGAGAATCCTCCTGTCTTAATACAAAGTAGAAGGATTCTTGCCGCAGGCTCGCCCATCGTCAGAATTGGTAACGTAAGTTTAGCTGGATCTGACGTCTTGCATTGATGACGGCTCGGGGACCCTTGGGTACGCCAAAGGTGGAGTTATTAGGGCCGACGTTTCCGTCTAACGTCCCAAAGATATGCCGGTTGAAGGCATTGGGGATGTCTGCCTTAAATACTAGCGAGTGAGATTCTCTTATCGCTGTCCGTTTGATAATCGAAAAATCCTCACTGAAATAATGCTCACTGCGTACGTTGCCAAGCGTCAAAGGTAGATCTCCAAACCGATAACCGCGCTGAGCAACTAGGCTATCCGCATTCTGATCGAAAAACGCCGCACAGTTGAAGTAGTTATTGTTGGTCAGACTGCTAAAGGTTCCATCAGCATTCAACGAACAGCCAGTAGGCAGTGCAGGGTTGAAGGATGATTTGTTAGGGCTGAAGATCGGCACGCCAGGTACGCGACTGAACTTGAAGTTGCCGCCGCTGAACGGAGGAGATTGCGCAAAACTGTTGAAGATGACCGGTGAGCCGCTCTGATACCGGTGGACCCCCCCAACTTCCCAGCCGCCAAGTACCTTACTGCCGACGCCATGGCTTAGGTATTTCTTCCCTGGACCGGCGGGGAGTTCGTAGAGATAACTGATCACGACCGCATGCGGGGTGTCCTGATAACTTAAGGCCTTCTCAGTTTTCAGATTGAAGGGATTCTGCGCGCCAAAATTGTTGGAGGCGAACGCGGAAAAGGTGGGAAAAGTGCTGTCGGCATCGGTGAGGGTCTTGGAGAAGGTGTACGCCGCTAGGAGGTTCAGCCCGTTGCGGAACCGCCGTTCGAGCTTCGCTTCCAGGGCGTTATATGTCGACTGCCCAACGTTTTCGAGGCAGCAAGAGGTGTTAATGTCTTGGTACTGCGGAAAGGGCCGAAGTAGCTGCCCGACCTGGATCGGTCCGCTGGAATACAACGACATAAACCAACTTGGGGCAGTAATACCTAGACTTGCCAAATCTGCCTGCCCTGCCACGCCCCCGTCAGGACATTGGGCTGTGTTGGGGTTAAGACAATCATTTAATTTGGTTCCCAACGGGTAGTACTTAGGATTGATGCTGTTGGTCTGCACAAGATTCGAATGCAAGCGAGTTCCGTGCGTTCCCACATACCCTACGCTCAGGATGAGATCGGTAGCCAATTGGTGTTGGACTTCAAAACTCCAATTCTGCACCATGCCAGGACGCCCGTAGCCTGACGCCACATAAACGGGAAAGCCTCCATTGAGGAGCGCCGGGTCTTTGGCATTGGATGGAGGAGTGAAGCTAGGGAAACCAGCGTCCAGCGACTGTGCGGGGTTGGAAGTAAAGCCGTTTTGCGATTTGAAATCTGGATTCGAGGTAGTACCGCTGGTTAGCGAGTCCCCAAAGTCAGAGTAGCTAAGCGCCGTATAATAGATGCCGTATCCCCCCCGAATTACTATCTGGCGAAGCCGTCCAAATAATCTCTCTGGAGCATAGGCAAAGCCAAGGCGCGGACTGAAGTCCTTGTAGTAGGTTTTGGCGCCCCTGGCTCCCGGTCCATAGATCAGAGCTCCAGGCACTGCTGGCGAAATTGGAACGGCTACGTTCCCACTATTGGGAACGGTGAGGTCCAAAACAGATTGAGCACCTAGGGACTCGTGACGTGGAGTATCCACCTCGTAGCGCGCTCCGATATTGAAAGTCAGATCCTTCCGGAACTTGAAGTCGTCCTGAAGATATCCGGCGTAGTAATTCTGAAGCCAACGGGGATTATGAGATGAGATTTGCAGACTCTCCTCGTTGGGAAGGCCGAGCAGAAAACTCGCAAAGGGGTCGCCGGTCTGGGTGTCATTGGCTTTCCATGCCGTTTGCAGATTCACGAAATTGAAGTTAGGCGAAGTATTGGCATTGCTGATCCGGGAGTACTGTGAATGCCTCCACTCGAATCCCATTCGCAGCGAATGACGGCCCTTGATCCAAGAGACACTGTCCGAAACCAGCAAGCTGTTGGGAATGGCGGTATCGAAACTTCCACCGCCAAAACCCGAATACCCGATTCCTAGGGGGCTTCCTCCGAAGCCGATCTGTGGAAAACCAGGGCCACTAGCGCCCTTTATACCTAACGTATTTTCCCAGTCTTGCCCGGTCACGGCCGTTCCCTTACTCTGGTCATAGAGCCGGTTAAGACCTAAATTGAGGTGATTGAGCAGACTAAGGCTGAGGGTGCGGTCCCAACCGAACCGGAGATAATGAGAGACGCGCGACTTATAGAAGTTCCCATCGAGGGGGGGCGGAAGGGCGGGGGTTCCATTTAACTGTTCCTGGTCACGACTGCTGTAGGAGAAAAAGAACTTGTCCTTACTTCCCCAGTTTTGGTCAATGTGGAAGGTCAGGGTGGTATCGCGCACGGGTTTGTTAGATAGAAAGATGAAATTGCTGATCAGTCCGTTCTGAAGACCTGGGGTGTTGGGATGCACTTTTAGGTAGGATAGTACCTTTTGTGCGACGGGGCTGAGAGTGGTGATCTTGTTTCCGGGGAAGGCGATGCGGCCCCCGACGAAACCAGTGGGGCAAGAAGCAGTTGAAGGATCGAAGATCTGGCCTAGATGGACAGGAGTGTTGTCACACGGGTTGAGGATTGGCGGCGAACCGGCGCCCCCCGTCAGCAGGACTGGCCCCAGCAACGCGGAAAAATCGCCGGTTCGCTCTGCATCGGTGGGCAAAGTACTCGGGTTGCTGGACGTGCTGGTGCCCTCGTTGTTCCGATACTGCTCCCAGGAGAAAAAGAAAAAGGTCTTGTCGCGCCCCTTGTACAGCTTGGGAATCCATACGGGACCACCCAAGCTCCCGCCAAAGTCGTTCTGATGATCTCTCGGCTTGGGAGTGCCATTCAAATCCTCCGTCCAGAGTTTCGCGTCCAACTTGTCGTTGCGTAATATGTCGAATGCTGTGCCGTGAAAGACGTTTGTCCCGGACTTGGTGGTGAAACTCTCCACGCCGCCAGAGGTTCTGCCAAACTCCGCCGGAATTGTAGAGGTTGTAACTTTGAATTCGTTGAGAGCCTCGATTGACGGCGCATTTTCATCGAAGGTGGAACCCAGCTCGGCGTGTGCAATGCTCGCACCATCGAGAATGACTTCTGTGCTGAAGTTCTGCCCGCCCGCCAGCTTGGACTCAAAAACTCCGGAAGAGGGAGAGTCGCTGTTGGTCCCCGGACCCGCCGTCCCGGGTGTCAGGAAAACGAAAGATTCCGCCGATCGCAAATGGCTCTGTCCCGTTGAGTTCAGGGCCAAAGGCAACTCTTCGATCTGCCGCTTATCCACGACCGTGGCGATTTCAGACGACTCGGTTTGCAGGCCCGGCGCATCGGCAACAACCGTCAGTGTTTCTTTCACATCTCCGGGTTGCAAGGAAAAATCGAGCGAAGCCGTCGAGTTGATTTGCACAACGACGCTTGTCTTCGTCTCGGTCTTGAATCCCGCTGCGGCGACGGACACGCTGTAAACACCTACTCGCACGTCGGGGATGCGATAACCCCCGGTTGGACCGGTCGTGGCGCTGTAAATGGCGCTCGTCTCCGCACTCGTGGCCGTGATCTGCGCATTGGTAAGCACACCGCCGGAGCTATCGAGAACCGTGCCGGCTATCGTGCCGCGGTCCGACTGAGCCCGAGCCGCTATCCCGGAAAATGCAAGGAGAAGACTAAAGGAAAGAAACCTCAGCAAGGACTGATTGAATTGCATATCCCCCCCAAACTGCGCCGATCGCCGAACAGACCCCTCTACTTCGCCCCGAGCGAATCTCAAACCAGTGTTCGCCCTGCAAGCGAACCATGGAAAATGCTGTCGACCGTCCCTCAGCGGGAAAAAGGCCGATGAGGACGTTCATGCAATCGGTTTCAGAAATCGGTTACTTAGTACTCGTTTATCAGCGCTGGCGGAGGATTGTCAAGTTCTTTTTCTCATTGCTATCTTGTTTTTCGATGGTCGTGGTCTGCACCCCCAAATCATGGTAAGTTGGGCACGCGAGTGCCCTTGGTCGGCGAAAAGCCCTTTCCAGCGCTGGCCATCGCTTTGACAACATCGCTCTCCCAGGGTCACCTTGGCAGCACTGGCCATTTTCGTGGAGGAAAACGCATGGGCCATACAATGAGGGAAGTGGCCAAACGCGCCGGAGTCTCTCCCGCTACGGTCTCCCGCGTCCTCAACAAGACCCGCTACATCTCTGTGGAGACCGAGAGGCGCGTTTTAGAAGTTGTCGGGCAAATGAAATACTTCAAGAATGTACATGCCCGGCGGTTGGCCACCGGCCGGAGCGATTTGTTCGGGCTGCTGATTTCGGAGATCGCTAACCCGTATTTCCCCGAAGTCATTCGCGGATTCCAGGCTGCTGCTTGGGATCGTGGGTTCGACGTCGTTCTTTGCAACACCCAATACGACCACGCCCGGACGAAATCGATCCTGCGCAAGCTGATCGAAAGTGACGTACGCGGAGTCGCGGTGATGACCTCTTCCATCGACAAGAGCATGGCTGCAGAACTCATCGACGTGGGAATTGGCGTGGTGTTCTGCAACGTGAGCCCGGCCGAGAAGCTGGTGAGCACCATTTCGATAGACTATCAGCGGGGAATCGAGCAGGCCATCGAGCATGTCGTGGGACTCGGTCACCACCGCATTGCGGTCATTGCCGGACCGGACGACAACCGGACGGCCATTACCATCAAGGACGCGCTGGTTGCAGGATTGAAAAAAAGAGACCTTGAACCATTACCAGTGATCAGCAGTAACTACCGCATAGATGCTGGAGCCTCAGCGGTGCGTGCCATTCTTTCAACGCCGGAGAAGCCCACGGCGATCTTCTGCGGCAGCGACCTTATTGCCCTGGGCGCCATGAACGCTCTCGAAGAGGCCGGTGCAGGGATTCCGGAAGACATCTCCGTTATCGGCATCGACGACATCTCCTTTGCTTTCCTGGCACGCCCGCCGCTGACCACTATCCGAGTTCCCCGCGAGCGGGTGGGGACCACGGCCTTCGAGGCATTGGATAGGATGCTGAAGCTGAAACGGCGAAAAGGTGCGGACTACTATTTGGAAACGGAACTGGTCGTTCGCGGCTCGACCACGACTGCTCGGTAGAGCCATGTTCAACTGGTGTAGAAGAGGGCGAAAGCCGGCGCCTGGCGCGAGTGCAGTCCGCAAATTGTTCTCCCACACGGGAAAATGCAGAAAACTAGTCCAGCCGCCTACCTTCTGAAGAGTTAGGATCTATTTGCCATCAGCAGGTTTCCGAGAGCTAAGAGAAAAAGAACTTGACGGCGACGAGATGCAGAGCATACAAAAGGCGTAGTGTGAAACCGGTTTCAGCAGGCGGTTTCATGGGCTTCCAGATTTCACATGCTAACTCCGAGCGAGCGGCATCGACCTCATGATCTAACGCCAAAGGAGTTTGCGGTATGACTAGGCCTAATTACTCGCGCCGTGAGTTCTTGCAGAGGAGTGCAGGAATAGCTGGCGCTTCGCTTGTCGGCGACATCATTCTGCTGGCGCCCGATCCGTTGGTCGCTTTGCCTCGGTTGACTAGCGCCAGTGACAGAGTTCGTTTCGGGATTGTGGGAGTCGGCATGGAGGGCACCGGGCTGCTTACAACTGCGATTCAGCTTCCCGGAGTAGAGTGCGCGGCTGCCTGCGATCTCTATGATGGCCGTCACGAACTGGCGCGAGAGATTGTCGGAAAACCAATTAAGACAACGCGGCGGTACAAAGAGCTGCTCGACGACAACACAATCGACGCCATTATCATTGCCGTTCCTGACCACTGGCACAAACAAATCGTTGTGGATGCCGTGGGCGCAGGAAAGGATGTGTACTGCGAGAAGCCCATGTCGCACAGTGCTGCGGACGGTGTGGCGATGGTGGAGGCGGCGAAGAAGACGGATCGCATTGCGCAGATTGGAGCGCAACGCACCAGTTCGGTTTTGTGCGCGAAAGCGAAGGAGCTCGTTGCAAGCGGTGCGATCGGAGAGCTGAGCCTAGTTGAAATGACCTACGGGCGCAATGACCCCACGGGAGCCTGGGAGTATCCGCCCCCGGCCGATCTGTCTCCCGAGAATCTGGACTGGGACACGTGGCTGGGAACGGCTCCGAAGAAACCATTTGACCCTTACACGTTCGCACGTTGGCGCTGCTGGAAAGAATATGGAACGGGCGTTGCCGGCGACCTGATGGTGCACTTGATCAGTGGCATGCAATTTGTTTTGGGGATCAACGAGGCCCCTAAACGCGCGTGCGCGATGGGCGGGATTTATCGCTGGAAGGACAGGCGCAATATGCCGGACGTGCATCCGGTTCTGTTCGAGTACGGCAACATTCCGATGTACATGCGGCTGACGCTCGGCACGGAAACGCCGGAAGTGACGCGCTTCATGGGTTCGAAAGGGGTTCTAGAGTTGACGGAATTTGGTCTCAGCCATACCCCCCAAGCTGGCATCGATCTTGCTCCCAGCTACTACTGCTACGGGCTGCCGAGCAGGTTACGGAATCCGTACTTCAAGAAATGGCATGAAGAGCATGATCCGAAGCCGGGGCAAGAACCAGCGCCGGAGAGTGTCAGCCTCAAAGGCAACGATTACGACGATCTGCGCCCGCATCTATGGAAGTTTTTCCAGGCGGTGCGGTCGCGCGAGCCGGTGGTTCAGGATGTGGTGTTCGGGCACCATGCGGCGCTGGCCTGCCACATGGCGAATGAGTCCTATTTCCGCAAGGGCCCGGTGTATTGGGACGCCAGCTCGAAGACCATTAAGTCCTAGCTGCGGCTTGCCGCCTGCAAAGAAAAAGGAGTCCCACTTCGATGAAGCTGCAACGGATCGCATTCATTTGTATGGCGTCCATTCTGGCGCTGGGCGCATGGGCACGTACGAGCGGCAGCGGCTACGAAACGGTCGTGTTTTCTGATGACACGCAATCGGTCGAAGCGTTTCTCGGACGCTGGGATTTGACGTTGAAAGCGCCGGATCGCGAAAACCCTTCCTGGCTCGAGCTAAACGCGGAAAATGGCCAGTTGAAGGCGCAAATGGTTGGACGATGGGGAAATGCGCGTCCGCTTCCTAAGGCGGAAATAGTGAAGGGTCTGCTTACGTTTGTTTCAACGAAGGAGGAAGAGGGTGCGCAGGCCGACTTGATTTTCGAGGGCAGGTTGGCCGGCAAGAACTTGTCGGGAACCGTGAATGGGCCGGACGGTAAGACGTGGCAGTGGACCGGAGTGCGAGCGCCCGTGCTGAAGGCAAAAAGCTCACCGAAGTGGGGCAAGCCAAGTCAGTTGTTCAACGGGAAAGATTTGAGGGGATGGAGGATGGAAGGAATCGGTACGACCAAGTGGACGGTCGAGGGCGGCAACTTGATAAGTCCCGGGAACGGCCCTGAGTTGATCAGCGATTCCAAGTTCGAAGATTTCAAATTGCATGTGGAATTCAAGTGCGATGCGAATTCCAATAGTGGCGTCTATTTACGCGGCCGGTACGAAGTTCAGATCGAAACCGACTCCATCGAGGAACCGCCGAGTCACCATATGGGCGGCGTCTACGGCTTCTTGGCCCCTACACCTGAACTACCCCGCAAACCGGGAGACTGGCAGACCTACGACGTCAGCTTGAGCGGACGTTGGATCACTGTCGTTCAAAATGGACAGACCATTATCGATAACAAGGAAATCCCGGGCATCACGGGCGGCGCACTGGACAGCCACGAAGAACTGCCGGGACCCATTTATCTTCAAGGAAGTGAAAAAGGGCACGTATCCTATCGCAGCATCGTTATCACACCAGCGGAGAAGTAACACTGATCAGCGCGCGACGCCACGGCCAATGACTCACTTCTTAAACGACATTCTTCGACAACCGAACACGTTGAAACGCACAATTGACTTTCTTTTAGGAACGGGCCGACCAGCTTTGGAGTCGGCGACGGTCGCAATCCGTGGCGCTCGGCACGTCTACTTAACTGGAATCGGCAGCAGTTGGCACGCAGCATTGACCGCTGGGCCGTTGTTTCACCTTGGTCCATGCCCAGTCTACATGCTTGACGTGGCCGAGTTGCTGGAGTTCGCGACTATTCCTCCTGCCTCAGCAATTATCGTGATTTCGCGCAGCGGCCGCAGCGTGGAAGTTGTCAATTTACTCGACAAAATTCGCAACCGTGGCCTGACCGTCATCGGCATCACCAATTCAGAAGATGGGCCGCTCACAAAAGAAGCGCAAATTTCCATCGTGGTTCCCATCGATCTAGATCATGCGATTTCCGTCAATACCTACTCAACTCTGGCGGCCACCGCCGGGATTCTCGCGAGTTCCGTTGTCGGCTCCTGGAATTCCGCTCTTGCAACTTCGCTTTCCCGCGCCGTCGAAGAGACCGCATCGGCTATTCCGGCGTGGCAGGCACAGATTGCAGACTCACCTTGGCTTGCACCAGGAGCCGTTTATTACTTTCTGGCCCGTGGTTCTAGTCTGGGGACGTGCCAAGAGGCGCGACTGCTTTGGGAAGAAGGCGTGAAATCGCCTGCGACAGCAATGAATACAGGTACCTTTCGCCACGGTCCGCAGGAAATGGTTGCGGCGGGCGTGCGATTCGGAATATGGATCGACGGGGAACGAATGCGAGGGCAAGACCTGTCAGTGGCTCGAGATCTGCGAAAATTGAGTGCTGCTGTGATGATGATCGGCCAAAATGTTCCGCAGGATGCGGGTGACCTTGTTCTTCAGTTGCCGGGCGTGCCGCCCGGCTGGCAGTTTTTAATCGACATTATTCCCGCGCAGCTCGCAGCGGAAAAGCTGGCGCGGTTTTCTGGAGTGGATAGCGACACGTTCCGTTATTGTTCCTTTATTGTCGAAGACGATTACGGTTTGTTGCCCGAGGAAAACAGTTCTCCTAATGAAAGAGGTAGCATGACTTCACCGCGCACCAGCGAACACGGGAAAATCAGATTCAACAGGAATATTTGTGATTGGCGCCGTTGACATCGGGGGAACAAAGATAGCTGTCGGGATAGTCGACGACAGCGGGAAGGTGCTGTCGAAGCTGGAGTCTCCGACCGACGCTCGCGGTGGATACGCAAACGGACTTGCACGAATGATCGACATGCTGCGCCGGACCTCTCGGGATGCCGGCGTGGAAATTTCCGGCATTGGCATAGGCTCTACCGGAGTCGTGTATCCGGGCAGCGG
>Ga0210409_10002088_pt1 | contig 24398 bp, 13 predicted proteins | sample IncBWH17MmetaG_FD_161649 | JGI IMG/M metagenome (GOLD analysis project Ga0210409, IMG submission 161649) | Forest soil microbial communities from Barre Woods Harvard Forest LTER site, Petersham, Massachusetts, United States - Inc-BW-H-17-M | ecosystem: Environmental > Terrestrial > Soil >...
GACGGGGGTATGGGCGCGAACCGCCTGGAGAACGAGCACGGCGGCGGGGTATTGACTCGTCCGTCTGCGCCACCTTTCATAACGCGTCCTACGGACGCGTTATGAAAGGTGCCCTCCGAAGCGCGAAGCGCGAAGGAGGGCTGCATAACTCTCGGAATCTCCGTTATTGGCGGCCAGAACATTCGCACCCAGCACGCCATCCGAACGTCTACCTTGCAGGCGTGCATTACGTTGGCGGCAAGAACGTCGCCGCTCCAATAGTGCCGCAGCGTTTCGGGTAGCATCGAGCAGATCCCCCTTTCGATCCTTCGCGCGATCAAGCCGTCGCGGTCGCGACTTGCTTGAAGTGAGGCTGATGGACAACGGCAGGCGGCGGTGGGGCTGCCGGTTCGGATCCATGCGCTTCGCGCAGGCCTGCGCAGATCTGGATTGCCTGCACGAGAGAGTTTGCCGTTTGGTCGGCATTGCCGGCACTCTCACCGACCTCGGGCAGGACTGCGACTCCAGGACAAAAGACCCGCACCAGATATGCCTGGGGAAACAACTTGCGAATCTGTTTGCTGATGGAATCGGCTCGCTCACGCTCCGGGCCGGGGAAAGCGCTCATCAGGTAGACGATGGACGTGCCATCCGGATCTGCGCCGGGCGGCAGCCCGTCACCTGTATCTGCCGGCGAGAAGTGCCGCGCATCGATCTTCTGGGCTCGCAGCAGGCGCACCAGTAGTTCGGTGGCGAGGTCATCGGCGGATGAGCCCAGTCCAAGGCAGATCACGACGCTTCCGGGAGGCACGCCGAGCGGACCCTGCCATCTTCCGCTGGCCTGTTCCCGCTGCTGGCGCAGCCAGCGCCCGGCACTGACGTCCTCGAGAACCGAGCCTCGCGGACCCCGGCGCGGCAGTTTGTGGCTGCTGGTGGTCAGAGCCGCAGCGACATCGAATATGACGCGGCGGATCTTTACGTGCTGCTCCTCGCTGGTCGCACCTCTGTCCGTGTCAAGGCGAGCCAGGTGCAATGCCGGGATCAGGACGCGGTCGCAATACGCAGCCAGGGAATGACGCTTCAGGAACGTTCGCGCGTTGGCGACGATCTCGTGCGGATCTGCCGACAGCGCGCGCTGGTAAAACCTCTGAGGCAATGTCAGTGCCTGGGCATCGCTCAACAGCAGCTCCAGCGCGCCGAGCGCCTTCACGTGCCGTCCCGCGACTACGAGGCACAAGGTGAGGGGAGTGGAAAGGACCAGTCCCACCGGGCCCCAGAGCGAACTCCAGAATATGGCCGCGACCACGATCGCGAGCGGCGACAACCCCGTGGCGTGGCCATAGAGGTGCGGTTCCAGCAACTGCCCCGCGATGATGTCGAGCAGAACGAAGATGGCCAGCGTGGCGAGCGCGAGCGACCATCCCGGATCGACCGCAAACGCGAGCGCCGTCGAAAAGAGCCCCGCGATCCACACGCCCACGTAGGGCGCGAAACGCATCACCCCGGCCAGAGCGCCCAACAGCATCGCCTGCGGGACGCGCAGGAGGCTCAAACTCAGCCAGATGCACACCCCGAACCCCACGTTGACCGCGAACTGCGAGACGAAAAACCGCGAGAGCCGCTCACCCGCATCGTTCAGCGCAAGCGTTGCCGCACGTATGTCGGTGGCACCCGCTATCCGGATGAAACGATCGCGCAGCGATTCATGCTCGAGCAGCACGAAAACGAGGACGAGCAGCACGATGCCCGTGGCCTGGAGCGGTACCCAGGCGGAGGCCAGAACCTTCCGAATGAGCCGAAGCGGTTGCGGCGAGACTCCGGGAGGCGCCAGCGCCTCCAGACCCATCCGCAGTATCGGTCCGGCCTGCTCCCGAGCTGAGGTCGGGACGGCGACCGCCCCGGCTGCGTCGGGCTTCTCGATCAGGTGGCCCGCTTCGCCGGTCAGTGCTCCCAGCCGCCCGACCGTGGCCTCGTCAAGGGCCCTGAGCTTGTGTTGCACATTGGCTTCGTATTGAGGAAGGCTCTCGGCGGCGCGCAGGACCTGCATTCCGAGCGCGGCTGCCACCGCCGCGAACGACACGGCCAGCGCCAGCACCGCGAGCAGAACTGAAGAGGTCTGGCCGGCTCCGATTCGCCGCAGGGCCCGAACCAGGGGCGCCACCAGCAGGCTCAACATCAGGGCGAGGGTGAGCGGTATCAGCACGCTGCGGCCGACATACAGCAGCGCGAGAACGATTCCGGCCGCCAGGATGCCGCTACAGCGGTCGCGCAGCCAGGCGGGCGTTGGGGTATCGGACGAGCTAGCCATGGTTGCCAGAATATGTGATGCAACTCAGTATGTAAATACATATATGCATCTAAATACAATAATGAATGTTAAAACCCACACAAATTAATGCTCCGCGAGAAATCCACCGGCTCGGCTCGGGCACGACGAAAGGTTCGGTCGCAGGCCTGATGCTGGCGCTTGTCGGCGTAACGAATGTATTCGCGGCCGCGCCGCTCGTGCACGCGCTGCGGGAATCAGCCTGATCGGCGCCGGGCCGAGCTCGCACCCGTGGGCTGCATAACCTGCTGCAGGACCGCATCGGCGAAGAGCTTCAGAATGGACTCTGCGACTTGGGGTGGCATCTCGTTCGGGCAGGAGGCCCCGAAAAGGCGCACCCCCTCGATGAGGCCGATGAACCCGCTCGCCAGGTGCTCCAGGGGAACGCTCGGAACCGCGCCGGTGCGCTTGTACAGGTACTGGAGGAGCTTGACGGCGAACTCACGCCTTTCCGCCATCAGCGCGGAAAGCTTGGCCCGGAATTTCGCATCGCGAACGCTCAGCATTCGGCCTTCGGTCCACGTCATGAAGGCATCGGCATCCTTGTACAGGTCCGCGTAGGCCTGCAGGATCCGGGCCTGGACCTGATCCGGCGGCAGCGCATCGTCCAGGGCAGCTGCGAGTTGCGCGCGCGTTCGCTCCTCATCCTGCCGCAGCACTTCGAAGAACAAATCGTTCTTGCTCTTGAAGTTTGAATAGAAGGCCCCGCGCGAATAGCCGGCCGCCTCGGCGATGTCTTCGACGCTGAGGGCGTCCAGCCCGCGTCGGGGGACCAGCCGTTGCGCCGCCTCCACCAGCCGCTGCGCGGTGAGCTGACGGCTGTCTTCCCGGGATAGTCGCTTCCTTTTCATGGTTGTCATATTAATCAATCCACTGCGGTATGTCAATTTGATCTTGCATTCGCATACAGATATGTATTAGAATGCGAACCTGGATGATGAATCGACATCGAGGAGCCGATCATGATTGAAGCGAAGCAACGAGGGAGGACGGGACGGACCTGGATCGTTGCCGCGACCGCCGTCCTGGGTGCGCTGGCATTGGGTGCCTGCGCGAAGAAGCAGGCGGCCGCCCCGGCGCCAGCCGTGGTCCTGGCCGAACCGGCGCGCGCCATGTCGGCCGGCACCGACGAAGCGCGCCCTTACCCCGTCGAAGTGGCCGCGCGCTATTCGAATCCGATGTCGTTTCGCGTGCCGGGCAAGCTGATCGAGCGCAACGTGCGCCTTGGCGACACGGTTCGCAAGGGTCAGGTCGTGGCCCGGCTGGACGCGACCGATGCGCTGAAGCACGAGGCCGCGGCTCGGGCCGCGCTGGAGGCGGCCGAGCATCGGCTGCTGTTCGCCCGGCAACAACTGGATCGCGACACCGCGCAAAGCGCCAAGAACCTGATTTCCACGCGCGACCTCGAGCAGACCCAGGATGGGTTTGCCTCGGCCAAGTCGGCGCGGGAGCAGGCTGCGGATGAGCTGGTGATCGCGCACGACAACGCCCAATACACGACTCTGATCGCGGATCACGATGGCGTGATCACCAGCGAGAACGCCGACACCGGCCAGGTGGTCGCCGCCGGCCAGCCGGTCTTCGGGCTGGCGTGGACGGGCGATCTCGACGTCACCCTGGATGCCGCGGCGAGCGAAATCGGCGCAATCGCTGCTGGACAGAGCGCCGCGGTCACGCTGACCGCCTTGCCGGCTGAGCGCCTCGAGGCCAAGGTGCGCGAAATTTCGCCCGCCGCGGATCCGCAGAGCCGGAGCTACCGCGTCAAGCTGACGCTCCTGCACCCGAGCCCTTCGGTGCGTCTGGGCATGACCGGCGAAGTCGTGCTGCGGCCTGGCGGCCACGGCAGTGCAGAGACTGACCCCACCACCGTTCCCGCCGCTGCGATCTTTCATCGGGGCAAGGATCCGGCGGTCTGGGTCGTCCGCCCGCAAGACTCGACACTGGAGCTGAGGTCGGTCACCGTGGCCCGTTATGGAGAACGCGACGCGGTCGTCACCGCCGGCCTGAGGGACGGCGAGACGGTGGTTGCCGCCGGGGCCCACACCGTCTACGAAGGCGAGCGGGTCCGCGTGACGAAGCCACTGTTCGCCGAGGACAGCGACTCGACGGATGGCGCGAACGGTCAACTCGCTGCGAACCGGGTCGCCAAATGAAGCAGGACCTCGTCATGACACCGGCGGCCACGACAGGCCCACAATCCGGGCACACGCAGGACTCCTCTTCGGCGCGTGGCCCGTTCAATCTTTCCTCCTGGGCCCTGGAGCACCGATCCTTCGTCGCCTTCATGCTGGCGCTGATCTTTCTGTTCGGCGTCGCCTCGTACGGCAAGCTGGCGCGGTCCGAGGATCCGCCCTTCACGTTCAAGATCATGGTGGTTCGGACCTTCTGGCCGGGCGCCACGGCGAGCCAGGTCCAGCAGGAGGTCACGGACCGGATCGCGCGCAAGCTGCAGGAATCGCCCGACGTCGACTATTTGAAAAGCTATTCGCGCCCCGGCGAATCCACGATCTTTTTCAACGTCAAGGACAGCGTCGCTGCGTCCAAGGTGCCCGACACCTGGTACCAGGTGCGCAAGAAGGTGGGGGATATCAAGCAGACCCTGCCGTCCGACATCCAGGGCCCCTTCTTCAACGACGAGTTCGGCGACGTCTATACGAACGTGTATGCGTTCGAAGGCGACGGATTCACGCCCGCGCAGTTGCACGACTACGCCGAGCGCCTGCGCGCCGAACTGCTGCGCGTGCCGGATGTGGCGAAGGTGGACTACTTCGGCGACCCGGAGCAGCGCGTGCGCGTCGAGATTTCGAACGCGCAGCTCGCCAAGCTCGGCCTGTCGCCGCAGCGGATCGCCCAGACGCTGAACGAGCAAAACTCGACCGCCGGCGCCGGCGCGTTTTCGACTGCGAACGACCAGGTCTACGTGCGGGCGAGCGGCCAGTACGCGGATGTGCAGGCCATTGCCGACACGCTGCTGCGCGTGAACGGCCGCACGATTCGCCTTGGCGACATCGCGCAGATCAGCCGCGACTACGTCAATCCTCTTTCCGACGTGATGCGGTTCCAGGGCCAGAACGTGCTCGGCATCGGCGTGACGATGGCGCCGTCGGGCGACGTCATCGAGCTTGGCGAGGCGCTGAAGGTCAAGACGGCGGCGCTGCAAGCGTCGCTTCCCGCGGGCCTGAAGCTGGTCGAGGTCGCCAGCATGCCCAACGCGGTCGCCCATTCCGTCGCCGACTTCGTCGAGGCGGTGGCCGAAGCCATCATCATCGTGCTGATCGTGAGCCTCCTCTCGCTCGGAGTGCGCACCGGGATGGTGGTCGTCATCTCGATCCCGCTGGTGCTGGCGGCGACCGCGCTGTGCATGCACATCTTCGGCATCGGCCTGCACAAGGTGTCGCTGGGCACGCTGATCCTGGCCCTGGGATTGCTGGTCGATGACGCGATCATCGCGGTCGAGATGATGGCGGTAAAGCTCGAGCAGGGCTTCGCGCGCGTCCAAGCGGCCGCGTTCGCATATACCAGCACGGCATTCCCGATGCTGACGGGCACACTCGTCACGGTCTCGGGGTTCCTGCCGATCGCGCTGGCCAAGTCCGCCACCGGCGAGTACACGCGCTCGATCTTCCAGGTGTCGGCGATCTCGCTGCTGGTGTCCTGGTTGGCTGCCGTGATCGTCATCCCGCTGCTCGGCTACTGGATCCTGTCCGAGCATCCGCACGCGCGCCACGGCAAACCGCATCAGGACCCGCCGAGGGGGAATGACATCGCCCATGAGGCTCATGGCGGAGAAACCGACGTCTACGACACGCCGTTCTACGGCCGCCTGCGGCGCTGGGTCGGCTGGTGCGTCGACCACCGTGTGCTTGTGCTGGCCGGGACCTTTGCGGCCTTTCTGGTGGGGCTGGCCGGCTTCGCGTTGGTTCCCAAGCAGTTCTTCCCCGCGTCCGAGCGGCCGGAGCTGCTGGTCGACCTTCGACTGCAGGAGGGCTCTTCGTTTGGAGCGACGCTGCGCGAGGCCAAGCGCCTGGAGACGGCGCTCGCCACGTTTCCGGGAATCGACCATTACATCGACTTCGTCGGCGTCGGCGCGCCGCGCTTCTATCTCCCGTTGGACCAGCAGTTGGCCAACTCGAATTTCGCCCAGTTCGTCGTTACGACCAAAGGGGTCAAGGAACGCGAACAGCTGATGCGCGACCTCGACGAGACCCTGCGCACGCAGTTCGCCGCCGAACGCACCCGCATCACGCGTCTGGAGAACGGCCCACCGGTGGGCTTTCCGGTGCAGTTCCGGGTGAGCGGACCGGAGATCACGGTGGCTCGCGGCATCGCCGAGCAGGTGGCGAAGACGACCCGCGCCAACCCCAGCACGGTGCACACGCAGCTCGACTGGGATGAGCCGGGCGAGCGTGCCGTGCGCTTCGAAGTGGACCAGAACAAGGCGCGTCAGCTGGGGGTTTCGTCGGAGGACATCGAGAACTACCTGCAGATGACGCTCAGCGGCATCCCGATGACGCAGCTTCGCGAGCGCGACAAGCTGATTGCCGTCGAGCTGCGCGCACCGGCGGCCGATCGCATCGATCCCTCGCAGATCGAGCGGTTTGCCGTTCCGACGGCTTCGGGAGCCGCGATTCCCCTCGCTTCCCTGGGCCGCTTCACCTACGGGCTGGAAGACGCGGTCATCTGGGAGCGCGACCGCCAGCCGACGGTCACGGTGCAGGCCGATGTGATGCATGGCGCCCAGCCGATTGACGTGGCCAAGCAAGTCGACAAGTCGCTCGAGCCCATCCGCGCCCACCTTCCGCCGGGTTATCGCATCCAGATCGGCGGCGCCGTCGAGGAGAACGCGAAAGGGCAGAAGTCGATCAGCGCTCAAGTCATCTTTGCTGTCGTCGCGGTGCTGGTGCTGCTGATGATCCAGCTCCAGAGCTTCAGCCGGACGCTGATGGTCGTCTTGACCGCTCCGCTCGGGCTGATCGGCGTCGTCGGCGCTTTGCTCGCGCTGCACATGCCCTTCGGATTCGTGGCGATGCTGGGAACGCTCGCGATGTTCGGAATCATCATGCGCAACTCGGTGATCCTGGTCCACCAGATCGACGAGGACATCCGCGAGGGGCACACGCGCTTCGAAGCGATCGTCGGAGCGGCCGTGCGGCGCTTTCGCCCGATCACCTTGACGGCTATGGCAGCCGTCCTCGGCCTGATACCGCTGCTGCGCAGCAACTTCTTCGGCCCCATGGCAACGGCCCTGATGGGCGGGATCACGGTTGCCACGGTACTCACGATCTTTTTCCTGCCGGCGCTGTACGCGGCCTGGTTCAGGGTTTATCGCGATGAGAGCCTGGTCGCTATTCAAGAGGAGGCAACGACATGAAAGTGACGACGACGATGCGCCTGGCGGCGCTGGCTCTGTCGGCCTGCGCGCTTGCGGCGTGCTCGACCACGAGGCCGGATGAGGCACTGCGTGTGCCGACCCCGGAACACTACGGGGCGGCACCTACGCCCTCGCAGCTGCCCGGAGCCGACGGCGTGCTGCAGCGCCTGGATAGCGGCGCCAAGCCCGCGCCTCAATGGTGGAAGGCGTACGGCTCCGAGGAGCTCAATGCTCTCGTCGAGGAAGGGCTCGCCCACAGTCCTTCACTGGCTGCGGCGCAAAGTTCGCTGAAGTCCGCCCACGAAGCGCTGCGTGCGCAGCTCGGCGAAACCTTGATGCCCAGCATCGACCTGGAGGGCGGGGCGACCCGTGAGAAGGCACTCGGGATTCCGGCCCGGCTTCCGATCCTGCCGAAAGAGACTTTCGACTACAACGTCTTCCAGGCCGAGGTGACCGCCTCCTACACGTTCAACTTCTTCGGGGCTCAGGTACTGGCCGATCGCTCGGCGCAACGCCGTTACCAGGAACAGTCGTACCAGCTCGAGGAAACCCATCGCGCGCTGGCGGCCAACATCGTTTTGGCGACGATCAGCGCCGCATCGATGCAGGAGCAGCTTGCCGCGACGCAGCGCCTGGTGGATCTAGCCGAAGAGCGGGCAACGCAGACGAAGGAGCGCTTTGAGGCGGGAAGCGCTTCGCGGGCCGACATGCTTGCGGACGAGCAGCAGGCCGCAAGCCTGGCAGCGACCCTTCCGCCGATGCGCGCCCAGCTGCTGGCGCTCCGGCACGCCCAGGCCATTCTCGTGGGGCGCACACCTGACCGGGCGCCGCAGCCGCTGTCGATGGATACGCTGCGCTTGCCGGAGCACGTTCCCGTGGCGTTGCCCACGGATCTGCTGCACCAGCGCCCGGACATCCTGGCAGCGGAAGCGGCGGTGCGCGCTTCCGCGGACGATGCCGGCGCGGCGAAGGCGGAGCTGTTTCCGTCCCTGACGCTGTCGGCCGGCTACGGGCGGGGCGGGTTCGACTGGTCGACGTTCGCCTCTCCCGCAGGCGCGATCTGGAGTGCGGGCTCCATGATCACGCAACCCCTGTTTCACGGGGGCGCATTACGAGCACGCAAGCGCGAGTACGAGGCCGCGTACGAGGCCTCGGTGGCGCAATACAAGCAGACGGTGCTGTCGGCCTTCGCCAATGTCGCCGATAGCCTGGCTGCGCTGGAGGAGGACGCCAACGCGCTCGCCCAGACGCAGCGCGCGCAGCGGGCCGCGCAGGCCGAGCAGGAGGACGCGACCGACCGCTACCACCTAGGATCCGTACCGTATTGGGGGACGCTCACTGCTGGGGAACGGCTGCAAACCGCCAACATCCAGCTCATCCGGGCGCGGGCGCTTCGCTTGGCCGATACGGCGAATCTCTTCCAGGCAATGGGCGATGCGCCGCGGGGCTCGGACGAAAGCCTCCCCCGCACGCTTCCGACGCTGATCGGATCGGAGTAGCGATCTCTGCATCTCAGTTGGCCAACCGACAGGAGAGTACAGATGGTCAAGATAAATACCGGGGCGGGATCGTGATTGTCGCTGCCACGAAAGGCCTCACGAACTTCTGCCTTCACGGGCGGTGCTGAGCCATGGCCAGGAAACGGTTATCCCGGGAAGGCAGTCGCGAGCGCACGGCGCAGCACCTCTTGGACGCGGCCGAACGGCTGATCGCGAAAAAAGGGCTGAAGGCGACCAGCATCGAAGACGTTGCCGAAGCCGCCGGCTATTCGCGAGGTGCCTTCTATTCGAACTTCAGCAGCAAAAGTGAACTGTTCCTCGAACTGCTCCGGCGCGACCAGGAAGGAGCCAGCGCGCGGCTCGAAGCCGTCGTGGACGATTCGTTGCCGCTAGTTCATTTGGGGGCCCGTATGCGTGAGGTTTACGCGACGCTGTACCTGGAAGGCGCGTCGTTCCTGACGTGGACCGAGGGCCGGATGCTGGCTGCGCGTGATGCAAGGTTTCGGGACAAACTCGGCCATCTGATGGCCGAAAAGCGCGATCGCGCAGTAGCACTGCTCGAGTATTTCTACAAGCGCGCCGGCAGACGCCCCGTGGGCCCGTTGGAACCGCTTGCCATGGGCTTTATGAGCCTGATGGAAGGTGTTCGCCTCGTTGGCGTTTCCTGCCCAGATGAGCTGCCGCCATCGGTCGCTCAGACGATCCTCAGGCTCTTCTTGGGTGCGGTCATGCGGCGGGTGCGCCAGACCGGGTGAAACGCCGCGCCCGCGCGTACGCGGCCCATCTGATCGCGTACATGAAGCCAGCGCGCGCATGTGCACTTATCGTCAGCGATCTGCGGGAACAGCTTGCTACCCTGTGGACAGGGGAAGAACGGGCGGAAAGGAAATTGCTGTATCGCATTTCGCGAGCGCTGGAGCCACTTGACGGATGAGTCCGTCTCCGCCACCTCCGAAGCGCGAAGCGCGAAGGAGGGCTGTTTGCATTCTGGGGATTTCCGTCATTCGACGTCAGCATGATTCGCATCCTGGGCGCAGTGAGACTCTCTAGCGTGAACCAGTGGGAGTGAGGCGCGTGTCCGGGATCTGCTGGCGATTCTGCAGGGGCGCCAACTCGGCCCCGAGCGATGGATCGTCGAGCCCGGCCGCGTCCGGGTGCACCAGTTGTCGTCCGACTGATGCGCCGACTCCGGAAAGCGAGCCGGGTGACTGTTGCGGCGTCCGCACTGATGGCTTGGCTTTCTCTGTCGGAGGCGGAAGGCGCGGCGATGCGCAGCCCGCATCTACAGGTTTTCACTGGACGCGCTGGTGAACATGGTCGATGCGCTGGCTCCGCGCGTGGCGCTCCAGATCAGGGTGGCGCAACAATGTGCGGTGCGCCATGCGCATGGCACTACCGCTTTATAACTGGACCGAACATTTACACTTTGGCCGAGCGGTCGAAGGGGAGTGTGTCTGATCGGCCAGGTCCGGTCACCCACACACGCGCCACAAGTCGCGTGTGACCGGACATTGGCGGCGGGTGCTCCAATGCGTTTGGACGGAGGTCTTGTATCGTGAGCGGCTTGCTCAAGAGCGGCCAAATGTCACGGTGGAGTTCATCAGGGGAGGGCATCGCCTCCCCTTTGAACGACTGGACGAGCTAAGTGGGCGGGTACTGGATTTCTTGAGCGCGAAACGGCGTTAGCTCGATGTTTCGTCGCAGTACCCCGTTGCGGTCTCCACCGCTTATTGCTTTGTCACGGTGATGCTGTTTCCGTTGGTTGTCAGCGTGAACCCGGCTGTGTGCTTCGTGAACGATCCGCTGAGAGAGCCGGCCGTCACGGCGGTGTACTTCGCGCCCGACGCTGGCGGGTGCTTGGGGCTGAACGTCACGTTGAGGGCGCCCGACAGTGTGGCGTTCGAAATCACAGTTAGCGTCGAGGCGAAGTACTCAGTGAGCGCAGCGCCAGCCGCCTGGCTGTAGCTGCCCGTCACGGTCATGGACCCCTGCAGCGTCATGCTGCCGTCGTTCGTGACCGAGCTCGAGATGGTACCGTTTCCCCCGAGAGACGATCCCGATTGGACAATGACTGAGGTGGCGTTCAGCGTGCCGAACATGCCCATCGAGGCTCCCGACTCCTGTGTGTACGTACCCTTGACTGTCAACGAATTCCCACTGCCGCCGTTGCCCAGGTTGATTTGCCCGTGGGAGGTGAGGTCCTGGTCGACGACGAACGGGGCACCGTAACCGAGCCCGAGTATGGTGCCTGAACCCAGCGAGGTAAGCGTCACCAATGCATTTTTGCCGGACGCGTCCTGGATCAAGCCCCTGCCGTCGATCTGTACCACGGTGCTGCCGATTGGCGAGCCCGGTGTAGTCGCGAGTTGCGAGATGTCGCTCGGGATTATCAGCACGCCGGTGTCGTCTACGTACCAGACGCCGCCGCTCAGGATTCCGTTTTGTAGCTGAACCGGGTTGTACGCGAGTCGCAAGGTCAGCCCGACGCCAACGTACAGGCCGCCGCCGTTAGAGTCGGCGGTATCGTTCGAGAACGCGGGGCTCGTGATTGAACTGTTCTGGTTATACACGTTGATGTTGCCACCAGGCATATTGTCGAGCGACGCTGCAGACAGCGCCACCCCGTACAGTTGGATGAGTCCCTGGTTGCTCAGTGAGGTGGCGACCGAGAAGCTCGTGCTGGAGTTCTTCGATTCGATGAGGAGACCCCCGTACGTGCCTATTTGAAGCGAGTGGACCGAAACCGGCGTTATTGCGCCGGCCGACGCGTAGGCCGGGATGCAGGCGTCGCTCGTCGGGCCCGGCACCTTGCGCGGGCTCCAGTTCGCGGGGTTGCTCCACAGGCCGTCATTCGCATCCCCGGTCCAGGTGGCGGTACACGTCTGTGCCTGCGCCAAGCTGCCCCAAATGATGGCGGTGGCCAGTAAAGCGCCTGCACGCAAAAGCGTCGCGATGTTGTGCGTCGTTTTCATATACATGTCCTTGATCCTTGGTTATGTGCGGGTTAACCGTATCCCGGCGATCGACCTGTAACGTGAGGTGTCGTCGATGGATCCCTGATACTCGGATCGGATGTCATGCCTCCGAGCTTGTTAGTCGCTCCAAACTGCTCCGTCAATGGGGTGCGACCCGACAACTGCGCCCTCGCGCAAAAAAAAATTTACGAAGTTGTTGAACCGGAAAGGGTTTGGCGGGAATACACCGCGTTTTGTCGGCAGTCTCGTTCGGATAAATCGAAGTCTGGCAAGCCGTGCTTGTTGCTGCGCGAGCGCGTCAAGCTCGCGTTGAACGTTCAAGTCACCCCGCGCGAGCGCAAGCCGGTTTATTCGCGCGACTCGGTTTGGTTCAATCGGATGTACCAGACGCCTGAATGTTGATTCGACTGCATGGATGCGTTCACCGCGGATGGCGTTTTGCCCTGGGGCGGGCTCCCCATTGACATCGAGATGCACCGGCGGACACCAGGGCCGCTCGTCGGTATCAAACCGATCGTCGCAGTTGCACGCTCCTTGAGAAGGAGACGACCGTGAGACCAATTACCGCGTTTGTGGTTCTCGCTGCGTCGTTGTTGACCGCCACTTCCGCCGGCGCTACCGCCACGGTCACTGTGCTCCATTCTTTCGGTGGCGCGAGTGTCGGGAACGCGACCGGTGTACCAGATCCGGCGGGGGGTGACTCCGGGACGGCTTTTTCGCTCAACGCGGGCTTGCCGCGACCGAGGTAGGTCCGCGCGAGACGGACGGCAGCAGGTCGGACAAAAAACGGCCTCTGACCCAATTCTCCTTGCGCGAGTGACCCCCAGACGATGCTCTCGCCGACTGGAGTGGGTCGCGACCGAGCGTTCGGGAGGTGAGACCGCCTATGAGCGCTTGCGAGGCATTCTGGACGGTCGTATCCGACTCGTACGTGCGATAGGCTGAAAATTTGTCTCCGCGCGCTGCAGAGGCAGCCGCGGCTGGGTAACACTCCATAGACACCGTAGCGCGGGCTGGTGGGATGACACCCCATTGACAGGTTTGCTTTGAGTGACTAACAAAGCCGACATACACACGTCCGAGAAGGAGACCTCCGTGCGTTCAAAGCTCGCCCCGCTGTCTCTGTTCTTCTCCGCGGTTTTGCTTGGCGCCACCGCCGCGCGAGCCACACCGACCCTCACCGAGATCGGGATTAGTCCCGGTGACTTTCCGACTGGCCTGATCCAGGCATCCGATGGCAATTTCTACGGCGTCACGCATCTGTACCGCAGCATCGTCTTCAAGTTGACGCCCTCGGGGCAGTTCACGGTGCTCTTCACCGCTCCGTACGATGAGAAAACCAACAGTTATCCCGACGGCAATGGCTATCTGGACCTGGTCGAGGGCCCGGACGGCTTTCTATACGTTGTAGACGGACTCATCCTCAGGATCAGCAAGTCGGGCACCGACGCCAAAGTGGTGCACTATGGGAGCTCGGTCGCGATGTCGCTGGCCTCGGACGGCAACTTCTATGGGGCGGACAGCAATGGGACGTTTCGGTTCACCACCGGCGGCACTTACACTCCGTTGTATCAAACGGGCAGCAACGGCTTCATCGTGCAAAGCTTCAGCAAGCAGGCAACGGACGGAAACTTCTACGGGTTCTGCTACCAATACGGCACCGGCTATCACGTGTGCCGGGCGACGACCTCCGGTCAGGTGACCTCGATCTACACCGGGCTATGGCCCGCGCGCTATTTTTTGACGCAAGGATCGGATGGCTTTTTGTACGGTTCTGCGCTGAGCGGCAGCTTTCAGGTAATTTTTCAGCTCAGCTTGTCGGGCAGCTACCGGCAGCTTTATCAGAGCAAGACCTGCACTGCGAAGAGCGGGTGCAGCATGGTGCTGCAGGCATCCGATGGCAATCTGTGGATCACCAATCCGACTGGGGACTCCGTCTACTCGATCACGCCGACCGGCGGCGCGCTGCTGCAAACGGTCCCTTTCGGCAGCAACGGTCATCCTCAGATCCTGATTCAGGCATCCAGCGGCATCCTGTATGGAACGACGGGCGAACCAAATCCCGCCTATAACAACCCCGGGTCGCTTTTTATGATCGACGCGGGCCTGCCTCCGCCGAAGTGAGCCGGCGGCCGCGAGGCTGACGCAACGCCGGCCTCGCAAACGGCTCGAACAAGACATCATATTCGGCTACTTACATCGCAAGACGGACAACATCCCAAACTCTCACTCGTAACTGTTTCTGCTGATCCCATGACGACCGAACTGCTATTCAGAGACGACGCGTACCTCAAGGCCGCAAGCGCGCGCGTGGTTGCGTTGCACGGACACGGCATCGAGCTCGACCGCACGATCTTCTATCCAATGGGCGGCGGCCAGATGGGAGATACGGGCGCGCTGATCCGCGCCGACGGCGAACGCTTTCCAATCGCCGACACCCGCAAAGGAGATTCGATCGACACTGTGTTGCACGTGCCCGTGTCCGGATCGTTGCCCCAGCCCGGCGAGATCTTGAGGCTGGAAATCGACTGGCCGCGCCGCTACGCGCTGATGCGGCTGCACACCGCGCTGCACGTGATGTCGTGCGTCGTTGTCGCTCCGGTCACCGGTGGCAACATTGCCCCCGACAAGGCCCGCCTCGATTTCGACATCGACATGAGCCTGCTTGACGCGGCCAGGATCGAGCACGAGACGAATGCGCTGATCGCGCGCGCGGTCGAGACGAAAACGGTCTGGATCACGGATGAGGAAATGGACGCGCGACCCGAGCTGGTCAAGACGATGAGCGTGCAGCCGCCGCGCGGCGCCGGGCGGGTCCGGTTGCTGGAGATCCCAGGCATCGACCTGCAGCCGTGTGGTGGTACGCATGTAAAGAACGTCGCCGAGATCGGTGCAATCCGCGTACTGAAGATTCGGAGCGAGGGCAAGCGCAACAAGCGCGTCGAGATTACGCTGGCGGCCTGAGGCCGCAGCATGCCCACTTCTCGACGACTCATCCCTCACCGTCGCACGGCGAGCGGTCGCCCGCATTCAAACTCGTTGAGCGAGCGCAGAAGCCCAATTGATCTCTCGGGGGTAGCCGCACAACATGCCATGCACGTGCATGCTCTGACGGTCACCGGAGTGCAGGAACGGCTTGGTGCCCTGTGGATCCTGGTTAAGAGTCCTGCGATGGACATATTGAACGTTAGGAGCTTTAGCTCTTCGTTTTGATTCGCCAGCGCCTGACTGCAACTGCCGCCCAGATCGCCTCGACAACTCCGAACGGCCACGCGCCTTGCAGAAATCCGTAGGCCGATCCGAGTGCGCAGGCGCCGGCAAAGCCGAGGGTGAACCGGGGATCGCGATCTTCGAGCGCATAGAAGACCAACATGGCCGTGACAGCAAATAGACCGAAGATCGTGAGCGAATCCACGAAGTGTTGCTCAGGCGATGCCGTGCATCGCCTTCGCCGTTAAGCCGCAATTCGTTCGGAGGTCGCGGACTCGAGATGGATGTGCCAGGGCGATGACTCCTCGATCCGATTGAGAACGACGCTCAGGTCAGGGTAAGGCGAATACGGTGAGTTTCGTCGGTTCGGGGGAGACTCAGTGTCCACCAAACACGACGGCGGATCTGCGTCCCGGTTACGTCAAGCCTGTCCGCTGTTGGCTGTTGTTCGGAACCTCCCTATGGATAGGTGATGGGAATCGGACGTGTGCTATCGGTATGGCGTTGCTTCGATCCGCGTAACGGCGCGATGATCGTCGCCTGGCACGTATCTGATATACCGCGATCGCGCCTCTCGTTGCTTGGGGGCGGCGGTGCCCGAAGCTTTTGCTCGGGACATCGATTGTGGCGAAGGTACCGTATTTGTCCCGCACGAAACCACAGGGAAGCCCACGATTAACGTTGCCCTCGCGCTCCGAGTCTTCAAAATTCACCGCGATGTCAGCTTGCTAATCTAAGTATCTACTGAATTTGTAGATTCGGTCTTGGCGAGACATGCAGCCGAGAGGCCACGCAAAGTGATTTGGCCCTCCGGCGCTCCAGCGATTTCCAGTTTGCTCCCTGCGCATTCGCATGGAGCTCGTTGGCGCATCACAACAAAGGAGGATGTATGAAGCGCTCCACCCGTTGGAAGCAGAGTCACTCATTCCTTCACGGCCCGACGCGGAGCCGGCAACCCGTGTTTTGCCGGCGCACCAGTGGTGTTGTCGTCGTGGGCCTTGCCCTGGCCTCTCTGGGCATGGCTCCGCTGGCGGCCAGCGCGGTAACGGTCACCAATCCGGTCTGTCCAGCTGAAACCGTCCCCTTCAATCCGGCCAGTGGCCAGGACATCAACTTGCCCGCGGGCTACACCGTGAGTGTCTTCGCCAGCGGGCTCAATGCCCCGACGGGGATTGCGTTCAGAGCGACCGGCGACGACAACTTTGAAGTCTATGTCCTCGAGTCCGGGCACGGCTTGCCGAGCCGGTGCAACAATGAAAGCACCTGGCAAACCGCAAACCCGAACCAGGCGTCGAATAATCCCTTCACTCCCGATATACGAGTGTTCAACAGCCAGGGACAGCTGCTGCGCACACTCGGGAAGCCCACTGATGCAAGCGCAGGAAATCAAACGGGTGGCACGAACGTGCTCCAGCCGCACGGTCCAGCCGTCGACATCGCCTTCGAGAACGGCCTGAACGGTGGGCGCCTCTTCGCCACGGATTCCAACCAGGGGATCAATGTGGGGAACGCACAGAACAATAGCTCGCGCATCGTGACCGTGGACCCGATGACGGGAACGGTCACACCCTTCATCAGCGGCCTGCCGACGGGCGACCACCCGACGGAGCAGCTCGCATTCAAGGACGGCTGGATCTACTGGTCGCAGGGTTCCACCACCAACAGCGGGGTAGTCGGCCGCGACAATGGGGGCGGCACAAATCAGGCGGACATTCCCTGCCAGGACATCACGCTGAGCCAGAACGTGTTTGATTCCGGAGGCGGCGTCAAGACGAGCGGCTATTCTCCGTTCGGCGTGCAGCGGCCCGGAGCGATCGTCCACGCGTTCGAGGGCGCCAACTTCCCGGGTGTCTGCGACGGGGCCATCCTGCGCGCGCGAACGGACGTGGTGAATCCGTCCGCAACGATCCAGCCTTATTCTTGGGGATACCGCAACCCCTACGCCATCCGCTTCGCACCGAAGGATCACATCCTGAAGGGCAACTTGCTGATCGGCGAGGACGGGGCGGACGAGCGCGGCGCACGGCCGTCCAACGACGCCCCCGACAAGCTGCAGGTGGCCCACCCGAACGACGACGGCAGCCCGGACTATCACGGCTGGCCGGACCGCTACGGGTTCTACAACAGCACCCAGCGTACGTTCAGCCCGACCGGCGGGCCGAATGACGACCTGTGCGTGTTCGATGCCACCAACCTGCCCAGCATGTGCACGCCGGCGAGCCTCGCGCAGATCCTGGCTGAAGACGCGCCCATGCGGAACGTCCTCGCCGGTCCGCCGCAGCCCATCACCTGGCCGCTCGCCATCGAAGCACCGGACTCCTCGTTCACGGCGATCGATTTCGTGCCGAACGCCTTCCTCTCCTCCTCCGCCAACGTGAAGCGAGGGGCGGCCGCCTATGTCCTGGAAGGCGATTTCGGCTTTTCGCTATCGAACAGTGACTTGGACGAAGTGGGCCACGAACTCAAGATCATCAACTTCCTCGATACGGACGACGGGGTTCTCTCCCTCAATAGCTTCCGCTTCGCCAAGAACAAGAACGGCGACCAGGCGTTCGTCGACGGCTCCCGCGGCTGGAACCGGCCGACGAACCTGCGCTTCGGCCCGGATGGATGCGCTTGGGTTGTCGACTACGGCGCGGTCCGCGACGTTGGCCTGGGGGGCTCGCCGACCCGGTTCCAAGATCCGGCAGACGCGCCCCTGGTCCAGATCCCGGGCACGGGTGTGATCTTTCGGATCTGCCGAGAGTAAGACCGGGAATTCGTAGCGCGTGTGTGCGAACGCCAGAAGCACTAAAAAGGGAGCCGGCGGTTCGGCTCCCTTTTTTTGGGCTCTTCAGGCACCTCCGAAGCGCGAAGGGCGAAGGAGAACATGCCGCAATGGCGGAAATCCCCATATCGGCCAGATTGGGGTCTTACCCCGCATTCAGGCTCGGGTGAATCCCTGAGATTTCTTGCCGGCGATTAACGCAACGGCCTCGCAACCAGAGGCGATGCCCTACTAAGCTATGAGCCGACGGGCACGAGCGAGGCGTCCGCGCAAAGGAGAGCAGCCATGTCCTGCAAAGCAGATCGTTCCCTCGGTACGGTGGCGTCCGTGCTGACTGCATGCCTTCTCTGCACGATGTCCTTCGCGATGGCGCAGCAGACGACTTCACCTGCTGCAGCGGCCATGGAGCGCGACGCGCAGGTGCTCAAGGGCGGCAAAGTCACGGTGGAGAGCATCGTCGAGAACTTGAAGCCCTTAAGGAGCCGGGCAATGCGCCAGCCCCTACTGATCACTTTCGAGACCGGCTCTTCGAAGCTCACGGCGCAATCGCGCGCCACGCTCGATAAGGTCGGGCAGGCGCTCAAAAGCGACTCCGTGGCCAAGCTCGACTTCATCGTCGAGGGTCATGCCGATCCGCGCGGTGGTGACAGGCTGAACCAGCCGCTGTCCCTGGCGCGGGCCGACAGCGTGTGCGTCTACCTCGAGCAAGAGCATCAGATCGATCCGCACCGCCTCGGTCCCGTGGGCAAGGGATCTTCCGAGCTGCTCAATACGGAAGACGTCACGGCGCCGGAGAATCGGCGGGTGACGATCGTCACGAGGCTGAAGTGACGCCCGGTTGCCGTCGCGCTTGCGGGACGGCGCGGCACGCGAGCCCAGGTTCGGCGTCGATTGAGTGGCATGGTCTGGCGGCCACCGCCGTCCGGCGTCGCGACCCGATTAGAGATGAGTGACCCGGAAGACTGCAACGCGACTCCAGTCGTCGCGCGTCCGGCCGCTGCCGCATCGCACGACAGCAACGTCCTTCCGGCGGGATACCGGCTGAACGAATACGTCATCGAGTCCACGCTCGGTCACGGCAGCTTCGGCATTGTCTATCTCGCGCGCGACGAGCAGTTGTACCGGCAGGTCGCGATCAAGGAGTTCATGCCCGGCGATCTGGCCGCACGCCGGAACGACTTCTCTGTCGTCGTCAAGTCCGAGCGGCACCGAGCGACTTTCCAAGCCGGGTTGCGCAGTTTCGTCAACGAGGCCCGGCTGCTGGCCCGATTCGACCACCCGGCGCTCGTCAAGGTCTATCGATTCTGGGAGCAGAATGGCACAGCCTACATGGTGATGCCGTACTACCGCGGGCAAACCCTCAGTAAGTGGCTGCGTGCGCAGGGTGCCCCGGTTCCGGAGGCCACGCTCCTTCGCATCGTCGGCGCGGTGCTCGAGCCGCTCGAGCGCCTGCATGCCGAGAGTGTCTTTCATCGGGATGTTGCGCCCGACAACATCCTGATGCTCGAAGGCGGGCAGCCTCTCCTCCTTGATTTGGGCGCAGCGCGTCAGATTATCGGCGACATGACGCAAGCGCCGACGGTCTTCCTCAAGCCGGGTTACGCACCGGTCGAGCAATACGGCGAGGTTCCGTCCATGCGCCAGGGGCCATGGACCGACATTTATGCGGTGGCGGCCGTGATGTATTTGGCGGTGACGGGCAAGGCGCCGGTGCCGTCGGTCGGGAGGTTTTTCCGCGACGAGCTGCGACCGTTGCAGTATCTGGCCGAGGGAAAGTACTCGCCCGGATTCCTGTCGGCCATCGACAGTGCGCTCGCGCCGCGCCCGGAAGACCGCCCAGCGTCTGTGGCCGAGTTCCGCCGCGCGTTGGGGATCGGACAAACCGCCGCACCCAGCCCGCCGCCCACCCTTCGGGAGGTTTTGCGCCTCGGCAATCGGGTCTTGACGCCGCCCACCGCATCCCCTCGCAAGGGGAGATCGCTCACTATCGGCGCATTCGCCGCAGTGTTCGTGGGAGGCGCCGCGCTGGTGTCATCGCTGATGCGCCCCCCCTCTGTTGCGTCGCCGGTCGGGCCGATTCCCATGGCGCCAGTTGCCAGTGCAACAGGGCCGGCACCCACTGCCGAAAACGAAGCGCGGGCACCGGTGGCAACGGTCCAGGCCCTGACGCCGCGGCCCGCTGCGGTACCCGATGCCGCCAAAGTGTTGCAGCAGATTTTCGAGCGGCGCTCTGCTTTGATCGGGGTCGAGGCGAAGGCGTCCAAGACACTTCTCGTCATTGGCCGAGACGCCCTTCAGCTCACCGTCAATAGCGACCAGAGCGGGTATCTAACCGTGCTGATGGCCAAGCCCGCCGGCGAGTTGCTGCAGATCTTTCCGGATCAAAAGCAACGCGAATTCCGTATGGATCCGATCTTTCCGGCGCGGCTTTCGAACATAGTTGCGAAGGGACCGCCAGGTGTCGATCAGATCCTTTGCATCGTCTCAGCCAAGCCGCTTGGCCTGGCGACCGAGTCGGTAGCCGGAGAGGAGTTCCCTCGCTTAAATTTGACTCGCACGGCAACGGAGCCCGAGGCGGCCCCGTCCTCGCGCTGCGCCAGCGGTGCGATCGAGTGCGAAGCGGCGTTTGGTGCGACACTGCTCGAAATCTCGGTGATCGAACGTCGCCGCAGCGAACTGCCCCATCGTCTGATATCTCGTGACTGAACGACTTAGAACCTGAAAACTCTTGCCCGGCCGGGTCCGACTGAGTTCATTGGCGTCGCTGGTCCGGCGCGGGAACCGAGCGCGAGCTCCTCAACACCATTTGGGGAACATTGAGCGCCCGTCTGACCAGCGCAATCAGGTCGGAGGCGACGGCAGCCGGGTCGAGCGGTACTATCTGCGGATCGCGGATATCGCCTTTGACGGCGATCGGGATGCCGGTCAGCGTTTCGCCCGATACCGGCCCGATGATCGGCACCCCGCGAATCAGATTGGTTACCGAGCTAAAGGGCATGACCAGTACATTGAGATCCGCGTCGCGATGCGCGAGGCCGATCGATCCTAAGGCACCCAGGCCGAACGCACTGCTGTCGAATATGGAGTTGTCGACAATCAACCGGCCTTTGCTGAGATGGCCATCCAATTCGAGCGTGCGGTACGGAAATCCCTCGGCTTTCAGGTCTGACACGCCGTGCGTGACAACGCGGGAAACATCGGTCATCGCGAGGATGTTGCCGATCAAGGCGAATTTCCTGACGACGCCGTTGCGCGATTCGACGTGGACGGTCCCTGCCAGGTTGGTAAGAAGGTCGTCCAACTCGCCATTCGTGGTCAGGTCCGCGCGCGCGTCGAGTTCCCCGGTCAGCAGCACGCGTTTCTCGGTCAGGCATTGAACGACCTCTTCTACCTGCTGCTTCTGAGCTCGGATCTGCGTCGATACCGTGTAGCCGGCCGACGCGATCTCCATCGTCACAGAGCCTGAGAGTGCGCACAACCGTGTGTCCTGGAGGCGCAGATCGGCCCGCTCCTGCCCGAGCGTGAGCGTGGCCGTTACCGGTGCCATGAGCAGGTGATCGAATTCCACGAAATCCGATCGCAGCCGGATCCGACCGCTGACAGCCATGGTGCGAATCCACGAGAAGAACGCCACGCGGCGTGAACGCGCCGACTCTGCGCCCGAGTCAGCGGCTTCCAGGCCGGCCAGCAGTCGATCGGCGTGTATTCCGGGTGAATCGAGCTCGACATCTAAGACGATGCCCTGGTCCTCACGCGCGATCCGCCCGCGTATCGTTGCGACCTGCTCGGCCCAGCGCACCGCGGCATTCTCGATTTCCAGGCTGGAGCCGTCGGCGCGCAGATCCAGCCGATCGATTCGCGCGGGGGCTTTCGTCTCGCCCAGAAACTCGTCGAGCTCCAGGTCCTGCGCGGTGATCGCGCCCTGCGCGGAGGTGCGGCCACCGTGCTCGAGATCGAGCCTCACGCGCAGCTGCCCGGTCGCCTGACCCTGATATTCCTTGGCATGCGTGAACATGGCAGAGATGCTGCGGCCGAAGACCGATCCGGAGAACTCTGCCTCGAGCAGGGTGGCCTCCAGGCGGCGCAGGCTGAACGTGGCGTTGCTCGTCTGGTCGCGAATGGTCAGGCTGCGGACGTCCAACGCGTCCGGCGCCCACCGCAGGTCCACCGTGGCGGTGGGACCTGACTCGAACGTCAGAGTGCCCCGCGTGTCCACGACCCGGTCCGGGCCGAAGCTAAACCGCTCGACCGCAATGCGCAGCGGTGCCCTGAGCTCGAACTGTGGCGGCGCTCCCGTGCGCTGCCAGATCCAGTGCGCGCACTGCCCTCCCACAACGGCGTCCTTGAGGCTTGCCCGTATCCGCGCCGCGGCACCGCGGTATCCGACGACCTCCCCGGAAACGGAGCCTTGAGCGTCCAGCATCGCGACACTGACACGATCGACCCGAGCCGCGGCGGCGTCGGCGTGCACGCCACCCCCGTCGAGAGTCAGCGTTGCGGGCCATCCATTCACCGCGACGCGGAGCTGCTCGGGACGCAAGGTGACATCGAACGCGAGTGCTGCAGGCTGGCTGAGCGGGCCGGAGAGGCTATTCAGCACGATCTGAAGGCCGCCGGAGACCGAGTCGATGGCGTCCAGACCCTTGGCGTGTTCTAAGTGCGAGCGCAGCCACGGGTAGATTTCCTGAAGCGCGAGCGTCGCTCGGCCGGACCCGCTGGTGAGGCGCGTCTCGGCCCCGAACGCCACGGTTGCGCTGAGGTCGTCGAACTTCGAGCTGCCCGCCGCGAGCTGCACATCGCCGACACTGGCTTGGCTGGGCGAAATGGAGGCTCGGGCCGCCTTCAGCGTCACCGGCCACGGCAGCGACCGCACCCGGACCGAAGCGTCCGATCCCGTGACATGGATCCCCGCGTTCCAATCAGCACCCGTAGATCTGAAATCAGCTACGCCGCGCAGCCGCCCGGCCGAGGCTTCGATGTCCTCCAAGACGCTGGCCTGGTTTGGCGGCAGCGCGGAGCGGGCGATGGTCAAGGCCTGGGTTAGCTCGAGGTCGAAGCCGGTGCGGGCGGAGACAGCGCCATTACGTATCGAATAACGCAAGCCGGCGTTACTCAGGCGGCTTGGGCCGACTTGCGCGTTCGCCTCTGCGAGTTCAAGCGCCGCGTGGGCCAGCGCGATCCGCCCGTTCACCTCATGGGCTGCCTGCTCGACAAAGGGTAGCCGAAGAGACGCGTCCTCGAGCACGGCACCGCCTTCAAGATGATCGAGGCGGATCAGGGCATTCCAGTTCTCGCCCTGGCTGCGCATGGTGAAATGCGTCATGGCACCCCGCAGAGCGCGCGTCGCATGGTGGCGCACCGCAGGACTTTCGGGGCCCACCAGGGCTATCACGAAGTCGCGCACGGCGGCGACATCGAGCCTCGGAAGTTCGACCTCGAGCCGGGGCTCTTCGCCCCCGGTGTTCATGTGCAACGTACCCCGGGCTTTCGGGATCAGCAAGCCCATCTGCAGTTCGCTGAGGGTGACCTCGATTCCCTGTGCGCGCAGCGCTGCCGTGGCTTTCAGCGTGCTTCTGGAAACTGGCAGCCCATGCGCTGCGTGCGCGATCCGCAGGGAAACGGCCTCGATGCCTAGGTCGCATCGCAGCTCGGTCCTAGCATCGGTAACCACCCGAACCTGTAGGTTCGCGCGCGGGATGTCCAGGCGCAGCCATCCTCCCGCAAACCAGTCGTCCAGCCAGGCCTTTGCGTCCAGACCGCTGATATCGAGGCCGAAGTTCGCTGAAAGGTTGGCGAATTCGACCCGCCCGGTGAGGTTCAAGCGGTCCCACAGATTGCCGGCGGCATTCGCTTCCAGCGTGAAGCCGGTCGAATCGGTCCGGACGCGCACCGACAGGCCGCGAAGCCGCAGCTCGGGTGCGAGCGTCCCATGCAGCGCCACGTCGGCGTCGTAGATCTCCAGAAGCGCGCCCGGGGCGGCATTGCGCGCCGCCCGCACCAGCGGCCCCATCGCGGCGCGATAAGCCGCGACCGGATCTGTCGTGGTCTCGCCCTGGGCGCCGTCCGGTGGGGGCGAGGACGACGGCAGGTCGATGCGCAGGACGGGCCGCACCAGGGCGATCGATGTGAACTCGGGCCGCCCGTGCAACAACGGGAGCAGGCGCAGCCCGACCTGCGCCTGCTCGATTCGAGCGGCGCCCCACCCAGGCAGCTCGAGGGCCACGCCGCCCATCTCGACGTGCGGCGCCGGCAGCAGCCGGATTTGCAGTGT
>Ga0210409_10002089_pt1 | contig 24386 bp, 21 predicted proteins | sample IncBWH17MmetaG_FD_161649 | JGI IMG/M metagenome (GOLD analysis project Ga0210409, IMG submission 161649) | Forest soil microbial communities from Barre Woods Harvard Forest LTER site, Petersham, Massachusetts, United States - Inc-BW-H-17-M | ecosystem: Environmental > Terrestrial > Soil >...
TTATCGGCGATGCGTCCGGAAGCGTGGATGCGATTACCGGCGAAGGGCTTGGCCTCGGCTTTCGTCAGGCCACGGCGCTGGCCGACGCGCTAGCGGCCGGTGATATGCGCCAGTATCAAGCCGCGCACCGGCGGTTGGCGCGCCGGCCTATGCTTATGGGACGCTTGTTGCTGCTACTGGATAGCCAAGCAAAGGTGCGGCACCGCGCTCTACGAGCCCTGGCGGAGCATCCCGAGCTGTTCGCAAGACTAGTCTCGGTCCACGTAGGCGCAACTTCTCCAGGACATATTGCTGCTACGGGAGCGCTGCTTGGGTGGCGCTTGGTCGCCGCGTAGGGAAAAATCATGAGGCCGCAAGGCATTCGTCGGAATCTCATTACATGCTGCGCGCTATTCGCGTTTGCGGTGCTGCTTTCGGCGGCGGCCGCGCATCGCCCTCCGCAAACAGGGGCCTCTGTCGGCGCTCAGGAAATCGTCTTATCGATTGATCCCGCGCAGAGCACCGTACATTACAGCGTCGGCAGCAGTCTTCATGCCGTACACGGGACATTTGCGGTCAAGCGCGGCACGCTGCGCTTCGATTCAGCCACAGGCAAAGCGGCTGGTGAAATCGTGGTAGATGCGATTAGCGGCCAAAGCGGCAACAGCTCCCGTGACAAGAAGATGCACAAGGAAGTGCTCGAGAGTGAACGCTTCACGGATATTGTCTTTCGTCCGGACCACGTGGAAGGGGCGGTGCAGCATGAGGGTACGTCCAGTGCGCAGCTTCACGGCGTTTTCGTAATCCATGGCGGCGAACATGAGCTGACCGTTCCGGTGCGCGCGGAGCTTAAGTCCGGGAAGTGGAAGGGCACTGCGAACTTTAGCGTTCCGTACAACGACTGGGGCCTGAAGAATCCTGGTAATTTCCTGTTGAAGGTCGACCATGCTGTGAGCATTGAAGTAGAAATGGGAGGCAGCATTCAGGCACAAGCTGTCGCAGCTAAGCCTTAACGAGTGCCCCTAATCTTCCGGCTCTTGCGTGACGATGTGAACGTCCACCGGCGGCGACTCTCGCAAAAACCGATGCACCGCCGACAAATATAGGTACTTGCGCCAGTCGTGGATGGGGGCTCTTCCAAAAATCACTTGTGTAATGTGTTTTGCGCGCACGAAGTCGGCCACGGAATCGGCGACGCTGCGCCCCGTTAGGCGCACCACCTTTGCTCCCAGACTCTCAGCAAAGCGAAGGTTGGCAGCCAGAGCGCTTTGATTGGACTCCTTGGGTCCGAATTTGCGGTCCACGTGAACCACGTATAGCTCCGCATCCATGCGGCGAGCCATTCTGGCGGCGCGGGCGACCAGGTATTGCCCGGCGGGATTCGCGGAAATGCACACCGCCATCCTCTCGCGCACCCCCCAGTTTTTGCGAATGTCTTGCGCCTCCATGTAGGACTCGAGGCTGCGGTCAACTTGTTCGGCGACTTGCCGCAGGGCAAGTTCGCGCAGCGCGATCAGATTGCCGCGACGGAAGAAATTGGCAAGCGAGCGCTCCACTTTCTCAGTGCTGTAGACGTCGCCGCGCTTCATGCGGTTTTGTAGCGCCTCGGGCGTGAGGTCGACCATCACGGTTTCCGAAGCGGTGAGCGGCACCCAATCCGGAACTGTCTCACGCACAATGATTCCCGTGATTGAGCGAACGACGGGAGCAATGCTCTCAATGTGCTGAATGTTCAGGGTGGAGACCACGTCGATCTTTGCCGCCAGCAGCTCCTGGACATCTTCGTATCGTTTGCGGTGCTTGCTGCCAGGAATGTTGGTGTGGGCCAGTTCGTCAACCAGCACCACCTCCGGGCGACGGGCTAAAATCGCGTCGACGTCCATCTCCTCAAAAACGGTGCCCTTATATTCGATCTTTTTGCGCGGGACCTGGTCGATTTGCGCCAGCAGTTCTTCCACGCCCTTGCGCCCATGCGTTTCCACCACGCCGATGACCACGTCTTCGCCACGGCTGCGACGGCGCAACGCTTCGCTCAGCATGCTGAAAGTCTTGCCCACGCCAGGAGCGTAGCCGAGGAAGAGCTTGAAGATTCCCCGCGCCTTTTGCGACGGAGAAGCGATTTCCAGCCACTCTTCGGGCTTTTTGGGCAAGGCCTATGTTCCCCGCGTCAAATTTTCAGCATGCGCTAGAATGTAGCGATGCAGAGATTTCTAGGCGGCCGGGTTATGGGAATTACTGTGTCTCTGGCCGCGGTCGCCGGTATCACCTTCGCCTACCGTCACATGCTGCATGTGAACCAAACGACGGTGGCGCTTTCGTTTCTGCTGGCAATTCTAGCAGTTTCGGCAGTATGGGGAATGACCGTTTCGGTGGTGATGTCGCTCGCGGCGGTTGTGGCTTTCAATTATTTCTTCCTGCCGCCCGTTGGAACTTTGACGATTGCTGATCCGCAGAACTGGGTCGCGCTGTTTGCTTTCCTGGTCTCCTCCATCATGGGAAGCCAACTTTCCTCGCGTATTCGCACGGAAGCGGACGAAGCGCACCAGCGCAGGCGCGAGGTTGAGCGGCTATACCAGTTCAGCCGTAAGCTTCTTGCCGAAGGCAACGTCATTCAACTGATGAACGCCATCCCGAATTACATTGTCGAAAGCTTTGAAGCCGGCGCGGCCGCGCTGTTCCTTCCGCAGAAGGACAAATTCTATCGGTCCGGATTCGGCGCCGCCCATTTCGACGAAGAAAAAATGAAAGGGGCTTTCTCGCTGGACGAGCTGTCGGTGGATACACAGCAGAGCGAATATTTTATTCCCATCCGCCTGGGTGTGCGCCCCATCGGCAGTCTTGGAATTTCGGGGTCGCAGCTCTCGCGGCAATCCCTGGAAGCCATTAGCACACTGGTGGCGATAGCGATCGAGCGAGCGCGGGCCATCGAGCAACTGGGGCAGACCGAAGCGGAGCGGCAAGGCGAGCGGCTGAAATCCGCTCTATTGGATTCGATCACCCACGATTTTCGCACTCCGCTAACTTCCATGAAGGCGGCCGTCAGCAGCTTGCTCGCTTCGCTTCCCACCGACGCAACCAACACGCACGAGCTGCTCTCCATTATCAACGAGGAGTGCGACCGCTTGAATCGACTCGTGGAAGAAGCCGGCGAAATGGCTAAGCTCGAGGCCGGCGAGATTACATTGGACCTCAGCGCGGTCCCAATTGAGGAAGTCATCCAGGCGGCGTTGGGCCACTGCAGCGCGTGCCTTGCTGGCCGGCGGGTAGATGTTCGCGTCGCGCCGGGACTTCCGGCTGTGCGTGCCGACCGTGACCGAGCTAAAGAGGCCCTGGTCCAACTGATTGATAATGCCAATCTCTATTCCGAAAAAGATCAGCCCATCACCGTCACCGCTGAGTTGACAGGAGATACCGTCACTACCAGCGTCGCCGACCGCGGCCCCGGAATCGATGATTTCGAGCAGACCATGATTTTCGACAAATTTTATCGTGGAAAAGACCAGCGTTACCTGGTACGCGGGACCGGAATGGGTCTTCCCATCGCGAAGGCGCTCGTCATTGCGCAGGGCGGAAGCATCAGCGTGACCAGTCAGCTGGGTCATGGCTCGGTCTTTGCCTTTAGCTTGCCTGTGGATCGTGGAGGGAAGGAGAACCATTGAACGCCGCGAATATCCTGGTGGTCGATGACGAACCGCAAATTCGCCGCGTGATGCGCGCCACTTTGAGTGCCCAGGGATACGTCATCAGCGAAGTGAAGACTGGTGAAGAGGCGCTGGAGTCTGTGCGGAGGCAGCGGCCCGATTTGGTGCTGCTGGACGTCAATATGCCCGGAATGGGGGGAATCGAAGCTTGCCGAGAGATTCGCCGAATGTCGGATGCTCCGATCATCATGCTTACCGTACGCAACGCGGAACGAGATAAGGTTTCTGCCCTCGATGCAGGCGCCGATGACTATGTGGTGAAGCCTTTCAGCATCGAGGAGTTGCTCGCGCGCATACGCGCTGCTCTTCGGCGCTACGCGCCTGGAGATGTGCTGCCGCCGTTTATATCAAAGGATCTGCGCATCGATTTTGAAGCGCGCGAAATCATCGTGCGCGGCCAAATCGTGCACCTTACGCCCAAGGAATACGACGTTCTGAAACACCTGGTCGCTAATCAAGGCAAGCCGCTCGCCCACCGCAGGCTGCTGCAAGCGGTTTGGGGACCGGATTACGGAGATGAGACGGAAAATCTCCGCGTGGTGATCAATCAGCTGCGAAAAAAGATTGAGACCAATCCTTCGCGACCCAAATACATTTTGACCGAACCCTGGATTGGTTATCGCTTTCAGCCGTCAGGCACCGGGAACGCAAGGGAACCTTCAAGAAAACTCTGAGGCCAGCCACGCTCAGAAGGATGTTTCCAGCCGCACAGCGAAGGACCGCGGAGGCGCCACCGCGTTTCCGGAGAACAAACCGGCGAAATCAATTACATTGAGCCGGTTTGTGAGATTCGCCGCGTCGGCCTGCAATCGTACTTGCAGCGAATCCCGTTTCCAGATTTCCGTCCCCAACGACGCATCCAGAGAAAACGAAGGCTTCACCCGGCTGCGGGCGAAATTGACGCGCTCGACAATCTGTGGGCCGTATTGCACGATAGCTTGCGCTTGGGTTCCCTGAAACGCCACGGGCAGTCCGCTACCGTATTCGGCGCCAAGTGCCGCCCATAGACGCGACGTGAGCAGGTAGCGAAAACGCGTCCGCGCTGTGTTGCGCTGGTCCTGCGTATCCCACAAACGCCCCGCTGTTTTGCCCAGCGCGGTGGCGGCGTCGTCGCCAAGAAAAAGGCCTCCCGTAACCGGCAGATACACTGACCCCACCATGTAAGAATAACTCACGAATCCGCTGAGGTTTCCGAGATGCGGAATCTCCAGCTTGGCCTCGGCTCCATAAATGGATGACTTGCGAAATGCGATCGGAAAGCTCACTCCTGTGTTAAGCAACTGATCGTCGTCCGCAAAATTGCCGGCAGTCCGGCGAAAGTAATTGACGTCGAGCCTCACGCGTCCCGCAAATCCTTTGGTCAGTCCCGTCTCATAATAATTGCCATGTGATGGTTCTACCGGCAACCGCAGCACATTCGGATTGAGCGACAGCACCGCTGCAGAGCTGGACAGGAGAATGTTTTCGAACGCCGGCGTCTGAAACACTCGATCGTACGAAGCGTGCAGCACCAAATCCGCCCCGGGTATATATCTTGCGATCCCCAGCCGGGGGCTGAGTGCATTTTGATTTACGAGCAACTGGTAATGATCCCAGCGCAGCCCCACGCTCGCCGTCCATTTCCCCAAGCGAATCAAGTCTTGCACAAAACCTGATTGTTCCAGATCGCGGCCATTGCCGGCGAAGCGGAAACTCGCCGGTGTGCCGGGCCCGAATTGCGACGCGTCCGTGATCACGTCTCGGAAACTTTCATGAATGGAGGCGAAATCCGCCTCAACGCCCATCTTCCATTCGTGCCTTCCGTGATGCGCGGAAACGCTTGCTTTGAGATATTCTTCGCGGAAGCCGCGATCCTGAAACGCGATGATTGGCGTCGATAATGGATTCGAGTAAAGCGAGTCCGAATCGTCCCGGACCATGAGCCTAAGGTCACCCAGCGCATTGGGTGTAAAGATGTGCTGATACGACAGGATCCCCATCGTTTCAAGATTTGCGCGATCCTGCCGCTGGCCCGCTGCTTGCTGCAGCTTTTCGTTGGGAACTTCAAATCGCGAAACTCCGTGGCGCACAACCAATCCTATGCGGTCACTCTCGCTAAAGTCCCGGTCGTAGCGCAGCGAGAAATCGCCGGTTGTTGCATGATTTAAATAATTCTGGACTACTGGCGGGTTCAGGAATCTGTCCGTGCGCGCGCCGTCCACTGTGAAGCTGATCGCGTCCTTCTGTCTTGCATACTGCCCCAGCAAATACGCATCGCTGGTGGCGAAACTGCCGCCTGCCAGAACCGCTTTGCCGTGAAAGCCCAGCCGGGGATCCTTCGCCGTTACGACCTCGATCACGCCACCTAACTTCCTCCCATACTCGGCGGGAATATTCGCCGTGTAAATGCTCACCGACTGCACATCGTCTGCTTCGATCTCAGTGCCGAAGCTCGGCGAGCGATTGTCTGTTAGCGGCACGCCGTCGATTACAAACTGCGTCTGGTATTCCGAGCCGCGTGGATGCAAGACGGCATTGCCCTCATAGAGCCAGCCCGGCTCCGCGTTAACAAGGTCGACAACCGATCGCCCCGGCAGGGCCGTAGGCCGGTTCTCAATCGTTTCGGCGCCAATTCGCTCCACGCTTCCGGTGCGATGCGGATCCACTAGAGTCTCCGTATCTCTTACCGTCACTGAAGTGTTGACGGACGCGAGGCTCAGCGATATTCGGAACTCCTCCGGCGCTGCGGAGCGTATTTCGACCGTCCCCTGAAACGCTGCGAAGCCTTCTTGCTGTATGTCGATTTCATAGACGCCGAACGCCAAATGCCGCGCGGTGGCAACACCGGAACTATCCGTCACGTACGTTTGTCGGAATTGGTTCGCGTCGCAGACCAACTCTATCGAGCTCTTCACAGCAGACCCTGAAGGATCAGTTACCTTCAACCGCAGCTCGCCGACGTTGCTCTGCCCCCATGCCGAAAGCGCGAACGCAAGTAACCCCAGAATCACAACGAGTCGACGTCTTCCCATTAGGCAATCACCGCTCTTGACCGCACGCCCGCGCAGGATTGGATTCAATCCCCATCGCTTCGGCTGCGCCACTACTCCGGCTCCCACGCTTTCGCTAGTTGACCCCACAACAACCGGCATGAGACAAATCCCTTAGAGAGCCGGCGTCTTGAGAAAACGCAGAAAGAAACGATTCGAAGCAGGCAAAGAGGCTCGCCGCCGCGCGCGGGCCTCGGGTCTAGCGCCTGGTGCCACGCGCGTCATCCCGGACAAGCGCAAACGCCCGCCGAAGCACAAGAGCGATTGGGTCGAAGGCGAGTCGTAGCAGCCCTGTCCGTCGTTTCTAGGTCCGACCGGACCTAATTTTTCGACCCTCAACCAGGTCGGTTCGCTGGAACCGACTCGTTCGCACGAAACAGAGAGGCGGGCGCAATTTGTCGGCGCTCCGCCAATTCAGCCGCGATCCGCTCCACATCATCCTTCACGAATCCCATGCTGCTGACGCGAACTGTCCCAGCGGCATCGATCAAGAAAATTGTCGGGACACTGGTGAGCCCATACGCGTTCGACGCAGGATATCCCGTCTCCTTCTCATCCAAAGCAATGGGAAAGGTTACTCGATAATCCCGCGCAAAAGTCGCTGTGGCCTTCGCGTCGTCTTGCGAAACGCCTAAGAACGTGACGTTGTCGCTGCCATAACGCTGATAAAGCCGCTCCAAAAAGGGAAACGTAAACTGGCATACGGGGCACGAAATCTTGAAAAACGCCGCCACCACCGGACCCTTTCGCCGCAGCTCCTCCAGCGAATAGCTCTTGCCATCCAGCCCCTTCAACGAAAAGTCGGGCGCAGTTTGTCCCGCATTGACATGCGTCATGGTGTTTCCCGTCCCCATCCAGCGCGAAATTGTACGCAAGAGTCCCACGCTGCAATTCTAAACTAAATAGCCTTCTGTATTGCCACACCTTGCCGAAAGGGTTTCGGGCATCTAGGGAAGCGGGCGTGGTGCCCGCAGCGGGGTCGCGAATTTGTTATGCTTCTCAGGAATGGAACTGCGTCAATGAGTGAACGCAATGAGACCGGTTTGAGCCGCAGGGAATTGTTCGAGCGCGCCTGCCGTGGCGAGGCAGTGCCACGCGTTCCCGTCTGGATGATGCGGCAAGCGGGCCGCTACTTGCCGGAATACCGCGCGATTCGCGCCGAGCACGCTTTCTTGGACGTTTGCAAGACGCCCGATCTGGCCGTGGAAGTTTCGCTACAGCCCTTCCGAAGATTGGGCGTAGATGCGGTAATCGTTTTTTCCGACATTTTGATCGTTGCCGAAGCCATGGGCCTGAAACTCGAGCTCGGTGACGCGGGCCCGAATTTGCCAGAGCCGGTGCGCAGTGAATCGGACGTCCGCAAGCTGAATAATTTTGATCCCGAGCGCGACACAGGCTTCCTGATGGAGGCCATTCGGCGTTTAGTGCGAGAAGTCGGCCCGACAGTTCCAGTTCTTGGATTTGCTGCTGCACCGTGGACTCTGGCCTCGTACATGGTTGAGGGAAAGACCAAGGAAGGGTTCGCGACCGTGAAGAGTTTTATGTACGCTGAGCCGCGTATCTTTCGCGAATTGCTGAGCCGAATCGCGCAAGCCACGATTTCTTATCTGCTGGCCCAAATAGAGGCGGGGGCCGCGGCCGTGCAATTGTTCGACACCTGGTGCGGCGAGCTCAACTTGCGCGAGTATCTAGATTTCGCGCTGCCCGCCGTGCAGGAAATGGTCTCGGGTCTGGGCAAGCGCGTGCCGGTCATCTATTACACGAAAGCTTCCAGCCATTTGTTGCTGGCTGCCGCCGACTCCGGCGCCGATGTTTTGAGCGTGGATTGGCGCGTGGATTTGCACGAGTTGCGAAAAACTTTGGGACCCAAAATCGCCCTTCAGGGCAACGTCGATCCGGCCGTCTTATTTGCGCCCGAGTCGACGATACGGCGCGTGACGAACGAGACGCTAGCGGCTCTGGGCGGCGTTGGTCACATTTTGAATCTAGGGCACGGGATTCTGCAGCACACTCCCGTGGAGAATGCGAAGATTTTTATCGAAACGGGGCAGCAGGCGCGATTTGCAAGCGAGGCGCCGGCCGCTGTGCCGTCGCGTTGAAGATTTTCGCACTAGAGATTGAGGTTGCGTGGTGACAGCAGCAAACCCAACTCCGCAGCAGATGCGCGAGGAACTGCACGTCGGCGAAGAGTTCCTGGCGCGTTATAACCGGCCCGGGCCGCGTTACACCAGCTACCCGACCGCGCCGGTTTGGAATGATTCGTTCGGGCCCGCTGACTTGGAGAGAGTCCACGAAGAAGCGGAGCAGGCGCGCAGTCCCGTCTCGCTGTACATGCACATTCCATTTTGCGAGAGCTTGTGTCTGTTCTGCGCCTGCAATGTGATCATTCAGAAGGATAAGCGCGTAGCGCCTCCGTACCTGGAAGTGCTGAAGCGCGAAATGGAGCGCGTCAGCCATAGCGTCTCGAAGCAACGTGAGGTCGTGCAGTTTCACTGGGGCGGCGGAACTCCCACGTACCTGACTCCGGAACAGATCGACGATTTATTTGGAGCGGTACGCGCGCGATTCTCCTTCGCCGCCGACGCGGAGATCGGCATTGAAGTTGACCCGCGCGTGACTTCGCGCGAGCACCTCGAAACCCTGCGGCGGCTCGGATTCAATCGCTTGAGCATGGGTATTCAGGATTTTCACCCTGAGGTGCAGAGAGCCATTCACCGCATTCAGCCGTACGAATTGACGCGGGATTTGTTGCTTGCGGCACGCGAGCTGGGCTTTGACAGCATCAACGTGGATCTGATCTACGGCCTGCCGTATCAGTCGCCGGAACGATTTGCGCACACGGTGGACCAGATTTTGGAACTGGCGCCGGATCGCGTCGCGCTCTTCAGCTACGCACATGTGCCCTGGCTGAAAAAGCAGCAGGGCTCCTTCGCTGCGCATTTGCCCGAGGGCATGCAGAAGTTTGAGATTTTTCGCACCGGGATGTTGAAGTTTCTCGAAGCGGGTTACCTCTACATCGGCATGGACCATTTCGCGAAACCCGGAGATGAGTTGGCGATTTCGCAGCAGAAACGAACTCTACATCGAAATTTTCAAGGCTACACCACAAAAGCGGGCGCGGATCTGTACGGCATGGGCGTGACCGCCATCAGCGGCATTCAGAATGCCTACGCGCAAAATCATCGCGAGTTGGCTGCTTGGGAGAAGGCCGTCGGCGAAGGCGGAATCGCCACCATGCGCGGTTATCGGCTTTCCCAGGACGATCGATTGCGTCGCGCGGTAATCAGTCGCCTGCTTTGCCATACCGTTGTTATCAAGGACGAAATCGCCCGCGAGTTTGGGGTCGATTTCGACCAATATTTTGCGGGCGAATTAGCGCGCCTGGAACCTCCTAGCGAGGACGGCTTGGTCTTGCTCGAAGCCGATCAGATTCGCACCACATGGCTGGGGAGAATCTTCATTCGCAACCTGGCCATGGTTTTTGATCCGTACCTCGAAAAACAGCAGTTGGCCGCCAAGCCGCTGTTCTCGAAAACGCTCTGACATGTTCAGTTGCTACTCGGCATGACCTCTTCCGCCTCAGTGATTGTGGTGGGCGGCGGTATCTCGGGATTGGTCTGTGCCCATGCTCTCAGCAAGGCCGGGATTCAGGTGCTGCTACTGGAAGCGTCACAGCACGCGGGAGGCATGATTGCATCGGAAAATCACGATGGATTTCTACTAGAACTCGGTCCACAGAGTTTCAGCGGGACAGCAGTTTTGCTCGCCCTATGCGAGGAACTGGGGATTGCCGACCAGCTTCTGCAAGCGCCAGCTAGCGCCCCGCGATACGTATTTATTAACGGCGCGCTCAAAGCCGTGCCGCTCAACCCCGCAGCGATGCTGACCACGTCTCTATTATCAAGCCGGATTAAATGGAGGATCGCGCGAGACGCCATCGGTAATAGCCATCCTCCGGACCACGATGAGTCCATCGCCGCGTTTGTTCGGAGAAAGTTCGGTCAGGAAGCTCTGGATCGGCTGGTGGGGCCATTCGTCTCCGGAATTTATGCGGGCGACCCCGAGCGCTTGAGTTTGCGCAGCGCCTTTCCTCAGCTCTATGAGGTGGAGAGATCCGCTGGCAGCGTGATTCGCGGAATGCTGCGAGCCGCGAAATCGCGCAAACCACGCGAACGGCCGACGCTGCAAAGCTTTCAGGAAGGCAATCAGACTCTGGTACGAGCGCTCGCGTCGAAAATTGGCTCGAACTTGCAATTGGGCACGGAAGTGGTCGGCGTTGCCGCTCGTCGCGAGTCGCAAGACGTCAAATTCGAGGTGCGGATTCGCGGAGGAGGAGCCAGCGAGCAAGTCCTACTTGCCAACCGCTTAGTAATGGCTACCGGTGCGGACGTGGCCGGCGTTTTGCTGCGCGATGTAAATACTGCCTTTGAACCAGTCTTGAACGGCATCGAGTATGTGCCGGTTGCAGTTGTCTCGTTGGGATATCGGCGGCAGGACGTTGGTCACTCTCTGGATGGCTTCGGTTTCTTGGTGCCGCGCTCAAGCGGGCTGCGGACGCTCGGCACCGTCTGGAATTCATCGCTGTTCCCCGGACGAGCGCCGGCTGGACATGTGCTTCTCACTAGCTTCGTCGGAGGTGCAACGGATCCCACCGCGGCGGCGCTTTCCGGAGGCGAGTTGGCTCAGTTGGTCCATCGAGAGATAGCTCCCGTGTTGCAGATTCGCGCTGCGGCGATGTTTTCGCACGTGCAGACCTACCGCCGAGCCTTGCCGCAATACAACATTGGCTATGAGAAAAGGCTGGGAGCGCTCGAGAAGTTGCGCCGCGACTTTCCCGGCCTGTTTTTCGTCGGCAACTATTTACGCGGGCCGGCAATCGGCAATTGTGTGGATCAGGCGAATGAAACGGCCCAATCTCTGCTAAGCTCCTACACCTAATGCATACATCTGAAGACCGCCGAGGCTACGCACACCTGCGTGTCGCTAATCCGCTCGCACAAATTTGACGTATAGTTCAGCAGGAGACGAAGAAGCGCAAACGTGTTTCTGGCGGCGTTCTCACCAAAGAGCAGCGACGACGTGTCGCCAGACGCGACGCTAATGCAGCAGCTTCTTCGCAAAGACGTGGGCGCTTTCGAGGAATTGTACGAACGGCATTCGCGCATCGTGTATTCGCTGGTGCTGCGTATTTTACGGCAGGGGTCCACGGCGGAAGAGGTCGTGCAAGATGTGTTCCTGCAATTGTGGCGCAATTCCGGCCAGTTTGACCTTCGGCGCCCCTTTGTGCCCTGGCTCCTGACTATGGCGCGCAACCGTGCTCTCGACCAGTTGCGACTGAAAAGCGAGCGGCAGCGGCGGCGCGAAGACCAAACCGAAGAATTTCCGCAGATTCCCGTCGCCGCCCCGGAGTACGAAGCGGCCCTCGACGACCAGCGCCGTGCCGAGCGTGTGCGCGCTCTCATCAGGTCGCTTCCCTCGGCGCAGAAGAAGGCCATCGAGCTCGCCTACTTCGAAGGCTTAAGCCATTCGGAAATTGCCGCTTCACTGAACGAGCCGTTGGGCACGGTGAAAAGCTGGATTCGTAACGGATTGCTCCGCTTGAAAGAAGGATTGCAGGCGACCTCGTGAACAGCCACGACCAATTCCGGGACCTGATCGAAGCCTACGCAATCGGCTCGCTCGATGCGCCGGAACGCGCGGCGCTCGAAGCGCATCTTGCCGGCGGGTGCGATGAGTGCGCGAAAGCGCTTGAGGAGGCGCACTGGCTCGTGAGCCAACTGGCTTACCTTGCGCCGGATGCGGAACCGTCCGGCATGCTGAAGGGTCGCCTATTGCAAACAGTGCGAGCGGAAACCGCAGGCAGCGCAAACCAGTCAAGCGTTCGGCAGACAACAGTTCCGTGGTGGCTGTGGGCTGGAGTTGCGGCGCTGCTGCTGTTTTCCGTCTACTCCGCATGGAACGAACGCAAGCTGCGGAACGAGATTGCTAATTTGCAGCAGCAGACTGAGGCTCAACAAGCGGAGCGCCAGAAACTCGAGCAAGAGCTCACTGCGGCCAAGACCCAAGCGCACGAAGCCATGATCTGGAGCGATCCGAAATCAAAAAAGATTATGCTCCCGCCGAAAGACCCGACGATGGAGCCACTCGAAGCCATGTGGCACCCCGATATGGGCCTGGTGGTGCGCGGATGGAAAGTGCCTAGCCCCGGCGAAAAGCGCGTTCTGCAGTTGTGGCTCATACCGAAGAAGCGCGGCGGCAAGCCAATGCCCTTGGTGACCTTTTGGCCGGACGCAAGCGGAAAGTTCTCGGCAATGGTAGAGAATCCACCCGACGCGATGTCGGACACGCAAGCCCTGGCCATCACAGAAGAGCCGATCGGCGGAAGCTCGCAGCCGACCAGCACACCTATGTGGGTCGGCGGAGTCAGCTAAGCGGTCGGTTATTCCTTTCCATAGCGCAACGCCAGCCGCGTCTTTCGGCGCTCGGCCGCTTCCTCGTAGCGCCGCTTCTCTTCCGGCGTTTCCAGAATGAGCGGGCGCACCGGCTTGGGCCGATGCGTTTTTTCATCGATGGCCACGAAAGTCACGTAAGCGGTGGTTGTGTGCTTGCGCTCTCCGGTTAGCACATTCTCGGAGTAAACCTCGACGCCGACTTCCATCGAAGTATGAAACACGCGATTCACCTGTGACTTCAGCATCACAATTTCGCCAAGGCTCACCGAATTCCGGAAATCGATGTAATCGACCGAAGCCGTAACGACGTAGCTGTTCGAATGCCGGTGCGCCGCCATCGCCGCCGCAATATCGACCAGATGCATCACATGCCCGCCCAGCAGCTTCCCCAGCGGATTCGTCTGCGCCGGCAGAACGACTTCAGCCATCTCCGAACGCGAAGCGCTCACCGGCTTCCCGACAGCCTGATCGCCGGAACTCTTGCTGGTTTTTCTGACCTTCATACCCATCCTATCTGTCCGATTTGGAGGCGCCGACCGCCACGGTATAATACGAGACGCGACCATGACCGACCAAAAGAAAAGCCGCAGACAGATGCTCGAAGAGTTCGTTGCCAAAAGGCCGGATGACGCCTTCTCCCGCTACGGTTTGGCGATGGAGTGCATGAACAGCGGCGATCCGCAATCCGCCGTCGAGCACTTCCGCGCATTGCTGCAGAACAACCAGGAATACGTTCCGGCCTACCTGATGTATGCGCAATTGCTAGTGCGAGAGTCGCGCCCCGAGGAAGCACGCGCGATCTTGTCTTCAGGGATCGCTGCTGCCGACAAAAAGGGCGACCAGCACGCGCGATCCGAAATGGAAGGCTTGCTCTCGGAAATCGCGTAAGCGTCACCTGTAGCGCAGGGCGGAGTCTGCGGAGCCCGCGATTTTTTCTTATGTTTTGATTCGGCCACCACAAGGAGCGACCTCCCACCAAGGTCTGGTATTATCAGCTATGGGTTCCATGGGGCCTGATCGCATTCCGCTTTTCCCTTTGAACGTCGTTCTTCTTCCCGGCGCAACTCTCCCTCTGCATATCTTCGAACCCCGCTACCGCAAAATGGTGCGCCGCTGCTGCGACGAAAAATGCGAGTTCGGTGTTCTCCTGGCGTTGCCCAAGGGAATCGTCCGCGTGGGTTGCACCGCGGAAGTGATCGAGGTTGTGAAGCGCTACAATGACGGCCGGATGGACATAATCACCATCGGCCGCTCGCCCTTTCGCATCACCGAACTGGTGAATTCCGACGCCTACGCAAACGATGAGCTCCTCGAGGGCGACGTCGACTTCCTGGACGATCGCGAGCAACGCACCGACTCCCGTACAGAAAAAGAGCTCCTGCGCCTCTACGAGGTTTGCCACACTTTGCTCTTTGACGACTACCCCAGAAATCTGCAAAACGAGGCGCCGGAATACCTCTCCTTTGTAGTGGCAAGCACGCTGCCCCTCGACCTCATGTGGAAGCAGCAGATTTTAGAACTCCGCTCCGAAGGCGATCGCCAGGAGCGTCTCGTAGGCTACCTTCGGGAGTGGGCGCCGCATCTACAGAAGCAAGAGAAGTCGCGCGCACGGGCAGGTGGAAGCGCAATCAATTAGCTTTAAATGCGCGGCACGGTTGTTCCGCGCGGAATGGGCCCCTATGACAGCAAGCACATCAATGTCTGGCAGGACTGCGCACAACAAACCGCGCACCATCGGCGAGCTCCGCAGCATTCCGGACTACGACGCGCGGACCGCTTCACTCTCCGTCAAGAACGAAATCCGGCGCAATTTGTTGCGCTCCATCGAAAAAGACGAAACTCTGTTCCCCGGCGTTCACGGTTACGAGGACACCGTCGTTCCGCAGATCGTGAACGCGCTGCTCTCGCGTCACAATTTCATCCTGCTCGGTCTGCGTGGGCAGGCCAAGAGCCGCATCCTCCGCGGGCTCGTGCAATTGCTCGACGCCGAAATTCCCGTAGTAGCCGGCTGCGAAATCAACGATGACCCGCTGCGTCCGATTTGCCGCGTGTGCCGCGAGAAAATCGCCGATCAAGGCGACAATACGCCTATCGCCTGGATGCCCCGCGACCAGCGTTTCGTGGAAAAGCTAGCCACTCCCGACGTAACCATCGCCGACATCATCGGCGACGTCGATCCCATTCGCGCCGCACGTGGCGGCCGCGACCTCTCGGATGAGCTGACCATTCACTACGGCCTCCTGCCCCGTGCCAATCGCGGCATTTTCGCAATCAATGAGTTGCCTGACCTCGCAGGAAAAATCCAGGTCGGCCTCTTCAACATCATGCAGGAGGGCGACATCCAGATTAAGGGTTACCCACTGCGCCTCCCGCTCGATGTCCTCCTGGTCTTTACCGCAAATCCCGAAGACTACACCGCCCGCGGAAAAATCATCACTCCTCTCAAAGACCGCATCGGAGCGGAAGTCCGCACTCATTACCCATCCACGCTCGAAGAAGGCATGACCATCACACAACAAGAAGCCTGGCTAGCGCGCGATTCGGGACGCAAAATCGAAGTGCCAAGTTACTTGCGTGAGGTGATCGAAGAAATCGCTTTCCAGGCCCGTGAAGACAAGCGCGTAGACCGCCGCTCCGGCGTAAGCCAGCGCCTCCCGATCACCACGCTGGAAAGCGTCGTAAGCAATGCCGAGCAGCGCGCCACTCGCGTCGGCGAAAAACTCTCCACAGCGCGCGTTGCGGACATTTACGCCGCTCTACCCGCCATCACCGGCAAGCTCGAGCTTGAATACGAAGGCGAGCTCAAGGGCGCGGACACCATCGCCCGCGAGTTGATTCGCACCGCCGTCGGCCGCGTCTTCAGCAAATATTTTCCCGAAGTAAATTTCCAGCCGGTAATTCAATGGTTCGAGCTAGGCGGCGAACTGAAGTTGCCCGAACTAGCCACCACCGCGGAGCGTTGCCAGCAGCTCTCCAAGATCCAAGGCTTGATGGAGCACATCGGCCGCCTCGGCATAACCGATCGCAAAGACGCCGGAGCCGTTGCCGGCGCAGCCGAAATGATTCTCGAAGGCTTGTGGGCCCATCGCCGCATCGGACGCAGCGAGGAACGCGGCTACTTCGCTGAAAAGCCGCGCCAGCCCGAACCGCGAGAAACGCCGAGTCGTTCTCCGCGTCGCCAATACAACTGATCGCAAACGTGAACCCATGAAATTCATCAAATACGGAAAATACGTTGGCGAACCGGCGGACGCCGTCGATTTAGAGGAGCTAGTAAAGCGCCTCGGCGACTTCTTCCTGCAAAGTGGCTTCGAGTCCCAATTCTACGGCATGAGCGAAATGGACCCGGAAAAATCTATGGAAGCTCTGCGCCAAGCGATCCTGCGCGCGCTCCAGGAGGGCGACTTGCTCCCCGAAGGCGCCATGAGCGAAGAGCTCCGCGAAATGCTGCAGGGCGCCGACGCCATGAACAATGAAGCCATCCGCGATCTGGTCGACAAAATCACCGAGCGCATGGCCAATGAGGGCTTCATCAATCCGCAGCAGCCCCCGCAAGTAACTCCGCCGCCGCAGACTAGCGCTCGCGGTCAAGTCGGCCAGCCACAAGATCGCGTAGAAGCGCGCTTTGAAATCACCGACAAGACCATCGATTTTCTCGGTTTCAAAACTCTGCAAGACCTGCTCGGCTCCCTGGGCCGCAGCAGCTTTGGCCGCCATGACACGCGCGACCTCGCCACCGGCGTGGAAGCAAGCGGTGTCTCCCGCCAGTACGAATTCGGCGACACCTTAAATCTCGACGTCAGCGAAACCCTCTTCAACGCCGTCCGCCGCGACGGCTGCAAAGTCCCCATCGAGATCACTTACCCTGACCTGATGGTCCACCAGTGCGAGTACCACAGTTCCTGCGCCACCGTAGTCCTTCTCGACTGCAGCCACAGCATGATTCTCTACGGCGAAGACCGCTTCACTCCCGCAAAGCGCGTAGCCATGGCCCTCTCCCACCTGATCCGCACGCAATATCCCGGCGACACACTAAATCTCGTCCTCTTCCACGACAGCGCCGAAGAAGTCCCGTTGGGTGAACTCGCTCGCGTGCAAGTCGGTCCCTATTACACGAACACGCGCGAAGGCCTCCGCATGGGCCAGCGCATCTTGCTCCGCCAAAAAAAGGACATGCGCCAAATCGTAATGATCACCGACGGCAAACCCTCCGCCCTTACGCTCGAAGACGGCCGCATCTACAAGAACGCCTTCGGCCTCGATCCCTTCGTAGTCGGCCAGACCCTCGAAGAAGTCAATAAGTGCAAGCGCGCCGGAATCCTTATCAACACCTTCATGCTCGCCAGCGACTACAGCCTCGTCCACTTCGTCCAGAAAATCACCGAAATGTGCCGCGGCAAAGCCTATTTCACCACTCCTTACACCCTCGGCCAGTATCTCCTGATGGATTACATGTCCCGCAAAACCCGCCAAATCCACTAACTTGGAGTGCGGCGGTCTAGCCGCCGCTTTCACGGCGTGGGACCCTGGCGCCCGCTCGAACGACAACGCTTAGACGCCTCCCATCTCACCCTGCGCTATACTCATAATTTAAACCGTGCCACATCTCTTCCTATCTCTGACCGTGGTCGCCTATGCCGCCAGTCTGATCGCCTATGTGCGATTTCTCTACACTGGCAGCAACCTTATCGGCCGCCTGGGCACGATCTTTCTCGGGCTAGGCCTGGTTGCCCATTACTTCGCTCTCCTTGAGCGCTCTCGCGGCCTCAACACCGTCCCCTATCACGACCTCTACGGCTCCATGTCCCTTTTCGGCTGGCTCCTCGCGCTGACCTACCTCGCTCTGGAGTTCTACCATCGCCAGCGTTCCGTTGGCGCTTTCGTTCTGCCTTTCATCTTGGTCTTTTTCCTCGCCGCTCACCTTGCCCCTGCCGACCGCCTCGCCTCCACGCCCGCGCGCGGCCCCATTTTCGCCTTGCACGTTACTCTCAGCATCCTCGCCTACGCCGCCTTTGCGCTGTCCTTCGTCCTCAGCCTCATCTATCTTGCGGAGAATCGCCTCCTGCGCACCCGCAAGCTCGGCGAAGTCGTCTGGCGCCTCCCCCCGCTCGAACTCCTCGAGCGCATGAGCCGCTCCAGTGTTCTTGTCGGCCTTATCTCCATCGCCGTCGGCACCGTCCTCGGTTTCATTTGGGTCGACCGCCTCACTGGCCAATTTTGGTTTTATGATCCCAAGTACGTAGTAACGCTCCTCGTTTTAGCGCTCTACGCCGCCTATCTCCAACTCTCGCGCACCACTACCTGGCGCGGTGCCAGAGCCTCGCGGCTCTGCATCTTCAATTTCGTAGTAGTAATCCTAAGTTTCACGGTGGTGAACCTATATCTCTCGCACACCCACCGCTATTTTTGAAGTTGTCGCCGTGTCGTGGGGTTCGCTTTAGCGAATCCCAGCCGGTGTAGTGGCCAGTCTTCAGACTAGCCAGCCGCACAAGTGGCGATGAATTTTTGCGGGTCGAAACCTTATCAAGCGAGGCAAAAGGGCTTCAGCCTCTGAGGAAAAATCTTAGCGTCTTTTGGAGCGTCGAAAGCAACAGAGCGACCAATGGAAATCGTCCTAGTCGGCCTAAATCATCGCACCGCGTCCCTCGAGCTCCGCGAGCGCGTCTCCTTCACCGCCGAGCAAGCTCGCCGCGCTGCCGACGAGCTTCGCTCCCGCGGCCTCCTCGAAGAATCCCTGGTCCTCTCCACCTGCAACCGCAGCGAAGTCTACGGCGTCCCGCCCGAAGCCTCCCGCGAATCCGCTCGGGGACTCTCCTCCTTCCTCAGCGAATTCCATTCCATCCGTCCAGACGCTCTCAACGGCGTCCTCTATCATCACTATGACCGTGCCGCCGTTCGCCATCTCTTCCGCGTCTCCGCCGGTCTCGACTCGCTCCTTCTCGGCGAAGCCGAAATCCTCGGCCAAGTCCGCGAAGCCTATCGCTTGTCCCACGAACACGGCGCCACCGGCCCTGTTCTCAATCGCCTTTTCCAGGGCGCCCTCGAAACCGGCAAGCGTGTCCGCTCCGAAACCGAATTAGGCACGCGCCCCATGTCCGTCGCTTCCGCTGGCGTCAAGCTCGCCGAACGCATCTTCGGCAAACTCGCCGACCGCAGCGCCTTGGTCCTCGGCGCCGGAACCGTCAGCGAGCAGGTCGTTTCCACGCTCCATGACCGCGGCATCGCCCATCTGTACGTCATGAATCGGTCTCCCGAGAAAGCGCAAGCTCTCGCCACGCAATTCGGCGGCCGCGTAGTCGAATGGGGCAACTGGGAATCCGCTCTCGCGCTTCCGGACGTCGTGGTCTCCTCGATCGCTTCCGAAGAACCCATCCTCCCGCGCCACACTCTCGAAAACGCCATGGCCGCCCGTTCCAACCGCGCTCTCTTCGTCATGGATCTCGGCGTCCCTCGCAATATCGATCCTGCCGCCACGAATCTCTACAATCTTTACGTCTACAACATCGACGACCTCACCGAAATCGTCGAGCAAAATCGCCACGCTCGCGAAAGCGAAATCCCCCGCGCTGAACTTATAGTTGAAGAGCACGTCGGCAAGTTCCTATCCTGGCAAGCCAGCGTCGAGCTGGTAGGTCTGGTCGACGCTCTCCGCTCCCGCATCCGCGAAGAGCGCGCCGCTTTCATCCGTGCCCGCCTCGATAGCATGAACCATCTGGCTCCTCGTGACCGCGAGAGCATGGAAACATTGATGGACGAACTCCTCGAGAAACTCCTGGTCGAACCCGCCCAGCGTCTGCGCGGAGAAAAGGAATTGCGCCGCAAAATCCAAAACGTGGAGGCTCTCCGCGATCTCTTCCTCTCAAAAAAGGACAAGCCGTGAGGCACCTCCGCATCGGCACCCGCGGCAGCCTCCTTGCCAAGTGGCAAGCCGAATTCGTCCGCAAGCGTCTGTTCGCTGCGGCCGGAGTCGAAGCCGAAATCGTCATCATCAAGACTTCCGGCGATAAATTCGCCAACGCCCCGTTAACGCAAATCGGCGGCAAAGGCATCTTCGTCAAGGAACTCGAAGACGCCCTCATGGACGAATCGATCGACGTCGCTGTTCACAGCGTCAAAGACATTCCCACCGAAATCCCGTCGCGCTTGCAGTTTCCCGCCGTCTTCCGCCGTGAAGACGTTCGCGATTGTCTCATCTCCGCCAGCGGTGCCACCCTCGCCAATCTCCGTCAGGGCGCGCGCATCGGCACCGGCAGCCTGCGCCGCCAATCGCAGCTTCGCCACATTCGCGCTGATCTCGATGTCCGCGACCTTCGCGGCAATGTCGACACACGCCTCCGCAAAGCGCAAAGCGGCGAGTACGATGCCATCCTCCTCGCCAAAGCCGGCCTCGACCGTCTTGGCTGGAGCGATCGCATCACCGAAACGTTCGCGCCTGATGTTTTCCTCCCCGCCGTCGGCCAAGGCGCAATCGCCGCCGAGTGCCGCCTCTCCGATACCGAAGCCGCCGAAGTCCTCGGCACTCTGGACGATGCCGAATCCCGTTCCGCCATCATCGCTGAGCGCGCCCTGCTCTCCGCGTTGCAAGGCGGCTGTCAGGTTCCCCTCGGCGCCTGGGCGCGCACCGAGCGCGGCGAATTCATCCTCGAAGCCTGCGTCTGTTCCGTCGATGGCGCGCAATATGTCCGCCAGCGCGCCACCGCATCTCCCGACCAAGCTGCCGCTCTCGGCGAGCACGTCGCGCGCCTGCTCCTCGAATCCGGCGCGCAATCCATCCTTGAAGCGGTCAGGGGCCAGCTTGGCTGAAGCCTCTGCCTCGCCGCTAGCCGGCAGAAATATTCTCATCACCCGCGCGTCCGATCAGACAGAGTCATTGGTCCGCGAACTCGAAGCGCGCGGCGCCAAACCCGTGCTCCAGCCCATGATCGCTTTTCATCCCCCAACCGATTTTGGTCCTCTCGATAGAGCCCTTCGCGATCTCCGTTCCTTCGACTGGCTCCTGCTCACCAGCGCAAACGCCGTTCGCGCCCTGCTCGATCGTTCGCAATCTCTCGGCGTTGACGTACTGAATTCGTTCAACGCCGTCCGCATCGCCGCCGTAGGTCCGGTCACCGCGGAAGCCGCTCGCCGCGCCGGCATGCCCGTAAGCCGCGTCGCGACCAAGCACCACGGTTTGGCCCTGGCCGAAGAATTTTCTGCCGACTTCGCTCGCAAACGCATCCTGCTACCTCGCAGCAATCTTGCCAGTTCCGATCTTCCCGACGCCCTACGCCAACTGGGCGCGCAGGTCACCGAAATCATCGCCTACCGCACCTTCGCCGTCGAACCCGAAGGCGAAGGACAAAACCAATTCTCCTCCGGAAATCTGGAAGCGATCTTGTTCTTCAGCCCCTCCGCCGTGCGCAATTTTCTCAATTGGGACGAAGCCAAAGGCAGCCAAGTCCTCCGCTCCATGTCAGATTTATCCCGCAAAACCGTGGTAGTAGCCGTCGGCCCCGTAACCGCCTCCGCCCTCCGCGAAGCCGGCCTCCGCAACATAGTGCAAGCCCAGAACACCACAGTCCTCGCCGTAATCGAAGCCCTCGAATCTTTTTTCACATCCGCACCAAAACTGTAGATTCTGGGTTGTAGGGGCACGGGACTCCCGTGCCCATGCCGTATCTCACCGGCTTCCTCGTTTCCTCTGATTTCTGTAGTGGCCGGTCTTCAGACCGACTCGCGAGCGCCGCGCGAGCGCTCTTCAGGTTCTTCTGCTGCCAAAACGAGCGTCCCGCCGCATTTCCCTGCAACCTCTCCCCACCTGCGCTAAACTAACCAAATCCCAATGTCCTTCCCAGCACATCGCCCCCGCCGCCTACGCCGCACCGAAGCCCTCCGCGGCCTAGTCCGCGAAACCAATCTCTCCACCTCCGGCCTCATCTATCCCATGTTCGTCTGCCCTGGCAGCAAAGTCCGCCAGGAAGTCAGCTCCATGCCGGACATCTACCAGCAATCCGCCGATGAAATTGTCGAAGAGTGCAGGGAAGTGGAGTCCCTCGGAATTCCCGGCGTAATTCTGTTCGGCTTGCCAGAATCGAAAGACCCGCGCGGCACAAGTTCCCTCTCCTCCCAAGGAGTAGTCCAACGCGCCATCGAAGCCATCCGCAAAGCCAATCTCAAGCTTCTCGTCATCACCGATGTCTGCCTCTGCGAATACACCGACCACGGCCATTGCGGCGTAATCGAGCACGACCATCAAACCAACGAAGCCACTGTCGCCAACGATGCGACCGTCGCCATCCTAGCCGAGCAAGCGCTCTCCCACGCCCGCGCCGGCGCCGATATCGTCGCCCCCTCCGATATGATGGACGGCCGCGTAGCCGCCATCCGCGAAAAGCTCGACGAGCACAAATTCGAAAACGTCGCCATTCTTTCCTACGCCGCCAAATACTGCTCCGGCTTCTACGGCCCGTTCCGCGAAGCCGCGCAATCCGCCCCCCAATTTGGCGACCGCCGCAGCTACCAGATGGATCCCGCCAACGCCCGCGAGGCCCTGAAAGAAGTAGCCCTCGACCTGGAAGAAGGCGCCGACATGGTGATGGTCAAGCCCGCCCTCCCCTATCTCGACGTAATCCGCGCCGTCCGCGAAAAGTTCGACGCCCCCGTAGGCGCCTACAACGTAAGCGGCGAATACGCCATGGTAAAAGCCGCAGTCCAAAAGGGCTGGCTAGACGAGCAGCGCGTCACCCTGGAAATCCTGACCAGCATCCAACGCGCCGGCGCCTCCATAATCCTCACCTACCACGCCAAGCAAGCCGCCCGCTGGCTAAAACACTGCTAATGAATGAAATCGCCGTTTTTCTCGTCTTCACCATTCCCCTTCTCATTTTTGTGTCGGTTGGAATACTTGAGTTTCGAGGCGACCAAGGAACCCTACGAAGTCGCTCCCGTATCCTTCCGTTGGCGCTCGCAGTTATCCTATCTGTTGCGTTGTTAGTGGACGTCTTTCACCCGTACCTCTCTCTAGCCCTTTCCTTGTCGCGACCGATGTCGGTCTTGGCACTGTTAGTCGCAGTGTCCGCGTTTTTCTTTCGATATAAATCTCGTTTGAGCGCGGCGCTGATGTTCATTGGTGCGTTGGTTCTCGCCTTTTTCTGGCTACTAAATCGGTGGGTGGCGTAGCCTGTTCTGCTTAGCATCCGTTGTCGGGAACTGACCCACGACCCTTTTTTCGCCCTCCGAGGACTTCCGCCCGCTTTTAGGTCGGCATTAGGACGGATGCGCCCTTTCCCCCACCCTCAAGCATCGTCATAATATCCACCTAACAGGAGCAACAAATGCAAAAGCGCAAACTCGGCAAACGCAATCTGGAAGTTTCCACCCTCGGCCTAGGCTGCATGGGCTTGAGCTTCGGCTTCGGCCCGCCCGTCGACAAGAAGGAAGGGATCGCTCTGATTCGAGCGGCAGTCGAACGTGGCGTCACCTTCTTCGACACCGCCGAAGTCTACGGCGCATACACAAACGAAGAACTCGCAGGTGAAGCCCTCGCTCCATTTCGGCACGAGGTAGTGATCGCCACGAAATTCGGCTTCAAGATTGACCCGGCCACCGGCAAACAGGCCGGGCTAGACAGTCGCCCCGAGCACATCAAACAAGCCGCCGCGGGCTCCCTCAAGCGCCTCAAGACCGACGTCATCGACTTGTATTATCAGCATCGCGTCGACCCCGACGTGCCCATCGAAGATGTGGCCGGAGCGGTGAAAGAGCTGATTCAGCAAGGCAAGGTGAAGCACTTCGGACTTTCGGAAGCTGGAGTGCGGACCATCCGTCGCGCACACAAAGTTCAGCCCGTCGCTGCGCTCCAAAGCGAATATTCGCTGTGGTTTAGAGACCCTGAAAAGGAAGTGATCCCGACGTTGGAGGAACTTGGAATCGGCTTCGTTCCATTCAGTCCTCTTGGTAAAGGCTTCCTTACCGGAAAGATCAGCGAAGACACGCAGTTCGACAAAAACGATTTCCGCAACATCGTTCCGCGCTTTACGCCAGAGAACCGGAAAGCGAATCAAGCCTTTGTGGATCTGCTTGGCAAAATCGCCGAGCGGAAGACGGCCACCCCTGCGCAGATCGCGCTCGCTTGGCTCCTAGCGCAAAAGCCGTGGATCGTTCCCATCCCAGGCACAACCAAGTTGGCCCGCCTCGAAGAAAACATCGCAGCGGTGAACGTCCAACTCACTCCCGACGATCTCCGC
>Ga0210409_10002091_pt1 | contig 24382 bp, 26 predicted proteins | sample IncBWH17MmetaG_FD_161649 | JGI IMG/M metagenome (GOLD analysis project Ga0210409, IMG submission 161649) | Forest soil microbial communities from Barre Woods Harvard Forest LTER site, Petersham, Massachusetts, United States - Inc-BW-H-17-M | ecosystem: Environmental > Terrestrial > Soil >...
ATTTGATTCATACGATTAAATCAGCGGCGCTCGCCTTAGATTTAATCGTATGAATCAAATCACGCACGAAGTAATCACCTCCGAGAATGATCGCCGCCGCAACCATTAGCAACGCAAAATTTTGAGTGTGCAGCTTTGACAGCATTGGTGACTCCAACATTGTATGTGCAGCGAAGGTATCAAGAAATGCACGTTGGAACCATTTAAATCGAGTCATGAAATTGAAGTGATTCAGGAGACATCGAAAGTGCACGATTCATCCGCTCCGAAAAAATAATTGAAACCTTTTAATAAAAGCTAGCTATTCGAAGTGGCTTTGACAAAGTGCTTTGTCACGATGATGGTTCCTAAACCGAAATATTTGGAGCCTCCATGACAACAGAGAATCAGAACGACTTGAACACCGTACTTGCCGAAATCGACCATGCCGAGCAATTGGCTAAAGCAAGCGAAACAGATCAGAATTCTGGTGGCACCGCCGAATCAATCCGCACTGAAGCGACGTCCGGCGCCGAAGGCGATCAACTGCGCGACCGTGCTCGGAAGCAACGTTTGCGTGGTCAACGCAGTCTTGCAAAGCGACATGACGGTGTCGCATCCTCATTGGCCGACGTCAAGCTCAACGAGCGCGTCGTCGGTTCCGCCTTTGAACGGTTCTTCCCAACCATCGAGAACGGCATTTATGTCATTTCCCGCCGCGGGGAAATGGTGATGGGAAAGGCCGCCACTGAGCAGATTTTGAAACAAATTGATGAGCGAATTTCGGCAGCGGAAAAAACCGCCACCGCCGAGCTGGCCGGCATCCGCACTCAAATCGAAATCCATGCGAAAAATACCGGCTGGCTGAAGCCAACCTACACCAATCCGGCATGTGAACACGAGGTTCAGCTGCGCACACCACGTTCCGTCCGGGTGGTAAAGATCTTCGAGACCAAAGATCAGATTGTCGCCGGCATGCAGGAAATGGCATGGAACAACGAGACCGAAATGGCGCAAATTGAAACGGTTGAATTCGACATGAAGCGGGAATTCCGCGAAATTTTCAACTTTATCAACGCAGCCTTGCGTGGTATGCGCACCAAAGTCGAAGCCGTCGCCTCCACCAAACCAGAGCAAGTGCCCGCACTGCAGGACGCCGCTTGAGCAATCGGCGCATCGGCGATCTGTTCGTCTTGACGGAAACCCTCGCCCAAGTGAAAGCCATCACGGGTGAAAATTTTTACGCCTTCGCTGAGCAGCAGATGGGGATTCGGCCCAGAACTATTCGGCGTTATATGCATATCCATACTGTGCTGGAGGCGCACTTTCAAACAAATGGTCGCATTGACCCTGTCGAGATGCGAAATTTCACACAGCGGGCATTTGACTTGCTCGGCCCAGATACTGACGACGGCATCATTCTTGAACTGCGGACGATCGCGCAGGCAGGACAGAGCGTCGATGAAAAAACGGTAAAAAAGCTTCTGGAGACGCGTGACGGCGATCATCAGACTGAGGTCGCAAGCTTGCAGGCAGAGATTAAGACCGTTCGGCAGGAAGCTTCCGCTGGCTTAAATCGCCTGCAGGTCGAAAACGCGAAGCTGATCACGCAAGACCAGAATACGCAGGAGCTGGTGCGAAAACTTACGGAGCAACGCAGTGCCTTGGATCTCGAAATGGAGGAGCTTCGCAGGCAAACCGTACAAGTCCAATTCGTCGACAAGGAAATTCTTCCGGCAGGCTATCTGTCCGCGGCCGATGCGATCAAAGATGCTACGGCAAAAAAGGAAGAGATAGAAGGCAGCATTGTTGCTCTACAACAAAAGAAAAATGATTTAGAGAGTCAGATCCAGTTCGTTACAGCTGGGGCCGAAGAGTTTCTGAACATGAAGGAACAGGTAGATGGCTTCCTACTCAAATTTCCTGTCGCCATGATTCGGGCTGTTTCTTCTACCGACCTCGCCATTAAACAGCATATTGAAGTGCTTAGCGCATGCATGCTGCAGTTTGGCCACCAACTTCAAAAAGCAATCACCTAAAACGTCAACCCAGCAATCTTTGGGTCTTGCCATTTCACAGCGGACCCTACCATTTGGAGCGAATGCATGTCTGTTATCTCATTGGGGCAACCCATTTCGGTTGCGAAATCAATCCTGGACGCCGATCGGACGTCGCGTCAAAAGATCGAAGTGGCGAACCTGGCCGTATATGAAGCCATCCGGTCCTTGGTAGCGGATTATAAAAATCCGATGGCCGCCAATTTATTCAATGCCGACTGGGAGACGCTCGAAGCGATCGCTAATACCAGCAAAAGCAAGATCCTACCGCTTTTGCAGACAGGAATTCCCATTTTTTTGCTGCGCCTCGATACGCCTGAAATTCGGGAGGTTCTCAGCGGTGCCCAGGTGGATACCAATAGTCTGTTGACGCATATGCTTAGAACGTTTGAAAGTTCTGTGCCGCTCAGCACTCTCTAGGCCGACTATGAAACATCACCAATCAGCGTATCAAGCAAAGAGGGACATTGCGGAGGAATTGGCTGTGCTCGGTGCGAGAGCCGTCACTATATCGGCCGTTGCGAAGACCAATCCGTCGGATTCCAGGGATCTGTATAAACAAATTCGGAAAACCCAATCCCAATCCGGGCAAACACCAACTGACCATGAATGGTTCTTGGCAAATCGAACGCGTCGACTCCATGGCGCCTTGCTTCTGCTAATGTATGCGAGGTATCGTACCGGCTTGAATCTGCAGCATGACGGACATGGCTTGGCTTTCGCGCTCACCTTGAGATCGTACCATCAGCTTTTCAAGGAAGAAGCGATCGTCAGTCCAGAGAGATTTAGCCTCTTGGCTACCAATGGATTTGCGATAGGCTGGCAGAATATTATCAGAGGGGGAGCCTCGAAATTCCGTTCCGATAATGTGAAAGTCATGAAGTGCCGAAAATGCCTGATTCCTCACCTGGTAGAAGCACATTTTTTAAATTTTACCTGCCAAATGCATCAGGTGAAGTAGCTCCAAAAGTGACAAATTATGTCGGGTTACGGATAATCCGCAAAAGCAAAATTGCAGCCGTTCATGATGAAGCAAAGAATTTGATATTGGCTTCATAGCGAACTGTAGATGTCCTAATTCCGCGCAAAAATTGCGTACCAAGTAAAACGCCTGCTCATCTGTCAGCAGGCGTTTTGTTATCCCAGTTTGGCAAGGATGGTGGTCTCTGAATTGCACCTCCTAACTAGGACAATGTTCCCGGGTGTCAACCGAAATGCGCTCTTGCTTCGATCTCGAACGCTGCTTGTTACTACTCCGCTGTCAAACTTCAAACGAACACTGCAAGTCCGAAAACTGGTGTCGTGCCAAGAATGGCCATTCCAATGCCTTGTTGATTCCCACCAAACGAATTCAATTGCCATTGCAGCGCGTGGCCAATGTATTGAACGAGATTGAGGTCAGTGTCGATCGAGGTGTAGTAGTTGATGATGGCGTCGCTACCTTGCTTGATAAGATAGGATTGGCCATGATATTCCAGGAAAAGCCCAAGGACCACCATGCCGCATCCCAAAAGAGCTGGGATCAACATTGCGTTGATTGGGTTAGCGTTGCTGATCGTTTCGCAAATAGTCGAGAAACGGGATTGTTGTGTTGAGTTAAATTGCGTGTGCATGAACTACTCCTAATATTATCCGCTGTGCGGAAGTGAAATAAAGGAGTAAGCCGATGTTGGCTTTCACTTGGCATGCAAGTAAAAGCTGATGGAAGATTGCGATGGTGGAGAAATTATCATGCCGCCGAGCGACGTTGCTAGATTACAGGGAACTGAGTCCCCTTGTAAACAATTTATTCAACAACTCCATCTCCCCCGTACGGGCAGAAGATGGGTCGGTGAGTTTCGGACTATGCAGCTTGTGGCGTTTTCATGAGATAGAACTCATTCCAAAGATTGTCGAAATCGACGCCTTCCCTTGGAGGAATTTTTATCCTTACTTTGAAACCTTCCTTAATCAGTTTTTGGTAAAGCAATTTCGCGTAGTGCTCACCCGGCCGATACCGGCGCCTGGCGTCGTACTTGTCAAAGTCGGCAAAGATGATGACCTCGTCGAACATGTCACGTGGTATATCGGCGATGGACAGGTTGTAGGCGTTCAGTAGTGACCAGACGGACATTTTGTAGCGATATGCCGTCGCGACACCAAGGCCGTTTTCAAACCCCTCGCAAACACCCAGCACGCGGCTATGAGGATTTTCGAATACGTGAATCGCGGCACCCTTCAGCTTCCGGATCCCTGCCATTTGCATCTTTGGCTCTTCGACTAAGGCTTTCTTTCCATCCTTGGTGAGATACGTTCGGTGAAGAGTGATTGGCGTGCCGTGGGAATCTATGACTCGACAAACCATGGCAGGATGCCGCCCGCGAAGGTGGTACCGATTGTCGTCGCCAATTTCGTAATAGTCCAGTGCGGGGTGAAATCGCACATGCTTGGAGAGCCGTGATAGATCGCATCCCAAGACCCTTCGGCTCAGATATTTTTCGACTGGACCGTCGGCCTTGCGAAGCGGTTCGGTCGCCTTCCATACCTTGACCAGGCGAACGCGGTTCGTCGCAATTTCTTCCGGCTTTAATTCTTCTTCGACGACGGCATAATTGGTTTTGACTGCAAGTGGACTTTCCGTTAAGCCGTGCTCCTTTCGAAGTCGAGTGAAGATCTCCGCGTCAGTCATATCTGTGACTTGTTTGATTAAGGTGAAGCCATTCCCGGTGCGGCATCGATTGCAGAACCAATCGCCGGTGCCAGATTTGTTATTGAAGCGAAAACGCTTTGTTCCTTCACATATTGGACATGGCCCTTCTCTCTTGGTTAAAAATGCTTTGTCGATTCCGAATCCAATGCACGCATTGACCCAGTTTATTTCATTGAATTTCATCTTGCCTCCGTGCCAGAAACTGGCGTTAGAAAAGGCTCAGACACTCATGAATATGAGGCTTTCTTGAGAGGCGTCCCCTCAAGAAAACCCTTATCGGGTTTTCCTATGCGCGTATTACGGCGGCATAAATTTCAGTAACGTGTTGCGTTCTGAAAATCCATCACGCTTGCATCCGTGAGGAACGGAATGTCATCATTTTCCATGTCCGAAAAATTCGGCGCCGATCGCATTGCAGCACGAGTTGACTGTCCGCCGCCACCGCCTTGATTTCTCTGGGGTGCTGGCGCTGCAGCCGGAGCTGGTGCGTGCTGACTATGACCGTGATCGTCGTTGCCGTGATGGTCAGCGGTTCCGCCGCCACCATTGCGGTTCCCAAGCATCTGCATAGTATCGGCAATGATTTCAGTGGTGTAGCGATCAGCACCATCCTTGTCTTGCCACTTACGCGTTTGCAAGCGACCTTCAACGTAGATCTGTGAGCCCTTCTTCAAATACTGACCTGCGATTTCGGCCAGCTTGCGGTAGAACGTGATGCGATGCCATTCGGTGACTTCCTTTTTTTCACCGCTGCTTTTGTCCTTCCAGCTTTCTGTTGTCGCTACTGCGATATTTGTCACGGCTTCGCCGTTCGGCATGTAGCGTGTTTCAGGCTCCCGGCCCAAGTTTCCAATAATTATGACGCGGTTTACTGATGCCATTTGATTGCCTTTTCGTTAGATTGTTGAAAGCGTGGAAAATAGCTTTCGTTACAGGTTTATTTATTGAGAGATGACTTTGACTGCATACCCGTTGCGACTGCGCTCTTCTTCTTTGTCGCCGACCGTGACGGTAAAGAATGTCTTCCCGAGCGCTGTCAATTCGATGGTATTTCCTACTGCAAGACTATGTTGATCGGTAAGTTCTGCCAGATGCTCGCCAATGAATTCTTTCTCAATGGCGAGTGATTCTGTTTCGAGCTTCAAAACAAACGTCTCATAATCTGGCTTCCCATTCAGACCTGGTTTAACTGCAGACCCCAGAAATATGATGCGACCGACATACGTCCGCTGGCGGAATGTGTTGGCCCCCTGCGCCGGCCGGACTGTCGATTTCGGGACAGGTTTCGTCTTAGTCATAGGAGCCGGCGGTATTGCTGGCGTCGCCGGGGCGATCACCATTTTTGGAACAGCAACAACTGGTGATGGTGCAGGAGCGTTTGCGAATCCAGTTTTCCGGACCCAGGCAATTGCGCCATCCATGTTGTAACCGAATCCCGCGCTGGCAGCGATTGCCGGCGTGAAAATGACTTGGCGACTGACGCCATTCTTGCGAGCGATGGCACGGATCTCCTGAAGTTTTGTGTATTGAAAAAAGCTGACCTTTAACGGGCCAAAAAACATACTGTGTACCCGATTGGCGGTGACAAACTCCGGATTCGCTGTGATCAGCGGTCCTTTGCTGAATTGCGCCTCCGGAACTGCATCTGGTTTGGGTTGCGATGGACGCTTGACCATTACTTTACCCATGGCCTGGCGAGCCAATGACAATCCGCGGGACGTAACAATGACTGGCACCGACAGTAAATATGCTGCGACGTCTTCTCTTGAAACTGAATTTTTTGGATCGCTCATGACTTCTCCTAAATGGTGCCGCATAGCGACTTGATAAAGGAGCGAGCTGTATGACAGCTTTCTCATGCCGAGCAGAAGAAAGCGAATGATGTGGTTGAAATAATGCCGAGGAATCGACCAGGTAATTTTACCTACCGTTGATTTTATTGTCTAGCTGATTAATGGCGTTCCGAGGAAAACAGGGAAAGCCAATGGCTCTCCCCTTCCCTACAACGTCGCTACATCAATGATGTGATCTGCTTCCTCCCACAGTTCCGGAGTCTGTGTAATAAAGTATTCTCGCGAATAGTTTCCTTTCGATAGAACCGCCCGCTTCATTTGCATGAATTGCCGCTTGCGATCCGGATCTAGTGGTCCATCCGCTTCATCGGAAAATAACGTTTGCTCTGCTGATCCTTTACTGATGTCGATATACAACGACATTGCTCTGGCCAGGCACTCATTGACCCAAACTCGTTCCCCACCTGACATGATGAATAACGACTTTTCTTCGCCGCGATGATTGTCTGACACGCGAACGTCAAACGTCTCACGCAGGTTGCCGGCCGCGGTTTCACTTTGAGTATCGAGTCGAACGCTGAATCGTCCGCCGTAACATTCCTGCAGCAGACCGTTGCAAAGACTTGAAATTTCCGGTCCCGCATCGTCGATCGACAATGCGATCAATCCGTTATTTCCAAACCCTTTTTCGATCAACTTCCATTTGGCAATTTCATCCGCCAAATATTCGGCCTTTGCGTGAGATTTTTCGGCTTCGTGCTTGGTCGACCGAAGAGTCTCGATTTTTGCCGATACGGTTTCTGACTTACCGTCGGAAAGGGTTCCATCGGGCAGAGATACCGGCGCCCATTCGTCGGATAGCGCTGACCAGCGGGCGAGATAGGCTTCTGCCTTCTTTGTCCTTCCAGAGACTTTGAATACCAACGTCGAACGGAAGCGCTCGCTGTTGTGGCACCAATGCAGTTCCTTTTTTGCTGTGGGGGCACAAATATTGTCCCAATACGAGAAGCCGCCTGGTCCCAAGGTGGTCGATCGCGATGGCATCGTGCGATACGGCTGGAGGTTGTCCATGATCGTAGACTTGCCGATCCCGTTAGGTCCTGTGAAGGCGACCAATTTGGCTGTTGAGGGAATGTCTCGGAGATCGAGACGGAGTGTTTCTTTGCCGAGGCCGGATTGAATTCCAGTGAACCCGGTCAATTCCAAGATTTCAGGTTGCAATTTGCTCTCCTATACCGCGTAGCGGTGATTCAAAGGAGTAAGCCATTGTTGGCTTTCCGGTACCAGAGGCAATGGAAAGCGAGGGGATGATATTGGAGAGTGCCGCGAATGCGACAGGTTCACTATACGCTTTTTGAACAAAATTTAAAAGGCGTTCGGACTTTCTACTGGTGGTCCAGTAGAAAATCTCGAAGGAGATTTTCTGGGTAGATAAACCCTTGGCTAATTTTCATATCCGACGGCTATCATCGGATACCTGGTTTGTCGTTTCGGCCGGCGCCGGCAGGACGTACGTTAGTATGGCTGCGCGAGCGCAGCTCGCTTTTCCCAGAGCTTCGTATAGCCGCGGACCACTTCTGGACTGTCGCGAAATATAAGCAAATTTTCAACATTTGTCGTTTCTGCAAGGCGCGAGAAATTATAGCTGCCCGTTATCACCGTTCCGGCATCGATGATCATCACTTTGCTGTGAGCGACGCCTTTTCCCGCAATTTCATCTACGGCGATTTGCACGCCATGGTCTATCTCGTAACGGGCGCCTGCCCCCTTAAAGTCGGTGCTGCGCGCTTCTTTGTCGACCAGGATGCGCACGTCGACGCCACGTGCCTTTGCCGCCGCGAGTGCTTTATAGATTGGCGGGGACGTGAAGGAATAGGCTTGGACCAAGATGCGTTGTCTTGCGCTTCGGATTTCATCAAGAATCACGCTCTCGCAACCCCCATTCGGGGATTCGTAGACGCTCAGTGATTTAATCGCGCTGGTCGTGAACACTTGGGCATGTGCGCTCATGCTCGTTGCCAGCGATGCTGCAACTAAGACTGCGGTCAGGATTGATTTGTTCATAGTTCGCTTTCGACTTTATGTGTGTAAGGGATGTTGACGCGTACCGCTGTATTACTGTTGTGATGGTCTCCTAGTGGGATGCCGGCCGCAAAGGCGGCCGGTACTGTTGATTAATTACGGAAATACATCTGCGAAGCATTCCGGTGCCGCGTTTGATGCCGGCGAGGGAACGCGTGATTTTGATTCAGGAAGGAGCTTGGCGACGATATCGACTGGCTCCATTGATTCGAGCATTGCTATTCGCTCTGCCAAGCCGTCTTTTGGTGTATCGGTTGTGTCGGCCCATTTCATAAAGCGATCTGGGATTGAATTGAGGGTTGAAATGCCTGGGCACCGTTGCTGTCGCTGAATCGAAAATACCGATCCTTCGATTTTGACTTCGGCCGCTGAGGCCAGTAGTTCCTTGATGCCATTGCGGTCGACAGTTTTTGCAAACTCCTCGTCGACCTGGTAGCGCACACGAACATAGGCACCTCTGCACTCTGCCACGACGGCCGCGATCTCATCGAGATTTGGGGCGCCGGTAAATTCAAGGTCGATCATTCTTCGTGACGGTGTGACGATGGCTTCGAAGCCGGCGCCGTTTGGCGCAAGATCCCATAGGAGGTAGTGTTTCTCCCCATCTTCGCCATAGTGGAACCGCCCGATTGACCCTGGATAGGCAATGAGTTGCTTTATTCCTTGAAAGTCTCGCTCCCAGAACTGCAGTTTGTGAATATGCCCAAGCATCACGGCATCGGTGTTTGCTGAGAACAGGGAACCGGCCGTGAATTCATGATCGAGGCCGGCCATTGGCACACCATGTTCGGTCTGTGATCCGTCGACCGTACCGTGACTCACCAGTACCGTCGGGATTCCGCACTCACGAAGCTTGCCGTTGATCGGGCCATGCGACGCAAGCAGTGCTGCCAAATGGTTGCCCATTTCCACTGCGGCGTTTTCGGCGCCGACCAGGATGGCGAGTTCGGCCTTGTTGACGGTCGGTACACATGTGACCACCAGGTCGTACTGGCCAGGCTGGACGTTGACGGGATCAAACTCGACCCATAGGTTCTGGCTCAACGCCACCATGCCAATTTTGTCGGCGATCATGATCTGATGCTTCGCTCCGATAAGTCCGAGGATCTGCAGCATGCCGACCGGCTCATGTGAAAATGTCCCCTGCAGCATGAGAACGGGACAATGGTCTGCGAGCTGCTTGAGTCTGCGCGCCAGCACAATTAGTGATGGCGCATGTGCGTGCAACAGGTGATCAGTGCTGTCGCCTGAAATGATGGCGACCTGCACGTCACGCCGTATGGCGTCTTCCACGGCGAACCCAAAACAGGCATCGGATTCGGTGAGATTGATCGGACTGTAGTGCAGGTCCGACATATGGGCGATTTTCACGTTGATTTCCTTTAGTCGATATCTTTGTCAAAGACGTTGTCTTCGTCGAGTGAGACTGATTCTTCCGTTTTTGTAGGGCCGCCGCGAGTGCAAACACCTGCAACAACGATGAGAAGCAGTACCGTGTTTAAGAGGATGTGCATGGTTGTTCCTTTTCCGCGGAGCGGATGGATGAAACCAGTGCTGTTAGGCTTCCACGAGCTGACCGTGGAAGCCTGTGAGGGCTTCGTTGAACTTAGTTGTTTTCCCATCCAGTCAGATCCACATAATCGGACAGCTGCTCTACGCATTGCTTGGTCTGTTTAAAGCCAAGAAGTGAGACAAGCACTTGCACAATTACTTTCAGATCCTTCCGGCAGTTCTTGGCGATGACACGGCGATATATTTCCGGATCCTGATCGAGTTCTTCACATACCCATTCAAAGGTAAGTCGAGCATCGCGCGGGCTCAAGCTATAGATCCAAATAAGAGCATCTTGCTTTCGCATTTGGCGACCTTTACCTATGCCCGCAAAAAGCTGACTGTCTTGTGGCGCCATGTAGCTCAAGTCGTTCATGGCGACCTCCAGCATTCTGGAAGCCAGATCTGCTTTGCGAAGATTCTTGAGCGAGATACTTACTAGCTCCAATTCAGGATCGGAGACGCCGTTCTTCGTTGATGCAGATAGTTGGATTGGTGCTGGTGATTCGCTGAGATGTACGGTTTTGAGATCTTGGAAAAATTCAAAATAGAGTTGGTGATGCGCCGGCGGGATTGCTACCGGTGGCGGTCTTTTTTGCGCAAGGGATTTTTGCACGTTAATTCTCCTGTCAATTCCGCGGAGCGGGTAGAAACAGGCGATCCATGGTTGGATTTAGGTTTTCACAAACCTGAATCCGTCATTCGTTTTCTTGCAGGCATTAGATGCTGATGTAGACTTCAGTCATCGAATTGAAAAATAAAATATGAACGAACAGCACATACTGGACATGACTGATGAGGAATACGATACGTGGTTCCAGAAGGCCACCGGCTCGAATCCCAATGGTTTCAGTGAAGAAGATTTGATATCGCAGTTATCTGACGCGATCAGATGCGATGTGAAGGAGAGAAAAGCTGAATACTATGTCCGGCTGGCGAACATGTCGTTAGCCATGGCCGACAAAACCCTGGGATGCCAGAGTATTGTCGCCACAAGCCTAGTGCACGTGAAGCACTGATTAATTTCGGAGGGTCGCAGTTGCGATGTTCCGTGCAACGCAAACGTTTCGCCATACGCGATCGTTCTCAATGCAAGGTTCATCTTCAAGGACGCTCATCTCTGTGAGTACCTTGGCTGCAGTTTTGAAGTCTTTAGCGGCTGTAAAAATGTATTCCCAAAATTGGCTGTCGTAGACCGGATAGAGGGAATAGCGTTGCACGTTATGTTTGTTTTCAAGCCTGGCTGTACGAGCTGCGCGTGTAGCTTGGTTCAAGATCTTGGTCATGGTTGGCTCCGATTAGTCCCGCATAGCGGATTAGTAAAAGGAGTCGTGCATTGGCACTTTCCGATGGACGCATCGGAAAATAGAAGAATTTGCAGAGGGGAGAGATTTTTAGGCATGCCGCGAACGCGACAGTGCTAATTTAAACCAGGTCCCTGCGTTTGTCCATACCCTTTGCAGGTTTCTGCATCATTTCCCTCCATCCCCGAGTTTTGTCTTTTTGAGCGCCGCGCGCTGGGTATACGGCAGGTACCTCTCGGTTGACCGCATTTTGCGGTGGCCAAGAAACTCGCCGACGAGCTCCGGGGAATGGGTCTCCAGTTCATGAATGGCAAAGGTATTGCGCAGAGTACGGCCGCCCATGCGTGAGACGTCAATGCCGGCCAGCACAAAGGTGTCCTTCACGCTGCGATAGACGGTTGCTTTGTTGAGCTGGTTAGTTTTGCGGTTCTTTGGCTTGAGAGCGGACGGGAACAGCAGCTTGCCGGGTATTTTGAGAAATTTGCGCTCTTCCCGCCAGGCTAAGACCTCTTTCGCGGCAAACGGCCGGAGCATGGCTCTGTGAGGCCTGCTGGTGCCGTCACTCTCCCAGGATCGGATATTGATCGGCACCGAGCCGGTTGTGGCGTCTACGGCGCCGACGCTGTCGGTCTCGATGGCCACCACTTCGGATACCTTCAGCCCTGCCCCAATCATCAAGGCAAGCATTGCGCGATCACGGCGCTTCTTCCAGGACCGGTCGATGGCAAGCTTTTCAATAAACGGAGCAGCTGCCGGCAGGTGCTCCATAAACAAGTCGATCTCAGCTTCTGTCAAAAATGACTTGTCTTCTTCTTTACCTCGCTTGAAATGCTTGGCCTTGTCCAGGACAACCAAAGAAGCTGGATTGGGCTCGACCTTAAGATGGGTAAAGACCCGTTCCAGGATGCGGATGTAGACCACGCGGATTTTGCTGGCCAGGCGCACCGAGCCCCGCCCGCCGTCTGGGTCGTCAGATGGCTGATCAAGAAAGATAGCAATGTGTTCGTGAGTCACGTCGCTGAATTTTATATCCCGGGCCGTAAGCCATTTGCAGAAGTGCGCGAACATCGTTTGATAGATCCTTTGCGAACTTGGCCGCAGCGGCCGCTGGTCGTCCGGATCGGCATCTTCTGGCTGGCGCCGGCGCCCTAGTCTCACAAACTCAACCGATGCGATGAAGCCCGCGAACGCGTCACGCAGGTTCTCCTCCCAAGATTCTTTCGTATCGAATAGCGACATAAATATAAAATGCAATTAACGGTCGTTTAGTTATATAGAAGAACACGCTCAGAATACCTCCCGAGTAAATTTGACCGCCTCCCGTTTTGCTAAATAACAACGCTTTTAATGAAAGGTCCTCCATGCGACCGTTAATTGCATTTTCTAATTGGAATTGTAATTTATGCGGTAGAAAGTCGAGATCTTGACTCCTCGGCGTTCGTTCAAGAGTTGGGGGATTTACGGGACGATGCGTTGGGACGTTGCCACTCGACCGTCATTTTATTATTTGTTACTTGTCACAAATGATACTGATCAGGTCGGCAGCGAACGCTACGTAGGTCTGAGTCATTTCGGGAAAATATTGGGAATGGGATCACCAACTGCCACGGACAGCAGCCGGTGCGATGAGCCTATTCGATAACTTGTTTCTTTGGGTATTCGATCGCAAATTTCAACAAATCATCTGCCGAGGGCTCGACCCAGATATGCTGAGCATACCAGTATGAAAATTCATTCCTAAAGACAGCCGACCCCAATCCCGCAGTTTTGATTTTTGTCGACACTTTTGAATCTTTTTTAAAACTTGCGAGTAACTCACCTTGATCAGGGTCTGGCAATTCGTTGTAGGTCGCGAAAGCTTCCTTTGCACGCTGGGCCAAATAGCGTTGCTTTAACTCTTCCGTGGTTTCTACCGGCTTCGCAAGTTTTTTTGCCGGCGCCTTTTTGGCCAACATAGCCGGTGTTGCATAGGAATCTCTCAGCGCATGCTTAAAGAAACCTGCAGGTGAATCGAGCGCCGGCATATTTTTCTTGGCCATTCGCTCTTCAACCAAGACTACGGTCGCGTGCAGTTTTGCTTCATCAGTTGTCGCATAAATATTTGACGCCTCTTCCTGGCTAATGCCAAATCTCATGATCCGATCGAGGAATGCCATGTCGATTATTGGCGGCGCTGGAAATTTCAAGGACGGTTGGATTGCCGGCTCAACTTTGAACTGCAACTCGACTACCCTCCTCCCCTTTTTGTGCTCGATCATCTCGATGTTGATGTCGGTCACCACATTGATCTCAGCGATCGCCGGTTTCAATACATCTCGCTTGACATATTTGTACTCTGGAATCACTTCGTCTATCGGATTTCCAGTAAGGGAACCCCACCACCACTCCCATTCTCGGCGATTCGTAACTTTAGATGGATTTGTGAGGTATCGGCGGCAGATCTCATACAAGGCGAGGCTTGCCCCGCTTCGAAATTGCGCTTGATAGATGAAAGAAAGCTTGGTGTAGTTTTCAGGGCTCATCACCATCGCTTCCACCTCTGGCGGAAACGCAAAACCTAGCCAAAGTTGGCCGCCTTTACGTTTTAACCCAAGTGGGTTAACAAGAGTTACGGCTGAGATAAGACGTTGTGAAGTCCATTGCAAAACTCCCTCATTCACAATTCGGATATTCTGTAACTCACTAAGGTGCTCTTTTAGCTTAAGGGTATCGTTGCTGTCGTAAGCCGCATCCCTGGCTACATCGGCTAAGGGTATCCAGTAGTATTTGTTCGCGGCGTCATTTGATATTGGGGCATTCAATCCTGGCTCACGCAACTGCTGTGCGTGATAGACCAGAACGTTCCAAATTTTCCTGGACAGTAAAGAAAACCGTCCTTCTTGAACGCGCAAACCGATCGCTTCGTTAGTTTTACGAAACTCTTTTATTTCACCAGATTGTACGGTGAGAGCTGCTGATTTGGTTTTACGAGTCACTATCAAGTAGGATGTAGGAAATGAGGTTTTTTGAATGATGCGCTAAAGGTGAGAACATTGCAAATCAATTCCTCACTTATTTGCCCCAGCTTTTCGTAGAGTTTAAAAGGGTGTTAATTCAAATGGTTCCCGCAAATACTCACCTTTGTTCCTGTATCCACTCACCTCTCTTCCTGCTGTACCTCACCATAATTGATCAAGTATCCCGCTTGATCTCACGTTCCATCCCGTTACGACTCACCTTTCATCCTGTTAGAGCTCACCTTAGTGCCCGCAAAGCCTTATAAGTAAAGGCTCTGCGGGTGCGTTAACAGGTTTAAGGTTTACAAGGTGTTTACTATCAATACTCTCAAGCAGTACGAGTGCTGTTTGCAAAAAATTTAACCAGGTCGATCTTCTCACCTTGATATTCTGTGCAACGGCTCTCAAGACGTTTATTTTGGAATTTGACCTGATACCTCGTAGTCATTGATGTTTAACCGTCTTTGGCTCATCTGGAGGCGCGATTGAGCCCGTCCGCACTAGGTTGTTGAATCTGGGTTCCTGCAAGTTCTCACCTTAGATATATATTGGGGATCGACTATTTCCCAAGTTGTTTGTATAGCTGTGTGAGTACCTTCCTGCTAAGGCTCACCATAAGCGGCAAGTCTTCCTGTTAAAGCTCACCTTTCGAAGCAGACAGGTCAAAAATGTATGGTATAGACGCAACTTCTCCCATAATTCACGGCTTACTGAGGTGTTTTTGTTAGCAGTTGTTTGCATTTTGGTTAGGAGGAAGCTATTGATGGGCAGTTGTCATCGTTGTTCCCGCTAAACCTCACCATAAATTCCTTTGGTATCCGTCTTCCCGTAAAGACTCACCTATACACATTTGCTTGTTTTGGGGTCTTCCTGCGGAATCTCACCTTTAGTATTATGTAAGTACTTACTGTTGATATTGAATAAGCCCACCTTAACTAACCTATATCAGGACGCCTCTCTATGTGCGTTATAGTAGGAATGTCCCTCCGCGGCGGTCTCAGACAGCTGGCTTGGATAATTGTCGGCCTTGTGTTGGCGTGCTTCCTGCTAAGTCTCACCTTTGTCGGGTGACGCTTCAAACTGGAAGACAGCTCAAGATGGTTCCCGCGTAGTCTCACCTGAAGCTATTCGGTGCTTGGGCGCTCGGTGGTTGAAAATTCGAGCAATGATGGTGGACTTGTAGTTGTGTCTCACAGCTGAGGATGGTGGTTTGACTTGCTTCCTGTAAAAGCTCACCTTCAGCTGTGATCATTGCTTACTTCTCTTCAGGAGATAAATTGTCGTGTGGGAGTGCGGCCGTAATGATTTCCCGAATTTGTTCATACAGGTTGTCTCGGACCTCCGAGTCAATACCTTCTACTCTGAATTCAAGCCTGTCGGCGCCGTACGCTTTGATACTCCCAATTTTCTTCGTGCCATTCTTAAAGTCAAAATTATGGTTGTATCGCTTCCTCGTGGCAGGCTCTGCTTTTTCCTTCTTGGCGTTTATTAATTGGCGTACTTTCTTGATTGAATAATCTTTGCTGATGATTTCGGTAATGAACCCTAAAGTCTCTGTTTCAGGGCTACCGTTGCAAGCGCGATATACCTCGTATGCCATAGACAATCCAAACTTTGTCGGCTGTTCTGCCATGGCCGCGATAGCCGTAGGGCCTAACGAGCCCAAAGCGAGTGTCATGGACACTTCAGAAGTGGAAATTTTTAAATCCGCTGCGATGCTTTCTTGTGACTCAAAGACATTCTGTTCTAAGAGTTCTCGCCACTTTATTGCATTGTCTAGCGAGGACTGGGTTTCCTTTTCTGTATTTAGCACATACCCTGAGACGTAGCGATCGCGAGGGCTTTTGATGTCGTTAATCAGTACTTTGATGGTGGTGTGGCGTAACTTCTTCGCACCCCGTAAGCGTCGTTCGCCATCCCAAAGTACGATTCGATCGAGGTCAGTATCGTGGATTGTGGCCTTTATAGCCTCCCCCTGGCCGTTACTTGCAACGGTCAGCGAGAGACGCGCGACGGACTCTTCGTGATAGAAGTTGCGAGGGTTATATGGATTTTTGTCGATCTTATCAATCGGCCAATCGACGATCTGCCCAGGTTGATAATTATGTTTCTGGCAGAACAAGACATATTGTTCCGTTCCACTAAGGTTGCTGGTTATTGGCGAGACCGTCGATACGCGATCATGGAGATCGGCTGGGGAAAGCGGAATCGTGGACACAGCCGTAGTACCATTTGTGCTCAGCGCTTTTTCGGTCGATGCCAAGCGCTTGCTGAGTATATCTGCTTGATCTTGGGATTCTTGTGTCACGCGAGTGTCGGTAACATCAACGCCCTTTTTCATGCCAGCACTCAAGTCGAGTTTTCCGATTTTTTTTGTCATTTCATTTCCCCACCAGCTTTAGGACTTCTTTAGTAACGTCAAAGAGTTCCTCCCGGGCAGCTTCGTATGCCTTACCAGGCAAGTCGCAGATTGTTAGGCCCACTGCCGGCACCGATGCTATTGCGCTTCGGTCGCCGATGCTATTTTTGAAAACGTATTCTTTCCGCTTAGGGTCCCTGATCATTCCTTCGACTGAGCTCAGAAGATTTTTACGAGATTTATTGACCATTACAAATAATAAGGCCATTTTGAGCGTTGGATTAATTTGTTGTGCTTTGCCCTGAGCCTCCCGTAAGAAGTCGACAGAAGACCAGTAGTCCAGGGGCGTTGGCTTCATCGGGACAATTCCCACGTCGGCAATACCCAGCAGACTAATGATAGTTTCCTTGTCTTTGTTTGGGACGCCATCAACGACGACAAAATCGTGATCGGCGGTCAACGCGACGATTTCTCGTGGCAACACGTCGCTTAATCTCATTCTTATTACCTTGAATGGAAGCTCTCCTGTTACGGCCGCCCAGGTTGCCGCGCTAGCTTGTTCAGCGTCTACATCGACTACCACCACTGAGTAGCCCAAGTGAGATAGAGCGCCAGCAATATTAACGGCAGTTGTGGTTTTACCACTACCACCTTTTTGATTTGTCACGACAAATATTTTTCCGGCCATTTTTCGCCCCTAAAAATGATATTTCGTATTTATGCTTAGTTGATGACAACATTTTGTCATGTTCTCACACTGCGCAAACGTTTTGGTGATTTTTGGAATATATTTGTGTTTTTGAGACAGTATTTTTTAAGTTGGGCTCATTTCAGACGTCTGAAGAAATCATAACTCTGGATTTCCACCTCAATCCTTCAAAAATATAAATATTTGGCACTTTCGCACACCAATTGATCCGCACCTTCAGACGTCTGAAGTCATTCCATTCCCCGTATCGATGAAACTCACTTATTTAGTTTTGTATAATATTTAATAGTCCAGCAAGTACCGGATTATGTTTGAGAATGTGCGTTTGAAATTCCTCGATGACTTCAGACGTCTGAAGTTATGTTTTGCTTTTATCGCACCAAACGCTTTACACCTGCTCTTTGAAACAAGCTGGCACTTCAGACGTCTGAAGTGTTACCTATTCAGGAAGTCACGTTAGTCTGCCAAAACTATCGAAAAGCTCCATTACGCGCTACAAGGCAATTAAATGGAATCCGGCAGTTTGAGTAGGCGATCGTCAAAAGTAGCAGCGAGAATCAACCAATAAAACACTGCTTACCATATCGTATAGATATAAGTTATATTTAGATATAAATATATTAAATACTATATCGAAAGTGCGGGAGCCTACGAAAAATGAAAAAACTGGGTGTCACTTTGCCCAGTTATTAAATGGTGAATCGTGGCGCACGCTCCACAACAAAATCACGATCCGTATTTCGCCATCTTGGGCGCTATTAGAATTTGCCTAGTCAACTGCTCGTCGATCTGATCCCGGTGAAGAAGCTCTCCGGCGGCATCGATACTGATGGCGCTTCTCGCCTTTGAACTTCAGACGTCTGAACTGAAGGCAAAAAGGTATTTATAAGATCGATGTATTGCCGAATATCTCCATCTCTCGACTACGGCGATCCCGTTCAGCAGTAATGTAGACCGACGTTGTATCCAGCGATTTGTGACCCAACAATCCGCGGACAACTTCCAGGCTGACCCCGTTTTGAAGTGCATGCGTCGCAAACGTATGCCGCAGCCAATGCGTAGAGGCCAGCCGAATATGGGCAGCCTTTCCTGCATCGGCGCCAGGCAGGGCGTTTGCCACCTTGGCAAAAAACCGCTTCAAGATCCTGTAGACGCGGAACACCGTCAAGGGATCGTCGGCGGTGCCGGTATCGCCAGGAGAGGGCAGGGCGGCAATCAATGGCGCCTCCATGGGGACGCTCTCGAAACTTGGATGGCCCCGGCGCGAAAAATAATGCCGGAGTTCGGCCATGACGACCTGGTTGAGCTCGACCTCGCGGTCAACACCACCTTTGCCGACGACCACGATTTGCCAATACTCGCCGGTCTCGCCGCTGCGGGCAAACGGCCTAAGAGCTCCTTTACGCAGAGAGACCAATTCAGACAGCCGCAAGCCAGTGCTGTAGGCCAGGACCAGGATGAAGCGCAAGCGGTAATAGCGATCATCGGGGGGCAGGGTGGCCAAATACTCTTTGACGGACTGCCACTCGGCGACGGTCAGAGCGTGCGAGGTATCGATCTTGTAGCTGCGTTTGGCTAGCGCGTCGATACCTTTCCATGGATTGCCATGTAAATAATGTTGGTCGGTTAGCCACTGGCAGAGCGTCTGCAGGATCACTAGCGCGGTTTTTTGGGAGGACTCCACCAGTTTTCCGGAGAAGGGCCGCCAATACTCCGACCAGCGTTCCGTCCCGCGCTTGCCGACCCAGGCGGTTTGGGGAATTTGGTGTCGCAGCGCCCATTCCGCCGGCGGCGTGCGGCCCAGCGCCCACAGGAAATCGCGGTAGTCGGTGCAGTCCTCGACCGATAGCGAGCTGATCGGCTTGCCCTTTTCCATAATGGCCCAGAGCAGAAAGCGTTCGGCTTCCTTGCGGTAGGAGCGCACGCTATGGCCACCAGGCTTGCGGGTTTTGAGCCAGGCGTTGATTGCCTCCATATCATTGCGCGCCGAGAGCAGGGCGCGGTCGCCGCGGTTCAGGCCCTGAGAGCCGTCCAGGGCGGCCGGCGCCAGGAAGCGCTCCAGCGGCACGATGGCGGTGCGCGGCGGGGGCGGGGAGAGCAGGGCAGGGGGTAAATCTCGCCGTGGCGTCAAGGCCCGCGTATTGAGCCCTACGCCCAAAGAGGCGGTCACCGAGGGCTCGGTCAGCCATTTGGCGATCTGGGCGGCCGCTTTGGCACCGATTTTCGGGATCTTGGTGTACCAGCGGTAGCCAAAGCCATTCATGCCTTCGATCAGCTGGCCCAGCGTATGCACGCCGGCGTCCTGCAGGCGCCGCGCAATGGCGGGATCCAGCCAGCCGTCGACTCCATCAGAGAGGTGCGGATCGGCGGCAACCTGCTCTTCCAGCTGGAACAGGGCGTACATCTGCTTGGTGCGCAGCCGGGCATTGCGCTCGATGCGCCGGTCCGGCTTGCTGGAGCCGCTGCCGTATTCGTCCTGGAACAGGGCAATCAGATCCTCTTCCGAATAGACCTCGTAGGGGTCGCGTTCCTCCCTGAAATCCTCCAGCGACGGCACTGCGCGGGCGTACTGGACGTTCAGCTTCTCCGGCGGCAGATCGAACAGCCGCGCATGGGACGGCCGCGGCGACCGCCGGGCGGCGATCATCAGCTGGTCGCGTATCCATTTCACGGACGATTTGGCCACCCGCAGGTCGTCGGCGGCGTTCTCCAGGCCGATCACCGTCTCCAGGTAGCGCCTGGCCAGGGAGCCCAGTTCCAGCCCGTCCAGATAGCCGCGATAAAACGCAAAGTGCGGCCGGGACAGCCGAATCATGACGGTCCCGCGTTCTACCCATCCACCACGCATCCTGTCCTCGCTGTCGGTAAGTGCTTGACAACAAAGGACTTTATTGTTGTCAGGTTGTTCATTGTTGGCTTTATGACAATGGCGCGCAACTTAAAACCGCCCTTTTAAAACCATAAAATGCCTATACTGATTATAACAATTATCAGTATAATTTTAAGAATTAAAAAACGGGAAACTAAAATTGGTATTGTCGCGTTAGCGAAAAGCTGACGGAATTTGACGACCTGTTGATCGAGGCTCATGCAGTGAGGATTTTTCCTGCGAGTGCGTAAAATTGGTCGGCAAAAGACATCGCATTGCTGCTAACGATGGCGAACTGATTTTTGCGGATCATATGCATCAGCTCAATGCCGGCTAGTACATTTCTAGCAGCATGAAAGGATTTGAAGTTGAGCATGAGCCTAGTCACTCGCTTGATGGCCCGATGGTCCTGTTCGACGATGTTGTTGAGGTACTTGACCTGACGCACTACGATCAGCATGTCCCTGCCGGCGTTGATTGCATCAATGGCCGCCTTGTTGGCGCCGCTCTTGTCCATGGCAACCTTTTCTGGAACGCCGTTGTCGCGCATAGCCTTGTCAAAGAAGCGTTTGGCGGCAGCCTTGTTCGTTTGGCCGTGAGGAGAAAATCGATCGTTTTGCCTTCCTGGTCAACGGCGCGATAGAGATATTTCCAGACGCCCTTGACCTTGATGTACGTCTCGTCCATCCGCCAGCGGTCGCCTACCGGACGCTTGTATTTTCGGAATACTTTTTCCAGCAACGGCAAGAATCTGATCGCCCAGCGAGTGATCGACAACTACGCCGCGTTCTTCCATCATTTCTTCCAAGTGGCGCGTAACTCAATGGGTAGGCGGCGTACCAACGGATGCAGACCAGAATCACGTCAATGGGAAATCGCATCCCTTTCGTAGTCAGCATCTCGCCTCGCCTTTGTCTTAAAAATCAAAAGTCTACATGATCGACTACATTACTGACCGATTAATGCGACAAAACCCTGTGTACATCACCACCAGGGCAGTAATTTGCTGAGCTCAGCCGGCATAGTCTTGTGGCGCCGTCCTGACGATATTCAGCGATTGAATGGCCGTCTTCTGGGGCGAAAAATGCCGAATCAAGATATAGATGCACGACAGCAGGAAGCCCACGATCAAACCTATCAAGGCGGACTGCAGCATGCCGGGGCTACGCTGCAGCGGTAACACAGGGGTGGCGATAAAGCGCACTTTGTCAAAATAGCGGGATTGCGCATCCAGATTTTCGATTGCGATGCTGTTGTAGACTCCCATCTCAACGTCATCTTCCTGATTCAGCTTGAGCGTATCCTTGATCGCAGGCAGAGCTTTTAGGAATTCTTCGCCCGAGCTGCTTTTGTCCAGCAAGGCCAGCGCTTTTTCATAATAGGAAAGCCAGATGCCGTTGATGCGCTGATCACGCAGGATCTTGGGCAGGCTTTGCTTCAGGTCTGCGATATGCGCCTCGATGGCAACCAGTTGCGTGACTGGGGATAGATAACGTTCGCCGCCTTCTTCAATAGATACTAGCTGTCGGTCCTGTGCCACGCCCGATTTCGGGTACTCACGCAGAATGGCTTGCATGGACGTGCGTTTGATTCCAGTCTGCTCAAGGATGTATTTAGCGTCGAAGGTGCTGTTCTCAAGCTTCTTTTGCTTGTTCAGCAGATCGGTATGCTGGATACTCAAAGTATCTCGATATGTCATCAGGATAGCCGTATCGCGCAGATAATCGCCTAGCATCAGCACGCCGCGCTGCGCCAGCTCCGGGGTGCTTCCCTTGAAGGCAAGGGTAAGGCCGGAAATGCCTGATGCGGTATCCTTGTTAAAGGCATCAGGCAAGTCTTTCAATTCGGCTTTGGTGATTGGATAGATAGGCTGGATCAGTTGTTGCGTCTGCTTTCTATCGCCTAAGATTGCGCCTGTCAGTTCGAGCCCGGCGATGGCAGATGCCTGGCGTGTTTTGGCAAAATTGTTCCAGCGCATTGGATCTTCAATGCTTGCCTGAAGCCGCTTGAAATCGGGTAAAGACATATTGAACTGAAAATAGCCTTCACTTTTATAAGTGCCAAGAACCCAACCTATGAGACAGACAATAACCATCGTTGAAATGGCGAAAATCGCTGCTGTGAACTTTGCCTTGTAGACGACCTTGAACATTTCCTCCAAAGGCAAATCGGCGGGCTCCAATGACATTTTGGTGTCTTGCATAATTCCCCTCAATATTGAAATGATTTTTTTTTAAGTTCAAATTCAATCATCCTATTACTTGCTTATCTTGCATTCGTCATGAATTAAAATGGTGCTACATGGAAACAATGCCACTAATCACTCATTAGATTGAGGCCTAATAGCTTGGCCAATTTGTTCGCTCAATCAACCGGGCAGGCGCCCTGTCCATTTATCTACGTTAACGATATTGCAAGCATTGAGGGAGCAACCGCTCCCTATTTCGGTCAAGCCTCCGCCGTTCCGCGGTGCTTAACCGCACAATCCCCCATCATTCCGCAGCACCACAACAAATGGGCCTGGGCTTCTAATACGGCAGCGGGACTTGCAATTTAAAACAGCAGATCTAATTAAATTTTGTTGCCACAAGACAATATATAATCATTAATAACAATGAGTTAACTGCATTCCTTCAAATCAATTATTCCTATGTCAAATAATTCCCCCAATAATAACAATCCCGGTCAAACCGATGATGTTGAACTCATTTATTTCAACGCAATGTGGACTAGCATCAAACGCCGCTGGATTCTCGTACCGGTATGCGTCGTCATTGCCATCGCCGGCGCAGCTGGATTTTGGAGCATTACCCCCGCGCAATGGAGAGCTACTGCAACTTTGCAAATTGGTCAACTGCCAGTAACTCCCACCACCTTGATCGAATCGATGGCGCAGGCGGCAGAACGTTTCAATCAACGCCAACTGCAGGATCAGGCTCTGGCAACAGCAGGTCTGACGCTGGACGAATATGGAGATAAGCGTACGGCCCTTCTACGCAAGACACTTAAAGCAATTGCAGAAAAAAATACTAACTTAGTGGACGTCAGCGTAGCCGCCTATTCCCGGGAAAACGCGAAAAACTACCTGAATGCCGCAATACTTGCCTTGATTAAAACCCATGACGACCGCCTGGCTCCGCTCATTAAAAATCTCGATGACAGACTTGCCGTCAATAGCCGCCAAATGACGGAAGCCGCAGCGGAAAAAGTACGCGTTGAAGCCGCTCTGAAAAGTGCCTCTGCTTCAGGTAGTGGGATTAAATTCGGACCGCGTGTCCTCGCAAGCAACCTTGTATCCAAGCAAGTGGATTTGATTCGCGACCTCACAGCCGAACGCGCGGCATTGGTAGATTTGCACACAAAAACCAACACTTTCCCGACAATGATAGTCGACGCCATTTACGTACCAGACAACCCCTCATCCCCGAAATTGTCGACCTTTCTCTTGATTGGCCTGATGCTTGGCGCACTTGCCGGTGTCGCATTGGCCTTGTTTTTGGATCGTAAGCGCCTCAAGACACCGCTCTAAACAGTGGCATGCTGCAAATAGACGGCAATATCCAGACAAGCCGCAGGGCTTCCGCATGAAAAGGCTTGCAGCGTAAGCCTTTTCAGCTGAGCCTTATGGCGGAATCCCCAACATTGGTGCACGCTCGACGGATTTCAGTGTTCGCAATCGGATGCGCACCCGATCGTCAGCGTAGCTTTTCTAGGCTTGTCCATCGTCGCAATCATCAAAGCAATCGTGGATCGAAAATCCAACTAAGCATAGACAATGCCCTGCATGTAGGCGACCCCCTATTACTCGACCGAATTGGTACCCAATCGCCCTGACTTTAGAGCGGTTGCCATATACGAACGCGCCGGCCGTATCGATCGAAAAGAAGGACGGCACTTCATGCCGCTCCATAAATCCGCTCTCGATATTCTCGGTGGTGTCATATTCCAGGCTCAGAATCGGTTCTTGCTTAAAAATATCCTGAGCGGATTTATG
>Ga0210409_10002092_pt1 | contig 24382 bp, 20 predicted proteins | sample IncBWH17MmetaG_FD_161649 | JGI IMG/M metagenome (GOLD analysis project Ga0210409, IMG submission 161649) | Forest soil microbial communities from Barre Woods Harvard Forest LTER site, Petersham, Massachusetts, United States - Inc-BW-H-17-M | ecosystem: Environmental > Terrestrial > Soil >...
CGTAAAGCCCTGTAACCCCCAGCTTGCTCAGGCAGGAGCTCCAAAATGACCTTGACTCGAAACACACCTGCTCCCCCGCATCGCCTTCGGCGAGCGTCGTGCTGGCGCACGACGCAGAGAAAGAGAGAAGAGCAAGAGACCGTCGCGCAGATTCTTGCTCGCTGCGACTTCGCGCGAGCGAAGTCGTTCGCGCTAGCGATGCGGGGGAGGCTCGCCGCGTAGCGAAGCGGAGCGGCGAGGGGGCCGCAGGCCCCACTAGACCATCCCCTCCGACGTCGTCGGCGTCAGCCGACGAGGGTCGGAGGTAGTATCTCGAGTCCGCGATTCGCCTGCGAATCACGGACTCGAGATACTAAGCCGCGAAGAAACGCTCTTCGACGATCTTGTCGTTCTTGAGCGTGTACAGGCCAATCTCGGTCATATGAGTTCGCGACTTGCCTTTCGGTGTCACGTCCATCTCGAAGCGCACCGTGAATTGGTCTCCGTACACGAAGGGGCCTTCGACCTTGACGCCATGGACCTGGTTGTTCTCCGCCCACCAGGTGCCTTTGCCCTCGACGGCCTTGCGGCCCTGAAGGCGGGCCATGTCTCCGCTCATCGGCTCGAGGCTCACCACCTCGTCCGACCAAAACTGCTTGCCAGCGGCATCGAACTTCCCAGACTTGCAGAGCTCGGTGAACCTCTTGGCGACCTCTTGTGTGCTCATGAGTTCCTCCTTTGCGAGAGGGGAATGCAACTAGGACCCATAACAGGCCGCGCGGAACCCGCAACACGACTCCTAAGGCAACCTCATCGGAACAGTTGCGGGCCCGATGATATCCGCGGCTCCGACATCGGGCGGTCGCAACCGCCGTAGTTCGCCTCCCTCGGCGATGAGCAGTGTCATGGTTGGCGCATCGAGCGAACGATCGAACTGAAAGCGAACGGACTTGGGACCGACTTGTCCCATCAAAACGACCATCGCCGTCATGCCATCGAGCCGGACGACATCGCCCACGTGCATCCGAGCGCGGGCCGATCGAAAAAGCACTTCGAAGTCCTTCGTGAGAAACTCGTCTGTAAGAGGCGAGAGCTCGAGCGCGTCGTCGGCGACGCGCATGATCGCATGCGGACCCGGCGCCATCGACAGCACACGCCACCTTTCCGCCTTCGGCAGCCCGAATGCCTGCCACACAGAAGGCGCGTAAAGCAGGGTATGCGGGTCGGCGCAGGTCAGGAGCACGACGGTCGACTGCGAGAGTCGCCCTCGGTCCAACTCTGCGCCTGCTGTGCCCGCTTCCATGCCGCCGTAGAGACGCTTCCAGAAATCGAGCTCGTGGAGCGACCGGCGGGCGGCCAGGCCGACGTGCACATAGAGGACCGCGGCGCCGGCAAAGAGAAGGAGCCATCTTTCGGCGACTCGCGCGCCGCCGCCGCCTCGCACGCCCGCTGAGGACAGCGCGCCTTCCACGATCACGGCGAATGCCGCGGACGCGCCGATCGCGGCAGGGAGAAGCAGGCGCGCGGTGACAAACGACGCGAGGATGGGCAAAATCGCAAGCAGAGCGCCGAGAGCGAGCCAGTATGCGTGTGCTTTCGCCCGATGCTCGAGCCGTCGAGCAGACCAGATGAACGCGGACACGACGATGACCGTTGCCGGAACTACGACGCGCAGAACCGGACCGAGCGAGCCGTGCTCGCCCCACTGCTCGCCGGGCGTACCCGCGATGAGATCGCTCAACAGCGCGAGCATGCGTGGGCCGGCGGCGCGGGCATAAACGGCCGGCTCGGACAGTGGATCCAGATAAACGTCCGACCCGAACGCTCCGCGTTTCATCACGCGATACAGGATCGCGTAGCAAAGAAACGGCGCGAGTGCGGGCGAGAGCGCCGCTAGACGACGCCGGGGATGCCCGCGCGCAACAACGATTTCGTACGCGATGACGTAGCCGGCAAAGCACAATCCCATCTCGCCCCCGAGGCAAGAGAGACCGAATCCCAGGCTCGCGATCACCGCATCGCGCGGAACGCTGCGCTCGCGCCATCGCGCATACGCCTTGAGCGCGAGTGCACCGAATAAGGCGGAGACGAGAGCGTTCCGGTTGGCCAACCACACCACGGGCCAGGTGTGCGCCTCATGGACGACGAAGAGCAGTGTGGCCAGGGCCGCTGCTCGCTCGGGGAGAACAGATCGCAACAGCCACGCCACGACGCCGGCGGTCGCGAGCCACCACACGAGCGAGTGCGCGTGCGCGGCGAAAGGCGTCCCCCCCAACAGCGCCTGATCGAGCCACAAAAGCACGCTCGAGAGCGGACGGAGCATCGCGTACTTCACGTGAGGATGCGACCACCACGGCAGGGATCCGCCGTTCATGAGAGCCTGCGTGTCGCCGACGGTCCCGTCCGCGAAGTTGTAGAGGTCGAGCGGGTTTCGGTGGACCGGATACGTGCCGCGGAGCATCGCGCGCTGCGCGAAGTCGTCCGCGACCAGCGGCGAATCCAGCGCACCCAGCCGCATGACCGCGCCGCCGACAACGAAAAGCACGCTGAACGCCAGCCACGCGCGCGCAGCGCCGCGTGGCTCCATGCGCTCGTCAGCGGACATCTGCTTGCGGCCGGGCCGCGCGGCGGGCCGCCCATGCGGCGAAGCCGTAGAACGCCGCGGCGACCAACAGGACGCGGGTGAAACCGATGGCAATCGAGAGAATCATTGTCGCAACCGACCCAACGACGCTTGCCCAGCCGTTGAGGACCCACGCGCGCGCGATCCACGGCGCCCGCCGCTCGCCAGGCGGTGCTTGATCGAGTCCCCCAGGGAAAAGCATCCCCATGAGCAGCGCGGGCGCGCCGACCAGTCCTATGCTCGCCGCAGCACGGGCTGCGAACGACAGCGCAAACGTGCCTTCGAATACGTACCGAAGGACGAGAGCTTCTGCGCCGATCGTGGCCCCGGCGGCAAGCGCTGCTCCGCCGAGTTGTCGCGGGTCGCCGCGAACGACGCGCGGCGAAAGTGCGCTGCCGATGCCGGTGGCCACGAGCAGAGCGAAGAGCACCAATGTGAGCGCGTACACAGGATGCCCGAGATAGAGGACGAAGCGCGGCACGAGCGCGACCTCGACCGCAATGAAGCCGAAACCGAGAGCCAGGAAGTACCACTCCCAGTGCGCGCCCAGCGTTCCCGGCGCCGCCCTGTCCCGGGCGCGAGCCCACCGAACCGGCAACCACAAGAACACCACGGCGCTCGCCAGCATGATGCCGAGCGTCACCACGAGCACCATCTGTCCGCTAGCCGCGCCCAGGATCCAATCGCGACTCTGGAGCAGCCGCGAGAAGCGCGTGTGCTCGAAGAAGAACGGCTCGTCGTCGGTCGTCGGTTCGATGCGGTAGGGGTAGTGGTGCACGAAGGCCGCCCTCTGCGGCGCAGAAAAGTAACCGCTGTAAACCGAGGGGGCGGTGCTGTCGTCGGGCGAGTACAGGGTACGAAAGCCGTTCAGTTCGACGAGCACCCGCAGCGCGCGCGCCTCCTCCGGTCGAAACGGGCTACGGCGAAGGAAGATGACCGAATACTGCATCTCGGCGCCCGGGTCCGCCGCCGCGGCGATGAACATGCGCTGCGCGACGTCCCCGAGACCCAGCTCACGCATGGCCTGGTCGGCGATCGTACAGACGCGGATGGTCTGCCGATCGGGCGTGTAGATCCAGCGCGTCAACGTGAGCGTCCCGTCGGGCGTCAGGTGGTCCAGAAACTCGCGGAAGGCTTCGACCGTGTAGAGATAGTTTTCAGTCAGCGCGAACGCTCCGGCCTGGGACGCGGCGAAGGTATCGACGCCGGAGATCTGGATGACGTCGTAGCGCTTTCTCTGCTGGCGCATGAAGTGGCGACCTTCCGCTACCATGACGCTGACGTCCGGACGCGCGTATAGGTCGCCGGCGTAATGGGCGAAGCGGCCCTTCACGCCGTCGACGATGATTGGATTGATGTCGACCGCGTCGATATGGTTGACTCCGAAGCTCAGCGCCGCGCGCACGTCGACACCTCCGCCCGCGCCGATGACCAACATGTCATCGACACGGCGTCCGGTGGAGTGATTGAAATGGTGGATCAGGCTCGGCGGAAGCGCGGCGAAGATGGGATTGCCGAGCTCCGCTGTCCCGTCGGGGTGGCGCTGGGCTTCGAAGATCGAAGTGAGAGCCCAGGCGTCGATGACGACGCCAACCTGATTCGGTAGCGGGCCGGCATACTTCGGCGGAAGTCCCCAAAGCCCGAGATGGAAAGGATTGTCAAAAAAGTCCACGCACGCGAGCGACGTACACTTGCGCTCGAGGATCGCGTCGCGCGAGACACGCGGATACACCTTGGCGTTCGGCAGATAGAACGGCGCCCGCAGCGGCTCGCGCGCAAGCCCGATCAAGCCACCAATCACCACGACACACGTCGTGGCTGCCAGCCACATGCGCGGCGCGGCTTTCGGGGACGCCCTCAGAAACGCGATGGCCGCGAACGGTCCCGCGAGCGCCGACGCGAGCACGCCGCCGGCCCCTCCCCCGAGGTGGTCCATCGCGAGCACGGCCAGCGCGCATCCAGACCCGCTCCCGACGAGGTCGGCAAAGTAAAGGCGCGACACCGAAGATCCATGCGTCGCGAGCGCGAGGGACACCGCCACGCCGGCGCACGTGAACGGCACGAGAAACATCGCGATGAGTGCAGCAAACGACGCAAGCTGCTTGAGGTCACCCAGGACCGAACTCTGGAACGGGAGCCGCGGCGCGATGAGAAGCGACGCGACTGTCGACACGGCGAAGAGGAGGCTCACGCCGGCAAGGCGCTTTGCGACATTTCCCTCGTGCAGCTGCGCCGAGAGCTGCGTCAGCAGGCCACCGCCCGTGAAACCGAGGAGGGCAATGGCGATCGCGAGGAACGCGAAGTGATACCAGACGAGCAGCGAGAAGACCCGCGTCAGCGAGACTTGCAGCATCAGCGTGGCGAGCGCGATGAGGGAGATGCCGAGAAGCGGAGGAGCGGGACCTTTGACGCTCAATTCGGCATGCAATACGGCAACGCGCCGGTTGGAGTCGAGGAAACGGCGCACGCCTCCACGGTAATGCTTTTGCCGAACATGGTCGGCCCGCACGTCTGAAGGACACACTTCGGCGAGCCTGCGTCGCCCAAAGCGCACTCGGCGTGAGTGCGGCAAATCTGCGATTGGTCCATCGGGCACGACGCCATGCACGTGGTCGGCCCCAACGTCGCATAAGCTGGAAACAGCTCGCAGCACACGTAACCACTCGGACAGTCGGCCGCTTCCTCGCACTGGATCTTGGACTGGCCGCTGGGGCAGGCCGCCGAACTCGGCTGGCAAGTCCCCCCCTCGGGCGGACTCGCCTGGCAACAGGCGCTCGTGTTCGTAGCGCAGGCGCCACCGTCGCCGCCGCAAGCGACCACACCGGGAGTGCAGCGCGCGCCGCCGTCAGGCCCAATGCACGGCCCTGCTTCAATCGCGCTGGCTTCCCCCCCGTCCGGACTTCCGAAGTCAGCATCCATCATGTCGCCGGCATCCGGCATGTCGCCCCCGCCACTGTTGCTGCCGCTCCCATTGCTCATGGAACCGCTGCTGCTCTGGCCACTGCTGCTACCGGTGGTGGAGTCTTCGAGTCCCCCACCAATGAGGCGTACCGGGGCGACGCCGCTGCACTGCCAAAGCGCAAGCGCTGCGGTCGGCAGGAGGGCCCCGACGATCCGTTGGCCTTTGGCTCCCATTCAAATATCCCTAAGCCTGAGCCTTCCGTAACCTTGCGCGGGCGCCTGGTCCAGGCGCGACAGCGCCAATCGCTCTCTCTAGTGCCGACTTCCGTCACAGGACAGCCGGTCGACGGGATAGCCGACTCCGGCAGCGCATGAAATACCACAGCTACTGAAATTATCCGCGTTACATCGAAGTACTTTTGCCGCGCGCATGCAATGCTCCACAGGCGGCTTGAACTACACAGGAAAGACAGTGGCACTGTTCCTCAAGATGTTCAGCCCGTGAAGGTCCAGGCGCGCCGCCGGCTCCTGTGGACGGGCTTGCTGGTCGGCCTCGCGGTGGGCGTGCAGGTTCCTGCCGTAACCGCCCCGTTCGCAACCGACGACTACGACCAAGCCGCGATGACGGCGGGGACATATCCGGGAAATCGCGGCCCGTTCAACCTCTACGATTTCATCGACGACTCGAATCGCACCGAGATGTTGGACCGCGGAATCTTCCCGTGGTTTACCTCGCCCAAGCTCTTCATTCGCTTCTTGCGCCCGCTCTCGAGCGGGCTTCTGTCGGCGGACCATCGGCTGTTCGGGCAGAACGCGCTCATGCCTCACATTCACTCGCTGCTCTGGTGGGCCGCGGCCTGCTTTGCAGTGTTCATGCTGCTGCGCCAGTGCTTCTCGCTGCGCGTCGCCTGCATCGGCACGGGTGTGTTCGCGCTGGCCCCTTGCCACAGTCTGCCGCTCGTTTGGCTCGCCAATCGCGAGGCGCTCGTCTCGAGCGCGCTCGGAGCGATCGCCCTCACGGCCTATGCGCGCTTTCGAGACGCGCCGAGTGTTGGCCGGGGGCTGTCGGCCTTCGGCCTCTTCGCGGTCGCGATCTCGGCCGGAGAGTACAGTCTCGGCTTTACCGGATACGTGCTGGCGATGGAACTCGTGCGGCCGCGCGAGTCGATTGCCCGGCGCGCCGCCGGGTTCGCCTGCTTTGCACTTCCATTGGCCGCTTATGTCGCCGCGCACACGCTCCTCGGCTACGGCGCATTCGGCGCAGTGTATTACCGCGATCCGCTCCACGATCTGCCGAACTTCCTGCGCGAATCGCCGCAACGCCTGGCTACGCTCGTCTTGGTCGAGTGGCTCGGGGGCGGTGATTTGCGCTGGCCGCCGTCGATCACTTGGACGCAGCCGCTCATCGCGATAGGCCTGGCTTTTCTTGTCGCGGTTCCCATCGCACGCACATTTCGCGGACTCGACATCGAAAAGCGGCGGCGGGCGCAGTGGATGCTCCTTGGATCTCTCCTTTCCCTGTTCCCGGCCCTGCCGGTCGACCCCTCGGTGCGGCTTCTTGGCGTCAGCATGATCGGGGTCAGTGCGGTGGTCGCACTCATCATCGACCGCGCATGGTTTCCGCAAACCCCCGAACCACGCCGCGGAGCCGCGGAGCTCACGGGAATCGTCGCGCTGGGCTTTGCCTTCGCGCATCTCGCGTTGGCCCCGGTCGATACATGGGTGACGAATCAGCGCTCTGCCGGCTTGACGCGCCTGTTCAACGAGCGGGCCTCGTGGGTCCGCGACCACGCCGGGGAGCGAGACACCATTGTCGCGCTGCGCGCGGAATCGTTTCAACTTTCCATGCCGCTGATCTTTCGCGCTGGAGTCCGCTGGCGATTGCTCACGCTCGGTTCCCCGCGATCCCTGGTATTGCGCACGGGCGACCGCGCCATCGAGATGATCTCGAACCCGGAGCCGCTCATGCCGGAGAGTTTGCAAAGCAAGTTTCGTAGCGAGCTATTGCGCGAGGGCGACGTCGTCGAGCTTTCGGACATGCGCGCCACCGTGCTGCAGCTCGACGCCGACGGGGCGCCGCGCCGCATCCGGTTCGAATTCGATCGCGATCTCGATGACGCGTCGATGTTTTGGGTGACCGAGGGCTTCACGGGCTTTCGAGAGCAGAAGCCGCCGGCCCTCGGCTACGCCGAGCTGGTCGAGCCCGTACCGGATTTCGAGTAGGGACTGGCACTCAGCCTCGAGCAAGGTCGCTCGATGAGCATGTGCAGGACGTACGCGATGCAAAGCGCCGCGAAGAGCAGCGAGCCGAGCGCAAGCGGCCACACGAGCGCGCTCGGCCAATGCCAACTCTTCAGAAGCGAACGAGAGACCGGCACGATGATGCGCTCGCACAGCGGCAAGTAGGTTAGGTATACGCCGTAGCCCACGCTCGCGAGCACGCGAAATATCGGCGCCGACAGCCCGTCGCGAATCCATCCCCCGCTGTCGTTGAGAACGAGAAGGATAAAACCCGCGTACATGATGGACGTGAGGGTGCCCCAGGCGAAGACGTCCATCAGCCGAACGCCGCCCCAACCGAACATCCACGGATGCACGAGGAGCCAAAGACACGCGAGCGACGGCATGGCCAAGGCTGCTCGCGCGCGTGGATCATGAAGCCAGCGCGCGATTGGCTCGTGCCATCGATGGTGAACGTACGCAACTGCGATCCCCGCGAGGAACGTATCGAATCGCGCGTGGGTCCGACAATAAACGTAATCGTAGAGTTGGCGCTCGCTCCAATTCGGGTGGCGCAGAAGCAGAGCGAGCCGCACGACAAGCGCGCTGCCCCACGCGACGCAAAGCGCGCTCAGGCGCGCACGGTCGCTCTTCAGCTTCCAAAGCAGGAAGAAAATAAGCGGCACCGTCAGATAGAAGTGTTCGACCAGCGCAAGTGACCAGCCCCAGGGCATGACCAGGTCGCCGGAAGCGAACGGGAACCGGTAATTGGAGAGGAGAGCGTACTCGAGCCAAAGATGACGCCGCTGCGCTGCCGTCAAATGGGTAGCCAGCGCAAAGAGAGTGAGAAGCGCGTAGTAGAGGGGAATCGTGCGCAGAGCGCGGCGCAGGTAAAAAGCGCGCACGCGTTGCGATCCAGAGGATTCGATGGCCCGGAGCAGTTGGGACCCGATGAGAAATCCGCTCAGGATGAAGAAGAGGTCCATGCCGAACATGGCCGTCAGCCACCCCTCGGCCCAACGGACGCCTACCGGAATGTCCGCGTGCGGGGCCAGAAAGATCGTCAGCTCGTGTTGAACGAATGAAGCAATCGCGAGCACACGCATCCCGTGCAGCGCCGGGTATCGGTTGTCGAGAAGCGCGAGCTCGAAAAAACGCCGAGAGGCGACCCCTTCTGCGCGCCGCACGGGGAGCGAAATGGTCATCCGCTAGTGCCCCGAGTGTGCCAATCGTCGACCATTTGTGGAGATCACAGGAAGTTTAGAAGATCAGAAGGATGAGGAATTTGCCATCCCCACCCCCTTCCTGACCTTCTGATCTTCCTGTTCCAACTCTCCTACGCTTCAGAGAGTCCGGACACTACCCCGCGCTTGCTGCCGCAAAGCTGCCGCCATCGCGCGCCAGACGCTCAAGGAGGGCGGACGGCTGCCATACCCGACCGTGTTTGGAGAAGAACTCGCGCACGCGCGCGCCGATCTTCGGCAAGCCCACGGAGTCAGCGTAAAACATCGGACCACCGCGGTATGCGGGGAATCCGTATCCGTTGATCCACACCGTGTCGATGTCCGATGCTCGAAGGGCGATACCTTCTTCGAGAATCTTCGCGCCTTCGTTGATCATGGCATACATGCACCGTTCGAGGATCTCGTCGTCGCTGACGGAACGGCGCTCGATACTCAGCTGCTTTGAAACCTCCACGATAATGGATTCGACCTGAGGGTCGCGGATGGGCGTGCGATTGCCGCCTTCGTACTTGTAAAACCCTGCGTTCGTTTTCTGACCGAAGCGGCCCATTTCCGCCAATCGATCGGCGACGTTGCCGGTATAGCGCTCGCCTGCGGGCGGCTTCGGCGCCCCCTTTCGGATGCGCCAGCCCACGTCGATTCCTGCCAAGTCGCTCGTCGCGAAGGGTCCCATGGCAAAGCCGAATCCAGTCATCACGCCGTCGACCTGATACGGCAGCGCTCCTTCTTCGATGATGAGGTTCGCTTGACGATAAAAGGCGTGGAGCATTCGATTTCCCACGAAGCCGTTGCACACGCCGACCAGGACGCCGACCTTTCCGATTTGCTTCGCGAGCTTCATTGCGGTCGCCACGACCGTCTTGGAGGTCTTTTCTCCTCGCACGATCTCGAGCAGCCTCATGACATTCGCAGGGCTGAAGAAGTGCAGCCCGATGACTTGCTCGGGCCTCGACGTCGCCCGAGCAATCTCATTTACGTTCAAGGTCGACGTATTGGTCGCCATGATGGCGTCCTTTCGGCAAAGGCCGTCGAGCTTGCCGAAGATCTCTTTCTTCAGCCCCATCTCCTCGAAAACCGCCTCGATGACCAGGTCGACCTCCTTGAGGCCGTCCCAGCTCGTGGTGGGTTGGATGCGGCCCACACGGCTCGTCATGTCCGCCTGCGAGAGCCGACCCTTGCTGACGGTCGCCGCATAGTTCTTGGTGATGATCTGCACGCCCTTGTCGACGAACGCTTGTTCCTTGTCCACCAGCAGGACGGGAATTCCGGCGTTCGCAAAGACCATCGCGATGCCACCCCCCATCGTTCCGGCGCCGAGAATCGCGACCCGTTTCACCGGAAGCGTCGGTGTGTCGGGCGGCACATCGGGAATCTTCGCGGCCTGCCGCTCGGCAAAGAACACGTGCCGCAGCGCGGCCGACTCCTCGGACGCAAACGCCTCGGTGATGAGCTCTCTCTCGCGCCGCATGCCCTGATCGAACGAGAGGTCGATCGCGGCTCGGACGGCTTCGACGCACCTGAGAGGTGCCTGCCCGCGCGCGCGTGCCGTTGCAGCCTTCGCCGCCTTTTCGAAGATCGACGGATCCTTCTTGGCTTGATCGATGCGGTCCGTGAGGTCGCGGACCCGCACGAGCGGGCGTTTGTCGGCGATGCGCTGTGCGAAGCCAACCGCCCCCGCCAAGAGGTCACCCTCCACCACCTCGTCAACGAGACCGAGCGCCTTCGCCTCGGCGGCGCCAATTGGCTCGCCGCTCACGATCATCTCGAGCGCTTTTGCAACGCCTATGAGGCGCGGCAAACGCTGCGTGCCCCCGGCGCCCGGCAAGATCCCGAGCTTGACCTCGGGAAGGCCACATTTCGCATCCGGCACGGCGACGCGATAGTGACAGCCGAGCGCCACTTCGAGACCGCCGCCGAGCGCCGTCCCGTGCAGGGCTGCCACGGTTGGCTTGGGACTCTCGTCCAACGCGGCGATGACGGAGCCTAAGGCCGGCTCCTTCATCGGCTTGCCGAACTCGGTGATGTCCGCCCCAGCAATGAACGTCCGACCGGCGCCCACTAGCACGATCGCGCGGACCTCTTGGTCGGCGATCGCGCGGGCGAGTGACTCCCGCAATCCTTGACGCACAGCGTGGCTGAGGGCGTTGACGGGAGGGTTGTCGACCGAAATGACCCCGATCGACCCGCGCTTCTGAAACTGAACGACGTCGCTCATGGTGGCGTACTACTTACGCCCTTGCGGTCCTCCAGTCGCCCCCGATTTCACCTCGTCCGTCACCAGCCCCAAAAGTTCGCCGGCAAGGGCGATGACGTGCCGCGTCTCGAAGCCGCTTGTGCGAAGCTCGCGGTATATGGTCTTGGCCAGGATCTCGAGGGCTCGCGTCTGCTGTGAGGGCGGTGGTTCGCCCAGGGGTAGAGCCATGTGGGTTGCTGCGCCGCAGGGAGGCGTATAAGGCGCGTGCGGCGATCCAACCGGCGCATGCAATCAAGGCACGTGCCACCGCCGCTCTCTGCTCTTCTTTGCTTTCGCCCTTTCTTTTCGCCTTCTGAACGCTACGGCAGGTGCTGCCGCACGCTGCGGGCGGAGCGCCATGCGCCACGAGTGCGCAGGCTGCGCTCGCCCTCGCGCACCGGCATATCTACGACGCAGCGCGCACGCCCTACCATGCTAGCTATCCACGCCATGACCGCTCCGATCGCGCTCGAAGGCAAAGTCGCTATCGTCACGGGGGGCAGTCGCGGGATCGGCGAGGCCATCGCGCGCACGTTCGCCGCGCAGGGGGCGCGCGTCGTTGTCGCATCGCGCAAAGCGGAGGGCGTCGAGGCGGTCGCAAACTCGATTGCCAAGCTTCACGGCGCCGATCGCGCGCTCGCCGTCGCGGCCCACACGGGCAAAGAGGAGGAGGCGGTGCGCCTGGTGCGTGAAGCGATAGGCCGCTTCGGCAAGGTCGACGTGCTGGTCAACAATGCGGGCACGAACCCCTACTTCGGGCCGCTTCTCAACGCCGACAACAGCGCCTGGGACAAGACGTTCGAGGTCAATCTGAAGGGTTATTTCTGGTGTGCGCGCGAGGTTGCGCGCCACGCTATCGGCCGCGAGGCGCCCGCGTCGATCGTCAACGTCGCGAGCGTAGCTGGGCTGGTGGCGTCACCGATGCAGGGCGTGTATTCGATGACCAAAGCCGCGGTCATCGCAATGACGACGACGCTGGCCGTGGAACTCGCGAAGTCGAAGATCCGCGTCAATTGCATCGCCCCCGGATTTATCGACACACGACTTGCGAGCGCCATCCTGAAAAACGACGAGCTGCTGAAGCACGTGCTCGAGAGAACGCCGATGGGAAGGTACGGGACGCCGGACGAGATAGCCGGAGGCGCGCTGTACCTCGCCAGCGACGCGGCCAGCTTCGTGACGGGTCACACGCTCGTCATCGATGGCGGGATGACGATTGAATAGGCCTCATTCCAAATCCGGCGGCGTGACCTTCGCCATCCATGCCCCGTAGTCGCCTTCGAAGCCGACCTGGCGCTGGCGCGTGCTCACGCGGTCGAAAATCGCCCGTACCTTGTCCGGCGCGAGCGGCGCTTTGACCGCGATGTGGCTAGCGACGGCCTGGGCCTGGGCAACGCCCGCGTCGGCCGCCGGCGCCGTCACGGCCGCGACGTCGCGCGACTCGCCGATGCCGAGATAATTCTCCACGAGGTACTTCGCGACGAATTCGCCGTGGTCGAACGAGTCGCGAATGTTCCCCTTGCCCGTGACGACGTTGCCGATGCCGAACACGCCGGGCACGTCCTCGTACTCGCCGGTGTCCCAGCTCTTGTACACGTACGACTCGCCCTTCATGCGAACCCCCGGTATGCGCTCGGGCACCGAACCAATCGACGAGATGATGAGCGGCGCGCGTAGCTCGTGCTCCGACCCCTCGATGGGCTCGACCTTTTTCCCCTCGACCCGGGTCTCAGCGACGGCCAGTCCCACGAGTCGGCCGTCGGTCACGACCGGTGTGCGCGACAAACGCCGCTCTTCGAAACGAAAGAGGAACTTGCGACGGCAGACCTCCAGGATCTTCTTTCTCACGCCCTCGGCCTTCTTGAGCTGTTCGGGCGTTGCCTTGGCAGGCGTGTCGGCGAGCGGCATGTCCTCGACGCGACGTCTGTAGATGAGCATCCCGTCGGTGACGCCGAGGGACTTCGGGTCGATGGCCTTCTTCTCGAGGAACTTGGCGATCCCTTCGTGCTCGAGCTCGTACATCGTCGTCTCGACGCCGCGTTTGCGCAGCGCACGCTCGTAGATTTCGAGCTGAATGACCTTGATGACGTCGATGGACGCCAGCCCTCCGCCGACGCAAAGCGTGCCATCGGGCACATCGTAGCGAGGCCCCGCATAGGCGCGCTCGTTCTTGTGATTGAACCAGTAGACGAGCGGGTTCTGGTATACGAGCCCGCGGTCGACGTAGTCGTCGACCCCCGGGACTTCGAGGGGCCGGTCCCGCCATGCGCCGTTCGCCAGCAGTACCGCGGAAAAGCCCCACCCCGTTGCAAGCTCCTCGAAAGGGACGTCGGTGCCGAGCCGAGTGCGCGGAACGTAATGGATGTTCGGCCGAGTCAGCCGCTCGTCGATCTTGGTGTATTCCTGTCGCCTGAGCTTCGTATGCCAGCGCGGCAGTCCGTCCTCGATCTTGCCGTAGGGCCGGTCGTTTTGCTCGAATATGACCACCTCGCAACCGCGTTCGGCCAATATTTGCGCCGCGACCGAGCCGGACACAGCTCCGCCGACGATGGCGACGACATGGGCGGGATGCTCACGCTCGAGCATGGGCGGGGAGTCTACCATTCAACGACTGTTTCGAGCGACCTTGACCATATACGACGGACATTCTTGAATCGCACCCAACACGCATGAGAATCGCAGTTCGCAAAGAGCCCGCGCCCGGCGAGCGCCGCGTGGCCATCGTGCCCGAGTCGGTGAAACGCCTGTCCGCGAAGAAGATCGAAGTATCGGTCGAAACCAATGCCGGGACCGGGTCCGGGGCGAGTGACGAGGAATACAGCGCCGCGGGGGCGCGCGTGGACAAGTCGTTCGAGGCGGTCCTGGCAAACGCGGACGCGCTGGTCCAGATTCGCCCGCCGACCAACGAGGACATCAGAAAATTGAAAGAGGGCGCGACGTTGATTTCGCTCCTCTATCCACTCGGCAGTCCAGAGCTCGTGCGCGCGCTCGCGGCCCGCAAGGTCACCGCCATTGCAGCCGACATGATCCCGCGAACGACGCTCGCGCAGATGATGGACGTACTCTCGTCGCAGGCCACGGCCGCCGGATACGAGGCCGTGCTCATAGCGGCAGGCGCGCTGCCAAAATTCTTCCCGATGCTCATGACCGCGGCGGGGACCATCGCGCCAGCGCGCGTGCTCATCCTGGGGGCAGGAGTCGCAGGGCTTCAGGCCATCGGGACGGCGCGACGCCTCGGGGCGGTCGTCGAGGCGTTCGACGTGCGCAAGGTGGCCAAGGAACAGGTCCAGAGCCTGGGGGCGAAGTTCGTGGAGGTAGACTCGACGGAGGACGCGCAGACAGCCAGCGGTTACGCGAGCGAGGTCAGTGACGAGTACAAGAAGAAACAGGCCGAGCTTCTCGCGACGCACGTGGGCAAGGCCGATGTCGTCATTTGCACGGCGCTCATCCCGGGTAAACGCGCCCCCGTGCTCGTGACGGCGGACATGGTGCGGTCGATGCGCGCAGGAAGCGTGATCGTGGACTTGGCTGCGGAGCAGCAGGGCAACTGCGAGCTGACCAAGCCGGGGCAAACGGTCGTCGAACACGGTGTGACGCTGGTCGGTGTGACCGATTTGGCCAGTCGCCTGAGCGCGCACGCCAGCCAGATGTACTCGCGGAACATGGAGAAACTTCTCGTTTACATCACCAAGGACGGCGCTTGGAAGCTCGATTTCAAGGACGAGATCGTCTCCGGTAGCGTCATCACCCACGAGGGCGAGATCGTTCACGCAAAGGTGAAAGAGATGGCGCAGCCGAAACCAGTCGCAAAGGCGGCGGGAGCAACCCCATGACCGCGGAATGGGTTTTCAACCTCTACGTGTTCATGCTGGCGACGTTCGTCGGCTACCAGGTCATCTCCCGGGTGCCGCCCCTCCTTCATACGCCGCTCATGAGCGGCACGAACGCCATCAGCGGCATCTCGCTCGTGGCGTCGCTCATTGCGGCCGGGTCGGATCACCGGCTGAGCCAAATCCTGGGCTTCGTCGCCGTCACGTGCGCCAGCATCAACGTGGTCGGCGGGTTTTTGATTACGGACCGCATGCTTCGCATGTTCCGCCGAAAGCCCGGCGCTTCCGCCTCGACGCCGCCGCCGGGCGGGGCCCCCGCGAAGCAGCTCGAGGGAGTCAAAGCGCAATGACACCGACCGCGGTGCTCCTGAGCCTCTGCTACGTCGTAGCAGCGTCGCTGTTCATCCTGTGTCTACGCGGACTGTCCGGGCCCGAGACCGCCCGCCGTGGACTGGTGCTGGGCGAAGTGGGCATGTTCATCGCCGTCGTCGGCACGCTGCTTCACAAGGACATCATTCGGTACGACTGGATCATCGCCGGCGTGATCGTGGGAAGTGCCATCGGGATAGCCATCAGCGGGTGGATCCCGATGACGAAGATGCCCGAGCGAATTGCGTTCAGCCACGCATTCGGCGGACTCGCATCCGCGCTCGTCGGCGTGGCGGAGTACTCGCGCGAGGCGGAGCGGCTGACCCACTTCAAGATGGGCGCGCTGGGCCTCGAAGTGTTCCTCGGCTTTCTCACCTTCAACGCCAGCCTGATGGCGTACGCGAAGCTGCAAGGCCTCATCACCGGGGCGCCCATCACGTACAAGGGTCAGAACTTCGTCAACGTAGCGATGTTCATCGGCGCGCTCGTGCTGCTTTGCTTTCTGGTGTTCGATCCCCTTCATCCCGCCGTTTTCTATGCGATCTGCGCCACGGGCCTCGTGGTCGGCATCACGGGGGTGTTGCCCATCGGCGGCGCCGACATGCCGGTCGTCATCTCGCTCAACAATTCCTATGCGGGACTCGCCGCGTGCGCCACCGGCTTTGCGCTCGGAAGCCAGATCCTCATTATCTCCGGAGCGCTCGACGGCAGCAGCGGGTTTTTGCTGTCGCTGCTGATGAGCAGGGCGATGAACCGCTCTTTCACGAACATCTTGTTCGGGGCGTTCGGCACGGACATCGCGCCCACTCAGGGCCCGGCCGTCACGAAGGCGTACAACGAGGCGACCGTCGAAGACGCCGGAGCGGTGCTCAAGGCTTCGCAATCGGTGATTTTCGTGCCGGGCTACGGCATGGCCGTGAGCCAGGCCCAGCACGCGGTGCGCGATCTGGCGGCGAGCTTGGAGCGCCGCGGCGTCGATGTGAAATACGCGATTCACCCGGTCGCCGGGCGCATGCCGGGACACATGAACGTGCTTCTTGCGGAGGCCAACGTGCCCTACGAGAAGCTCTTCGATTTGGACAATATCAACGACGATTTCGCGCGGACCGATGCCGTCATCGTGGTGGGCGCCAATGATGTCGTGAACCCAGCGGCCAAGAAGGACCCGGGTAGCCCGATCTACGGGATGCCCGTCTTCAACGTCGAGCAATCACGCAGCGTCATCGTCCTCAAGCGAAGCATGAATCCCGGCTTCAGCGGCGTGGAAAACGAGCTCTTTTTTCAACCGAACACGATGATGGTGCTCGGCGACGCCAAGAAGACCCTGCTGTCGATGACCGCCGAGCTGAAGGACGGGGGACATTAGCGGGGTTACGGGATCGCAACGTAGACGTCGGAGCCGGCCATGGAACCGGCCACAAGCTTGGTAGGCGTGGCCGAGAAGGTGCCTGAATCGTAGCGCTACCGCGAAGCGACCACCCGCACCGCGTCGCGAATGCGCGCGATCCCTACGGCGCGTCCACCGGCTGTCTTGGCGACAGCAGCGACCGTCTTGGGAGCCTCGACAAGAGCGCGCACGACCTCTGAAAGGAACCTCTCGCCGTCGGCCGACTCCGCCAGACCCACGGCGAGATCGGATACACCGCCGGTCGCCCGCAGCGCGATCGGGGCGGGGGCAGGAAGGGCCTCGCCCGGTCGCAGGCGCGGTTCTCCACGCAAGACGGGTACCGCCATCGCCGGCGCCACCAGGCCAAGGGCCGGAACGGGCACCCCTTCCGGGCTGTCCTGGTAACAGGCGATCGCGACCAGTCCACGCGCGTCTGCGGCCGCCACAACCTCGGTGAACGATGCGTCTTGCGGCGCAGCGCCGCCCCACGGGACAGTCAGTATGCCTGTCGCACCGACGCATCCATCGTTGCACGCCACGACCACGGGACGTGCGGACGCCAAGTCGAGGCGGGTCAAAATGCCGCCCGCGGCGCGCCCTGCCGCCGCCGTCAGCTCGGTGACGATTCCTTCCTCGTTGAACGCCGCGGCACCCCGTCGCGCAATCGCCTCGAGCATGTGAGCGCGCTCGTGGGACCGCATGCGCGCGCGCTCAATCGCGGGTCCGACAGCGCGCCGGTAGGTCGCCCTTCCGAGCGACGCCAATACGGACGCGATTGCTGCGGGCAACAGCGGCACCCCCACGCGCGCCGCCGGCGGAACGGACTCGCCTCCCCGCACCCCTCTCGGACGTGGCGCTCCGAGGCCCGGCTGGCGAACGCGTCCGTCGACAGCACAAAGCCCCGCGCCCGCGCCGGCTACCAGAAGCTGCAGCGGCCCGAGCAGAACACTCGGCGACTCGGCTGCCGCGACGAGGACGCCTGCGACCACCGCATCCACCGCGTTGCCGCGGGACAAGGCATCCCGTGCCGCACGCGCGACGTGTCGCACCGATGCGCCCGCCGCGCTTCGAGACGGCATCCCCTACTCCTGCTCGTCGTCGCCGACGACAATACCGCCCCGAGGTCGCACGAGCCTGGCTCCCGTGGTGGCGTGAGTCCCGGCGCGGACGCTGTTGACGATCTGACGCAAACGCTTGGCCTCCCGGAGCGCCGAGTCGGTCTCCATGATCAAAAAGACCTCACGACGAACGCCGACCGCGCGCGCGATCCGTTCGAGCGCGACGGGACCAAAGGCGCGCGTCTCTCCGAGCGCTCGCAACCGCAAGTACGCCACCGGTCCCTCCGGAACGGGGTCGCGCGCGGGATCTACGGCAAGGACGACCTTCCACGCCCGCGCTTGCGTGGCGGCATCAGCCACCTCCCAAACGCCGCTCGGCTCCCACACGAAGTGAGTGACGTCGCGTGGGAAATGGTCGACGGTCTTTGCAATCCGATCACGCCAGAGGGAGGTGGGCGTGACATCAGGCGGCGTACGAAGGACGAAGCATCGAGCTTGCAGCGCGTCGATCGCCGCGCGGGCCGCGTCGAGCTCCCGTTCTCCCGCTTCCCCGAGCTTGACGCGCGCGAGGTGGGGTCCTCCGACGACGGCGAAGTTGAACTGAGGAGGCACTGACTTGCGCCATCGTCGCAGCGTCGCCAAGGACGGCAAAGACGCCGTCGCGCTCGCTGCCCCCGGGGCGCCAATCGCGACGCGCACTTCCAAGAGATCGAAGCGCTTGGCGTAGGCCGCCATCGCGCCACGGAGCTCTTTCGCACCGATGTGCCAGCGAGGGGTCATGCGGAGGCGCGCCCCATGTTGCACGGCTGCCACCATTCCGCCAGGGCCAACCTTTCGGATAGAGATGGGAGTCGCCAAGACGCCACGGCGCCAAGATGTGCGCCAACAGAGGAGATTAGTTGTCTCGAAAATGAAACCACTGCGTCGGATGGGCGGCGAGAAAATGCTGCATTGCATCGGCCAACTCCTGGGCCGCTGCATCGAGCTCCGGCGTGTCAGCGTTGCGTCCGATGCGGATCGGCGGATACGCGACGACCTCGTACCGCCGGTAGCCGCTGCGCGCGGCAAAGACGGGAACGAGCGGCGCCCCCGTGAGCATCCCCAGTCGCAACGGGCCTTCCGGCACGCGCGCGCGCGCCCCGAACATCGTTACCGTGCGTCCACGCAACCGGCCTGCGGCGCGGTCTATCTGCAATGCGACGGCGCCACCTTCGCGCAAGTGTTTGGCCAGCGGAAGCGCCGAGAGGGGGTCCTCCCCGGCGTGCGCCACCAACACGCCGTGAGCCCTTCGGGCCGCGTCCTGGATCGCGCGAGCCGATGGATCTCGCTCCGCGTGCTCCACGATCATCACTGCGAGCGCGTGGTCGCGAGCCAAGAGCGGACCCACCGTCTCCCATCCTGCCGTATGCGCGGTGACCAGCAGCACGCCTCGGCCTTCGTCCATCGCGTCCTGCAGGTGCGGCTCGCCCCAGATCACCGCCCGAGGGAGCCGGCCCCGGGGCGAACCGGCGCCGAGAACTTCTGCGAGGCAAGACGCGTATGTCGCGAAGGTTCGGGCTGTATCGAGGGTGTCGCGAAGCGCGCCACGGCCGCCGCGAATCAGCCTCAAGTTGCTTCGGACCTGGTTCCGGGCCTCGCCGGCGATCGCACACGCCACCAGCCCGAGGACTGGCGGGCTGGCTCGCACAAACCACTCCGGCCCTCGAGACCCCCACTGTGCGAGACTGCGCCAGAAGGAGCCGTTCAGCGACAGGGGCGTCACGCCTTGTCCGGCGCGGTCCAGGCCGTCGCAGCCTGGTCACCCTCTTCGTAGCCGAAGTAGATGGCGCATTGCTTGAGCATGAATTTCTGGCCCTCGGGCGATGCGAGGTCGACGCGGTAGGTATTGATGAATCGCACCGAATCCTTGAGCCACTGCTGCCAGCCATCCTTCGAGACTTCCGCGAAGATGCGCTGCCCCAGATCGCCCTTGAACGGCGGTCGATCGAGCCCGGGCAACTCCTTTTTCAGCAGCCGGCAATGGACGAGGCGCTCAGGCATGACGCGAGCCTCTTAGCACGTTCTCCCCTGCCCATCCGAACCCGAAAGCCAGCTGCTCTGCGCGAGCGGCCGGCCCGCTACGGGGTTTGTTGCGCCGGACGTCGAAGAACCGCGACACCCCTTGCGGCAGTACTTCGACCGGAAGGCCGCGCGCCTTCGAGGCAACGCAATCGATCGCGCGCTCCGGGGTGTTGTTCGCGCGCGAGAGATGAACGAGGACCAGGTGCGACACCCGTGTATCCACGAGCGACGCAGCAAGCTCCGCGGCCTGGGAATTGGCCAGATGCCCCAGCGGACCGGCCACTCGGCGCTTGAGATGTCCGGGGTACGAACCGCTTTCCAGCATCGAAGGGCAGTAGTTGGCTTCGAGAAGCACGAGATCGCAGGCCCCCAGAAAGGCGCGTAGGTCGCGGGTGGGGCGACCGAGATCCGTGGCCAGGGCGAAGCGGTGAGCTCCCGCGGTGACGCGCACCGCGACGTGCGGCGCGTCGTGGGGCAACGGCAATGTCTCCACAAGAAACGGCCCAAGATCGAGCGGTCTGCCCGGTGTGTACTGCTTCACGCTCGGCCAAGGCAAAGGCATGCGCTCATGCGCAAGGAGCGGCGCTTTCAGCGCTCTCGAGAGAGGCGCAGCATGGGCCGAATGGTCCCCGTGCTCATGGGTTAGAAAGATGCCGAGGGGCGCGCGAGACACGAGCAAATCGGCGCCCAGGCGATTCATGCCCGCTCGCGCGCGAGCCGGTCCCATACCGGCTTCGACGACAAGACGTTCGCCCTCGGCCTGCACAACGAGGCAATTTCCGCTCGAGCCGCTGCCGAGGACGAAAATACGCATCCCTCAGCTTGTAGCGCCAGAGGCGGGTGGCCGGCCAGGGACCGGACCACGCTATGATATCGGCTGCCCCCTTATGACGACACGCACTTGCGTGCAATGCGGCCATCCTCTCCCCGACGCCGCGAAGTTCTGCGGTCAATGCGGGCTCGTCGTCCAAGGACAACGCACCGCGGGTGCGCCTCCCAAGCGGACACTGCTTGCCGTTCCGCCGCCAGGCACACCACCTCCTCCTCCTGTAGACGGTCCCGCGGGCAAGCGAACTATGGTCGGGATGCCTGCATTGGCGCCCAAGGAGCCCGAGCCTGCGCCCGCCCCTCCGGCCCCCTCGACGGAACGCACCCCCGCCCCCGGAGGGCCGCCGACGGGGAAGCGGACTATGCTCGGCATCGCGGCGCCGGGTGAAGCGTCACCCTCGAAGCGGACCATGCTCGGCGTCGCCGGGCCCGGTGGCGCGTCAGTGCCAAAGAGGACGATGCTCGGCGTTGCAATGCCCGGTATCGCTCCCCTTCGATTGGGCGACTCCGACCCCCCGAGCGGCGGGTCGACGCAAGCCAGCGCGCCCCAGACCCCGCCTGCGGCCAGACCGCAACCGGAGCCGCCGCGCGGATACGGAGAGACCGTGCAGATGCCGGCGTTTTTCGTTCCACCGCCTCCGCCGCTCGACGAGGCGCCAGCGCCGTCGCGGCCGCGTTTGGGGCGCCGGCGCGGAGCGCCGCTGGCTGTTGCAGCCCTCGCGGCGGGCGGCATCGCCTTGGGCGGGGGCGCCGCCATTGCTCTCTTGTGGCGGAGCCCTCCGCCCATCGCGGCGCAACCCCGCATAGCCCCCGACGGCCACGACCTGCTGCACATGACGTGCGATCCGGCGAGCTGCAAAGACGGAACGGTTGTTTCGTTCCAGGGGACCAACGCCTCATTTGCGTCGGGCGAGGCCGATCTCTTGCTCGCTCAACCTTTGCACGTGGGGGACAATGCTCTCACGCTCTCCATTGATCGTCCTGGGATGGGCCGCGACGAGACCGTCAAGCTCGTAGTTCCAGTCGCCTATCGCGTGCGAGCGGACGTTTCGACCATGGAGGGGGCGCACCCCGGGATCACGATTCGCGTCGAGGCGCCGCCGGGAACCGATGTCCGTGTCGACGACCAGCCGGTAACGCTGGACGCCACGGGCGCGGGCGCATACGTGGTCGACCAGTCGGCCGCCACCGACGGACCGGCCGACGAGTCGCGTGTCGTCACGGTCGAGTTGCCTTACGTGGTGGCAGCGAAGGGCCGCCCGCCCGAGACCGGAACGGTGAGCGCACGGATCGCGGTGGCACCACTTCGCGTCGATGCTCCGGGAACGAGCGCCACCGTCGACGAAGGAAGCGTTCTCATTGCGGGGCGTGCGGCCAAAGGGTCCAACGTGACCATCGAGGGGGCGCCCGTGGCGGTCACCTCCGAGGGAACGTTCGAGACGACCATCGACATCGCAGCGCTCGGCGACCGTACCATCGAGGTGCGTGCCGGGACGGGAGCCCTCGCGCCCCGAACGATCCACGTAGCGGTCAGTCGCGTCGCCAGCCTCGCCGAGGCCGCGAGGGCATTCGAACGTCGCGGTGCCATCGGCTATGACGCCGCGATGCGCGATGTCACGATGGCCAAAATCGGCGAACCGATCCTCGTCGAGGGCGAGGTGGCCGAAGTGCGTGCGTCGCGGCATCAGACCGTTGCGCTCGTTGACGATCGAAGAGGCTGCGCCAAGGGCCCGTGCATAACACGCGTGGTAATAGGCCGTGATCTCGCACTTGCCCGAGGCGAGAGCCTGCGCGCGTACGGGCGCGTCGCGCGAGCGTTTCGAACTCCGGGTGCGCAGACGGTACCCGAGGTCGAGGCGGAGTTCGTGCTCAAAGGACGTCGATGAGGGTGCGGGCCATTGTGGGCGCGGTGGCGATCGCCTCGATCGGCGCCGCTCCCGCGCCCGGGCAGACGATAGAAGTCTCCCGGCAGCGAACCCTCATCGTGGGCACGCCGGCGGGAGGAGCTCGCACGGATCGCCTCGACGGCGCGCGCACGGGACGAGCGCGAACCGAGCTTCCCTCGTCCGGCCTCCACGCCGAGTGGCGAACCCCCCTCGGCACGCTTGTCGAGCATGCCCCGTTGGTCGACGAACGCGCGAACATCTACGTGGTCGGCGCGCGGGGCGACGTGATCGCGCTCAGGCGCGATGGCGCCGAGCAATGGCGGGTCGCCACCGGAGCGGCCCAGCCCGGGCCTGCTGCGATCCTCGCCGACGGCACGATCGTATTCGCCGATGCGGCCGGAGACGCCATCGGCGTCCGCGACGGGGCCGTGCGGTGGCGCGTTCGTTTTGGACAAGCCGGCGCCGTCGCGCATCCAGCTCCCCTGCCTCTGGATGATGGCGGAGTCGTCGTCGCCACGACCCATGAATTGGCAGCGCTCGACGCGGAGGGCCGCGAACGAGCGCGTATCACCCTCCCTGAACCGACGGTGCTTCCGCCCGTGGCGGCGCGCGGACAGATCATCGTTGTCACGGCGAGCGGCGCCGTCTGGTCGTGGGCGCCCGGCGCCGCGGAGCCCGTGCGCGTCGCCAGCTTCGGTGCCCCGGTCGAAGCGGGAGCTGCTCTTGCCGACGACCACACGCTCGTCGCCGTGACGGCCGGCGAGGTCCACCTGACTGCGGTCGACCTTTCGCGTGCCGCCACGAGCACGCGCGCCATCGCTCCGGCTGGCTTGCTGCTGGGGCCGCCCACGGTCCACCACGGCACCACATACCTCGCCCTGGTCACGCCGACAGGCGAGCTTGCCGTCGCGATCGACGCATCAGGGGCGGAGCGGTTTCGCACGCTGCTCGCCTCGCATCCGCCTTCCGTCGCCGCAGACGGCGGCATTTCGATGCCGGTCGTCGGCCCGCATACTCCGCTCTTGGTCGACCGTTCCGGAGCTCTGGCATTCGCCACAGCGGATGGCTCCATCGGGGTGACCAGGGGTACGATCGTCGAGCTATTGGGCGAGAAATGCGAGCCGCCGGTAGGCGGCATCTCGCGCGTCACGCCACCGGTCGCAGGCCTCGCTCCCCTCGAGGACAACGCATTCGTCGTCGCCTGCCACGCGGGAGCGATCATCGCAATCCGCGGCCAGGGGCGGAGGTAGTGTTGTATGGCGAAGGAAGGCGATCGCACCTATAGTAATAGGTAAGGACGGAAGCGATGATCACCATCACGGACAAGGCTGCGCTCAAAGTGAAAGAAATCGCCGATGCTGAGAGTCTCGCCGGTCAGGGCCTGCGGCTTCGCGTCGTCGGTGGTGGCTGCGCCGGGTTCAGCTACGACCTCTATTTCGAAGACAAGGTCGGAGAGATGGACGAGCAATTCGAGTCGAACGGGGTCAAGCTCTACGTCGATCCGATGAGCTACCAGTACTTGGAGGGGACTGAAATCGATTACATCGAGGGCATGCACGGCGCCGGGTTCAAGTTCAACAACCCGAATTCGAAGGGGTCCTGCGGCTGCGGCTCGAGCTTCAGCGCCTGAGATTGCTTTATCGGTCCCGGCTGGGTAGCCCGCGCGACGCCGCGCATGGGTTGTGCATCGTACATGAGAGCAAGGGTCGCCCATCGGGGCGGCTCCGAGCTCGACCATGCGCCCTCTACCCGCGCGAGCCACG
>Ga0210409_10002093_pt1 | contig 24378 bp, 26 predicted proteins | sample IncBWH17MmetaG_FD_161649 | JGI IMG/M metagenome (GOLD analysis project Ga0210409, IMG submission 161649) | Forest soil microbial communities from Barre Woods Harvard Forest LTER site, Petersham, Massachusetts, United States - Inc-BW-H-17-M | ecosystem: Environmental > Terrestrial > Soil >...
CCGATCTGATGCTGATTTTGAGGAAGAACACGCGCTTGTGCAGGATACGGTTGTGTTTCAGATTGTGCAGCAGCGCTACCGGCACGGTGGTCTTGTTGCCGGTCATGAACACCGCGGTGCCATCGACCCGATGCGGCGGATGCGCCAGCAGGCCTTCGATGAAAGGTTCCAGCGGAATCCCTTCGTCCTTGCTGCGCTCGCGCAACAGCATGCGGCCGGCGTACCAGGTCATCAACAGGAAGAAGGCGATGCCGCCGAGCAGCAATGGGAACCAGCCGCCGTCGACGATCTTCAGCAGGTTGGCGGCAAAGAAGGCGAAATCGACAATGAAAAAAGCACTGATGACCAGCGCCACCAGGAACGGATTCCACTTCCAGACCGTGCGCATGACCACTGCTGCCAGCACCGTGGTGATCAGCATGGTGGTGGTCACCGCCACGCCGTAAGCGGCGGCCAGGTTATCGGATTTCTTGAAGGCCAGCACCACGCCCACCACCAGCAACAGCAGCATCCAGTTGATCACCGGCACATAGATCTGGCCGCGCTCATCTTCCGACGTATGCAAGATGCGCATGCGCGGCACAAAGCCCAGCAGGATCGCCTGGCTGGTCAGCGAAAACGCGCCCGAAATAACTGCTTGCGACGCGATCACGGTGGCGGCTGTCGCCAGGATCACCATCGGCAGCAGCAAGGCGTCCGGCACCATCAGGTAAAACGGATTCTGGACCGCGGCAGGATTGAGCAGCAGGTTGGCGCCTTGGCCAAAGTAGTTCAGCATCAGGCAAGGCATGACGGTAAACAGCCAGGCAAAACGAATCGGACGGATACCGAAGTGGCCCATGTCGGCATACAGGGCTTCGGCGCCGGTCAGCACCAGCACCACCGAACCCAGCACCACGAATGCTTGCAGCGCGTGCTGCTGCATGAAGGCGACGGCATAGTAAGGATTGATCGCGACCAGGATCTCCGGCGCCTTGACGACGTTGTAGATGCCCAGCAAACCGAGCGAAATGAACCACACGAACATCACCGGGCCGAACAGCTTGCCTACCACCGTGGTGCCGTGCTTCTGGATCAGGAACAGGGCGATCAGGATCACCAGCGACAGCGGCAGGACGAAGCGCGTCAGTCCCGGCGTCGCGATTTCCAGCCCTTCCACCGCCGACAGCACCGAGATCGCCGGCGTGATCACGACGTCGCCATAAAACATGCAGGCGCCGAAGACACCCAGCATCATCAGCGTCTTGGCGCGCTTGGAACCGCTCTTGGCGGTGCGCAGCGAGAGCGCCATCAGGGCCAGCACGCCGCCCTCGCCGTTGTTGTCGGCACGCATCACGAACAAGACGTACTTGAGCGAGACCACGATGGTAATCGCCCAGAACAGCATCGAGATAATTCCCAGCACCGCATCCGGCGTGAACGGAATACCGTGGTCGGTGCTGAAACACTCTTTCAGCGCGTACAGCGGACTGGTGCCGATGTCGCCGAACACGATTCCCAGAGCAGCCAGCGTGATGATGTGAAACCGGGAAGACTTGAATCCTGGACTGCTGCTGGTTTGCGTTGTACTCATGTTTTCTCTCATCTTATTAGTAAGGCCCCATCAGGGAACAAGGGCAAGTCCGGCCGTATCCCAAGCCTGCTTACTTCAATTTGATTGCTTTTTTAAAAATTGTTTGTCGCGTTGCACAAGGTGGCGGATTTTACTATCGAACCCCATGCAGGAACTAATTTGTCGCGCCGCCGCCGTTGCTAAATTACACCCTCGCATGGTCATTTTTGTGCCTATATTCCGGCACACATCTGATTCAAACCTGTCGGATGGAAACATGGCAGATTTCATCCATAGCAAAAAAACATTAAGCACATCTTATTCTTACCTAAGCGTCTTTCAAAGCCAAAGCCCGCTCGTACAGGGCATTTTTCTTTTGGCCGGTGATTTGCGCCGCCAGGGCAGAAGCTTGCTTGATCGACAATTCCGCCAGCAAGATCTGCAGGACCCGCTCGCCTTCGGCGCTGTCGTCGAGCGCAACCGGCGCCGCTTCCACCAGCACCACGAATTCGCCTTTTTGCCGGTTAGCCTCGGCCGCCAGCCACGCCGGCGCCTCACCTAGCGTGCAGCGGTGGACGCTTTCGAACAGCTTGGTCAGCTCGCGCGCCAGCACGATGCGGCGTTCCGGCCCGAATGCCTGCAGCAGGGCATCGACGGTTTCGACGATACGATGCGGCGCTTCGTACAGCACCAGCGTGGCGCTGGCGCCGGCCAGGCCGGCGAGGACAATCTCGCGCTGGCGCGCCTTGCTCGGCAGGAATCCGATGAACTGGAACTGATCGTTGACCAGGCCGCTGACCGACAGCGCCGTCACGGCGGCCGACGGCCCCGGCAGCGGCAAGGCGCGCAAACCCGCGTTCAGCACGGCGTCGACGATGCGGGCGCCCGGATCGGACACCGCCGGCGTGCCGGCGTCGGACACCAGGGCGATCCGTTCGCCGGCCTGCAGGCGCGCCACGATCTTCTGCGCCACTTCGCGCTCATTGTGCTCATGCGCCGCCAGCAAGGTCTTGGACAAGCCATAGCGTCCCAGCAAATGTGCGGTATTTCGGGTGTCCTCACAGGCCACGGCGTCGACCATGGACAATACATGCAAGGCACGCAGGCTGATATCGCAGACATTCCCGATCGGTGTGGCCAGCACATATAATGTAGACGCCGGATACGCTTGCTGCGCCACCTCGTCCAATATCACTGGATTGATGAAGGCGCTGGCAGATTGATGAGTCATGGGGAGTTATGAATGTTATATAAATGGGCGAAGCTGGCTAAACGGGTCAAGCTTGCATTAGCGGCGGGTATCCTGTTGAACGGATTGTGCCCGCCTGCGCTGGCAAATACAACCTCGGTCGACGTTACGGCGGCCGATGCCGACGCCAATGTCATCCCGCTGGCCAGCATCGCCTTGCTGCTGCCATTGCGCTCGGGGCCGCTGGGCGCCGCCGCCGATGCGGTCCGCAGCGGCTTCCTGAACGCCTACGAACGCGACAAGAGCGGCCTGGCGGTCAGCGTGATCGAAGCCGCCGATACCGGGCCCGACATGCTGGCGGCTTACACCGAGGCTGGAAAAAAATACGATATCCTGGTGGGTCCGCTGTCGCGCACCGGCCTCACCGCCATTCTCCAGAACGGCCATGTGGACAAGCCGACCATCGCCCTGACCCAGCCGGACTCCGGCGGCGCCCTGCCGGCGCAGCTGCTGCCGGCCGGCCTCTCGATCGAAGCCGAGGCGCGCCAGGTGGCCACCTGGGTCGGCGCCGATTACGCGCCCGGCAAGGTACTGGTGCTGAGCACCAGCGCCGCCTGGCAAAAACGCGTTGCCAATGCTTTCGTCCAGCAGATCCTGGGCAGCGGCCTGCACGCCGAAGTGGTGACGCTGAATCTGGAAAACGGCGCCTTCAATGTCGATGCCCTGACCCAGCTGCAGCAAAAAGTGGAAGGGGAGATGCCGCGCCTGCTGTTTGCCGCGCTGAATGCCGACCAGACCAAGCAGATACGCATTGCCATCGGCGACCAGACGCCGATCTTCGGCATTTCCCAGCTGAATCCGCTGCCCCTCAACGACAACAGCCCCGAGCACCAGATCCCTGAGCTGAATGGGGTGCAGCTGGTGGATATTCCATGGCAGGTGCAGCCGGACCACCCGGCAGTGATGGTTTACCCGCGCCAGGAAGTAGCTGCCGGCCAGCGCCGCAACGCCGACCTGGAACGCCTGTATGCGCTGGGCATCGATGCCTTCCGCATCGCCCGTGAAATCGCCGCCCGCAATAGCGTATTCCAGATCGACGGCGTCACCGGCAAGCTGAATGTCCGCTTTGGCGTCGGCGCCCCGAGTTTCGAGCGCCTCGAACCGGCTGCGATCTACCAGAACGGCGTCGTCGTGCCGCAGCAGGCCCAGTAAGTTCGACGCCGGCCGCCTGATGCAGACGCCCATTTCGAGCAGCCAGGCCAGCGGCAAACTGGCGGAAGACCAGGCGCTGCGCTATCTGCAGCGCCACGGCCTCAAGCTGGTGGCCCGGAATTTCCGCTGCAAAGGCGGTGAAATCGATCTGATCATGTCGCAACCGGCGTCCTCTCAAGGCGCGCAAGAGCTGCTGGTGTTTGTCGAAGTCAGGCAACGCCGCAGCCAGCGCTTTGGCGGTGCGGCGGCCAGCGTGACGTCCGCCAAGCAAAGCCGGCTGATCCTCGCCGCCCAGGTTTTCCTGCAGCGCTATGCACAGCCGCCCGCCTGCCGCTTCGACGTGCTGGCCATGGACGCCGACAACATAGACTGGATCAGGCAGGCATTCGAAGCCTAGAGGCTATAATCAGCGCCAGATTAACCAGAAACCCGGCCGCCACTGCTGTACGGCGGCAGCATTCCACCCTCAATACCGACATCATGATAAACCAACGTATCCTGGCGCACTTCAATGAAAGCGCTGAACTCAAGGCCCGCGCAGCGGAAGTCCTGGCAGCGCCGATTGCCAGCGCAGTTGAACTTATGTTCTCCGCGCTGTCCAATGGCAACAAGATTCTTGCCTGCGGCAACGGCGGCTCGGCTGCCGACTGCCAGCATTTCGCGGCCGAACTGGTCGGGCGCTTTGAGCGGGAACGCCTGCCGCTGCCGGCATTGGCGCTGACAACCGATACCTCGATCATCACCGCGGTCGGCAACGATTACAGCTACAACGAAATCTTTTCCAAGCAAGTGCAAGCGTTTGGACAAGCCGGCGATGTGCTGTTAGCGTTTTCCACCTCCGGCAATTCGGCCAACATCCTGGCGGCCATCGATGTGGCGCTGGAGCGCGACATGCGGGTGGTGGCCATGACCGGCAAAGGCGGCGGCGCCATCGGCAAGAAACTGACTGAAGCAGATGTGCATATCTGCGTGCCGCACGACCGTACCGCGCGCATCCAGGAAGTACACCTGCTGACGATTCACTGCTTATGCGACGGCATCGATGTCGCTTTATTTGGAGGAGATGCGAATGATTGACAGGCAAAATCCGCGCTGGAGCAAGCTGCAACGGCCATTGGCCGCGGTAGCATTATGCGGCGCCGTGGTGATGGGTTTGCAAGGCTGCGTGGCGCTGGCGCTGGGCGGCGCCGTGGCCGGCGGTTTCGCGGCGACCGATCGGCGTACGCTGGGCGCGCAGACCGAGGACAAAGCCATCATGGTGAAGGCCGAAACCCGGATTCCGTCAGTGGTCGGCCAGGATGGGCATGTCAACGCCACCAGCTACAACCGCAAGGTCTTGCTGACCGGCGAAGTGCGTGACGATGCCGCCAAGGCCGCGGCGGAAAAGGAAGCGCAATCAATCGAAAACGTCCACTCCGTCGCCAATGAACTGGCGGTCGGCGCGCCGTCGAGCTTCTCCTCGCGCTCCAACGATACCTTCATCACCAGCAAGGTCATCGCCTCGCTGGTCGACGCCAAGGACGTGTTCGGCAATTCGATCAAGGTCGTCACCGAGCGCGGCAACGTCTACCTGATGGGCCGGGTCACCGAACGCGAAGGCAAACGTGCCGGTGAAATTGCTGCCGGCGTCAGCGGCGTGCAAAAAGTTGTGAAGGTGTTCGAATACATCACTGAGGATGAATTGATGCAAATGTCATCCGCACCTAGGGATTCGTCATCAGCGCCTAAGGATGCGGCCCAGCCGGCCGCTCAGCCTTAAAAGGGGAACGCGGGCCGCAAGTGGCTTGCATTTCCCCCGCTACTCAAGTAACGTTGCCGCTGGACAAATGTCCGGCGGCTTTTTTTTGGGGAAAAACATGATCGGCTTCATCATCTTTCTGGCAATTGTGCTTGTCATCGTCTTCTGGGTTGTCGGCATCTATAACCGTCTGGTGAGCTTCCGCAACCGCTTCAAGAATGCCTTCGCGCAGATCGACGTGCAGCTGAAACGCCGCTACGACCTGATCCCGAACCTGGTGGAAACCGCCAAGGGCTACATGAAGCACGAGCGCGAAACGCTGGAAGCGGTGATTTCGGCGCGCAACCAGGCGGTCACCGCCAACGCCAAGGTTGGCGGCAACGCCACCGACGCCGCCGCCGTGCAGCAGATGGCGGCCAGCGAAGGTGCGCTCAGCGCCAGCCTGGGCAAGCTGTTTGCCTTGTCGGAAGCCTATCCCGACCTCAAGGCCAATCAAAACATGATGCAGCTCACCGAGGAACTGACCGGCACCGAAAACAAGATCGGCTTCTCGCGCCAGGCGTATAACGACAGCGTGATGGAATACAACACGGCGATCGAACAGTTTCCGGGTTCGATCCTGGCCAACATGTTCGCTTTCAAGCAGGCGGAACTGCTGCAGGCGACTGAAGCACCGGAAGAACGCAAGGCCGTCAAGGTGACCTTTTAAGATCCGCCCGTGATCCTGATTCTGATTGCACCGCCGCTGGCGGTCTGAACCATGACGTTCTTTGAGCAGCAGCACCAGGCGCGCCAGGAAACCCGAAAACTGGTATTCCTGTTTGCGCTGGCAGTAATCGCCATCGTGCTGGCCGTCAACCTGGCCATGGCCTTGCTGTGGAATTTCAAGTTCGGCGGCCACCATGAGATGTTGCGCAGCTATCCGAAAGGCTTCTTCGCCATCAATACCCTGATCACGCTGGCGCTGATCGGCGGCGGCACCCTGATCCAGACTTTCAATTTGCGCGATGGCGGCGACGCCGTGGCGCTGATGGCCGGCGGCCGCCTGATCGCGCCGGCTACCGGCGATCTGCAGGAACGGCGCTTGCTCAACGTGGTGGAGGAAATGGCGCTGGCGTCCGGCATCGCCTGTCCCAAAGTCTATCTGCTGGAACATGAAGATGCGATCAACGCCTTCGCTGCCGGCTACAACCAGAATGAAGCAGTAGTCGCAGTCACGCGCGGCACCCTGAACCGCCTCACGCGCGATGAACTGCAAGGCGTGGTGGGCCACGAATTCAGCCATATCCTGAATGGCGACATGCGCCTGAACGTACACCTGATCGGCGTCCTGTTCGGCATCCAGATGATTGCCGGCTTCGGCCAGCAGCTGATGAACTTCGGCCGTTTTTCTGGCAGCAGCCGCGACGACAAGGGGCCGCCGTGGCAGTTGGTGATGCTGTTTGCCGGCCTGGCGCTGTTCGTGGTCGGCTACATCGGCATCTTTTTCGGCCGCCTCATCAAGTCGGCGGTGTCGCGCCAGCGCGAATTCCTGGCCGACGCCAGCGCGGTCCAGTTCACCCGTAACCCGGAAGGCATCGGCGGCGCCCTGCGCAAGATCGGCGGCCTCACCGACGGCAAGCGGATCGGCTCGCAGATCGATCACCAGAACGCTGAACAGCTATCACACCTGTTTCTCGGCAGCGTGCGCCCCAACCTGCTGGATGGCTGGTTTGCCACCCATCCGCCACTGACGGAGCGCCTGCACAGGATTTACGGCAGAAGCGTGGGACCGCTGGAGGCGCCGGAACTGCCGCAGCCTCTTGCTGAAAACAGCGCGCGCCTGGCCGACTTGCCGTTTGCCGCGGCCGGCTTCGCCAGTGCGGTAGCGCCAAGCCAATTGCCCTCCTCGGTCTCTACCGTGGCAGCGACACCCACGCTCGAATTCGGCAACAGCAGCAGCCGTTCGCCGCTGTCGCCGCAGCTCGATGGCGCCGTGCGCGATCCAGCCGGCGCTTGTGCAGTCGTCTATGCCTTGCTGCTGGGCGAAGGCGCGGAGCGCGATGCGCAACTGGCGCTCCTCAAGAAGGAAGCGCCGCAGCAGGCTGCCTTGACCAGCTTCCTGGCCGAGACCATCGTCCAGCTGCCGCTCAGCGCCCGCCTGCCGCTGGTCGACCTGGCGGCACCGGCCCTGCGCCAGCTGCCGCAAGCCGCACGCGACCGCCTGCTGACGATTGTCGAGCAGCTGATCGCCGCCGACAGCCGCATCACGTTGGCCGAATTTGTGCTGCAAACCATCCTGACGCGCCGCCTGGCGCCGCGCGCCGGGCGGCTGGTGCCGATCAGATTCAATCGGCTGTCTGATTTGCGCGCCGACGCCGCCCTGCTGCTGTCGCTGGTAGCGCATGTGGCAGTGCCAGCCGCGCGCGCCGACCACGTAGCCGCACGGCTGGCAGCGTTCCTGCGCGGCGCCCAAGCCTGCCCTGAATTACAGCTGGCGGCCCAGGATTATTGCGATGGCGCCAGCCTCAGCTTCCCGCGCGTGCGCCTGGCGCTGGATAACGCCAACCAGCTGGCGCCGCTGGCCAAGCCGCAACTGATCAAGGCGCTGCTGGCGGCGGCCGAGGACGGCAATCCCCTGGAAATCACCAGCGCCGATATCCTGCGCGCGATTTGCGCCGGTATCGAGGCACCGATCCCGCCGGCGGTGGCAGCCACTTATCAGGCTTACCCCTGGCAATTTGATAACTAACAATCGGCAAATCCAGACTTTCCGGCAAAACCCGTAACGGATGGCTATAATGATTGTTCCCGGGCCTCGCCCGTATTGGATTTCTGTCATGCAAGCTCAAACTGAAAACACAGCCGGCAAGCGGCTCTGGATCAAGCTGGCGGGCGCTGCCGCCGTGGTAGTGCTGGCTGTGGGCGGTTACATGTCGATGTCGGATACGCATGCCGCGCCGGACGTCAGTTTCACCAATCTGAAAGGCGAACAGGTCTCGCTGAAGAGCTTGCGCGGCAAGGTCGTGATGGTGAATTTCTGGGCCACCAGCTGCACCACCTGCGTCGCCGAGATGCCGAAAATGGTGCAGACCTACAATGCCTACAAGGACAAGGGCCTGGATTATGTTGCCGTGGCAATGAGCTACGACCAGCCCAACTATGTCGTCAATTTCGCCCAGACCCGCAGCCTGCCGTTCCAGGTCGCGCTGGATACGCAAAGCAAGCTGGCGGACGCCTTTGGCGATGTCAAGCTGACGCCGACCACCTTCGTCATCGACAAACAAGGCAATATCATCAAGCGTTACGTAGGCGAACCCAAGTTCGCCGAGCTGCACGCGCTATTGGACAAGGCGCTGGCCGCATCGACATAAGATATCCACATAAGCAAAAAGGCGCTGCGAGCGCCTTTTTTTATGGGCTGCCGCCTAGCGAGATGTCGCCCCGCGCGAAGCCGTGTCGTACAAGCCGGACGCGGTGCGCAGGAGCTTGGCCGCGTCGCCCAGCGACTGGTTCGACAGGCCGGTATCGGACAGCACCGTAATCAGGCACTCCTCGCGCATTTCCCGATATCTGAGGCAGAGCGCATAACCGTCTTCGGTAGCGGAAAAATAGGCTTCCTTGCCGACTTTTTCACTCTTGACGTAACCCGCCTTCACCAGCTTCTTCAGTGCATAACTGGCAATGTGTGTATCCTCGATATTCAAGACGAAGCAGATGTCGGCCAGGCTTTTTTTACGTTCGCGATGGCACACGTGGTGCAACAAGGAGACTTCGACTGGTGTCATATCCTTGACTCCAGCCGCCGACATGCAGCGCGACATCCAGCGGTTGAAGGCATTGCCCGCGATAATCAAGGCATATTCCAGCTCAGACAATTCGACGCTGCTTTCCGACGCCAGATGGGCGGAAGACAGGATTTTAGGTGCGCTAACGTTCATATGTATCTCACTAAACGCCAAGAAAACCAAATCATACAGCCAGTTGCCTCAATTCGACGCCGAATTCGAGGCATAAGACAGGCGCTAATCCAACAACAATATAGACTATTTACATACAATTTATTGACATTTTATTTTTGATGAACGATATTGCCCTTTGCTTAAACTCTGGTCTACAAAGAGTAAGCTGGTTGGGGACAGAGGATGCAGGATCGTGGGACGACGGCTGTTCGCAATTATTTTCTGGGCAATTTAATGTTGATCTGATCAGTTGACGGCAGGGCCGCTCAGGCAGAGCGTCCCGGACTCAGTCTCGCCGTGCTGACACCGTGCACAAGGAATCCAGCCGCAATGACCCAACCCGTCATACAAGCTCTTGGCGAAAATGCTCTGATACTGAACACCGGGGCCAGCGCTACTCTCGAATGCCAGCAACGCTTGTGGGCCATCGCGGCGAAGGCAGCGCATTGGCCGCATGTGCGCGATGTGGTGCCCGGCATGAACAACCTGACCATCCTGTTCGATCCGCTGGCCAGCGATGGCCGGCAACTGGCGGAAAAACTCCAGGCTGCCTGGGACGCCGATTCGATCAGCCAGAAGACCGGACGCAAGATCGAGATCCCCGTGGTGTATGGCGGCGACAGCGGTCCCGACCTGGAACAGGTGGCGCGCCATACCGGCCTGGCGCCGGGGGAAATCGTCAAACGCCATACCGCGGCGGAATACATCGTCTACTTCATCGGCTTCCAGCCCGGCTTTCCTTACCTGGGCGGACTCGACCCCAAGCTGGCCACGCCGCGCCGCAGCGAACCGCGCCTGCTGGTGCCGGCCGGCTCGGTCGGCATCGGCGGCAGCCAGACCGGCATCTATCCGGCGGCCTCGCCGGGCGGCTGGCAACTGATCGGCCGCAGCGAGCTGCAACTGTTCGATCCCGGCGCCAGCCCGCCTACCCTGCTGCAACCGGGCGACCGCGTGCGCTTCGTCGCCAGCGAGGTGATCGCATGATCAAGATCATCCGCGCCGGCCGCATCAATTCGGTCCAGGACATGGGCCGCAACGGCTTCCGCCATCTCGGCATCTGCCAGTCCGGCGCCCTGGACCATACCGCGCTGGCTATCGCCAATCTGCTGGTCGGCAATCCGCGCGACAGCGCCGCCATCGAATTTACCCTCGGCCCCTGCGAACTGGCCTTTACGGTCGACAGCCGGATCGCCCTCGGCGGCGCCGATTTCGGCGCCACCCTGGACGGCCAGCCGCTGCTGCCGTGGTGGAGCGTACGGGTGCGCGCCGGCCAGACCCTGAAACTGAACGCAGCACGGCACGGCATGCGCACCTACCTGGCGGTGGCCGGCGGCATCAACTCTGCCCCGCAGCTGGGCTCGCGCGCTACCGATCTGCAAGCCGGCTTCGGCGGCCATGGCGGCCGTGCCTTGACTGAAGGCGACGGCCTCTCCGCCGGTGCGCTGGACAACCCGGCTGCCGCAGTCCACAACGCCGCCGCATTTGGCGTGCGCGCCCCCTCCTGGTATGACGCCGACGATACCGAAACGCTGGAGGTCCGCGTCATGCCCGGTCCCGAATACGACTTGTTCAGCGCCGCCGTGCAAAAGACCTTCTGGAACAGCAGCTGGACCCTGACGCCACAGAGCAATCGCATGGGATTCCGTCTCAGCGGCCCGGAGCTGAAAATCAAGAAAAGCGGCGACCTGCTGTCGCATGGCGTGTTGCCGGGCGTGATCCAGGTGCCGCCGGCCGGCCAGCCTATCGTGCTGATGGCCGATGCCCAGACCACCGGCGGCTATCCGAAGATCGGTGTGGTGATCGGCGCCGACCTGGCCCGCTTGTCGCAGCTGCGCTTCAACCGCACTTTGCAGTTTGTCGAAGCGGATGCCGACGCCGCGCGGGCAGCGCTGCGCGACGACGCTTTGTATCTACAACAGATCGAAACCGCGATGCACTGGCTGCGTCCGGCAAAATAGGAGCAGACGATGCCCAGGAAAGAAAAACGACAGCAGGTCGACCTCAACGCCGATCTCGGCGAACAAAGCGACGGCAGCGACGAGGCTTTGCTGGCGCTGGTCAGCTCAGCCAACATCGCCTGCGGCTGGCACGCCGGCAGCGCCCTGATGATGCAGCAATGCGTGCAATGGGCTGTGGCGCAAGGGGTCGCCATCGGCGCCCATCCGAGCTTTCCCGACCGCGACAATTTCGGCCGCACCGAAATGCAACTGCCGGCCAACGAAATCTATAGCGGCGTGCAGTACCAGATCGGTGCGCTGGCGGCGATCGCCAGCGCCCATGGCGCGCAGCTGGCGCACGTCAAGCCGCATGGCGCGCTGTACAACATGGCGGCGCGCGACGCCGCACTGGCCGACACCATCGTCGCGGCGATCCGCGACGTCGATCCGGCGCTGGCGCTGTTCGGCCTGGCCGGCAGCGAACTGATCGCCGCCGCCCATCGCGCCGGCCTGCCGGCAGTGGAAGAAGTATTTGCCGACCGCGGCTACATGGCCGACGGCAGCCTGGTCAAGCGCGGCACGCCGGGCGCTCTGATCGAAGACGAAGAGCAGGCACTGGCACAAACCATGCATATGGTGAACGAAGGCAAGGTCCACGCCATCGACGGCAGCTGGGCCGCCGTGCGCGCCGATACCATCTGCCTGCACGGCGATGGTGCGCATGCGCTGGAATTTGCGCGGCGCATCCAAGCCGAACTGAAGCAGCAAGGCATCGCCATCCGCGCACCGCAGATGAGCAGCGGCGACGCCTTGTTTCCTCTGCTCGGATAAGCCTCAAGCGCTGCTTCAACGGATTACGTAGTCAATAAAATCGGCGGCGCAGCAACGACCGCCATCAACATGAGGAGATAGCAATGACCGTAACGGAATTACTGCCGCTGATAGGGATACCGATCGTGGTAGCTGGCTTCGCATTCAAATTCAACCCCTTGCTGGTGGTTACCGTGGCGGGCCTGGCGACCGGCCTGTCGGTCGGCATGGACCTCGGCACCTTGCTGGAAACCTTCGGTGAAAAATTCGTCAACAGCCGTTCGCTGGCAACCTTCCTGCTGATCCTGCCGGTCATCGGCCTGCTGGAAAGCTACGGCCTCAAAGAGCGCGCGCAAGACTGGATCGCCAGCCTGGCGAATGCGACTTCGGCGCGCATCCTGATGCTGTACTTCGTGCTGCGCCAGGGCCTGGGCGCGCTCGGCCTGACCTATATCGGCGGCCAGGCGCAAACCGTGCGGCCCTTGCTGGCGCCGATGGTGGAAGGCGCTGCTGTCGCCAAATACGGCGAGCTGCCGCTGCCGATCCGCGACAAGATCCGCGCCCATGCCGCCGCTTGCGACAATATCGCGGTGTTTTTCGGCGAAGACATTTTCATCGCCTTCGGCGCCGTGCTGCTGATGGATGCCTTCCTCAAGGAAAACGGCATCACCAATATCGAACCGCTGCATCTCGGCCTGTGGGCCATCCCGACCGCCATCGCCGCGCTGATCATCCACATGGCGCGCCTGACCCGGCTCGACGCCAGCATACGGCGCGATGTCGAAGCCTGGAAAAAATCCGAAGGCGCGGAGGTGGCAGCATGAAGACGCTACTGACCATCAACGAAATTTACTACCTGGTCGGCATCATCGTCATGCTGCTGGTCGGCATGACGCTGCGCGACAAGGGCAATCCCAAGCGCCTCACCACGGCGCTGTTCTGGTTCCTGTTCGGCTCGGTATTCCTGTTCGGCGACATGCTGGTGGCCGGGCTCGGCAAGCCCATGGCCTATCGTGTCATCGGCGTAGTGGTGGTGGTGATTTCCCTGATCGCCGGCTGCGGCCTGCTGTCTGCCGGCAGCTACCTGCAACGCAGCGCCGCCGAGCGCCAGGCCTCCGCCAACCGGCTCGGCAACTGGATCTTCCTGCCGGCGCTGCTGATCCCGCTGATCACTGTGCTGTGCACCGTGCTGCTGAAGAATGTCGCCATCGGCGGCGTCTACCTGCTCGACCAGAAACAGCTGACCCTGGCCGCGTTGTGCGTCGCCAGCGTGTGCGCCATCCTGGCCGGATGGAAGCTGACCGGCGGCACGCCGCTGCAGGCAGTGCGCGAGTCGCGCCGGCTGGTCGACGCCATCGGCTGGGCTGCGATCCTGCCGCAGATGCTGGCGATGCTGGGCGGCGTCTTCGTTGCTGCACAAACCGGCAAATCGGTACAGGAAGTCGTGACCCTGTTCGTCAATCCCGACAGCCGTTTCCTGCTGGTGGTGATCTACTGCGTCGGCATGGCCTTGTTCACCATGATCATGGGTAACGCCTTTGCCGCCTTCCCGGTGATGACCGCCGGCATCGCCTTGCCGTTCCTGATCGCCGGCCAGCACGCCGACCCTGCGCCGCTGGTCACCATCGGCATGCTGGCCGGCTACTGCGGCACGCTGATGACGCCGATGGCGGCCAACTACAACATCGTGCCGGCGGCGCTGCTGGAGCTCAAGGACAAGTACAAAGTGATCAAGATACAGATCCCTACCGCCGTGACGCTATTGGCGGCCAATATCCTGCTGATGTATTTCATCGTATTTCGTTAAGGAGCAAGCATGCATCTCACACTTGACCAGGCCTCGGCTTTCGCGGCGCTGCCATTGCGCTCATTGCGCCATGAATATCCGAATCACGTCATGCACGTACTCAACAGCGCTGACGACATTGTGTCGCCGCGCGCCATGCATCCGGTGTTCTACGGCTGCTACGACTGGCATTCGGCGGTGCACGGCTACTGGCTGCTGGCGCGCTGCGCCCGCCTGTATCCGACGCTGCCGCAACAAGCCGAAATCACGGCGTTGTTCGAAGAACACTTCACGGCCGCCAACATGCAGCGGGAACTCACCTACTTCCAGGCGCCGGGACGGGTTTCTTTCGAGCGCCCGTACGGCTGGGCCTGGATCGTGGCGCTGGCGCAGGAACTGGATAGCTGGCAGCACCCGCAAGCAAAAACCTGGCTCGCCGCGATGGAGCCGCTGGTGGCGGAAATCCGCAGCCGCGTATTGAGCTATTTCGCCAAGCTCAGTTATGCCATCCGGGTCGGCACCCACTACAACAGCGCCTTCGCCCTCAAGCTGATTCTCGACTTCGCTCGCCACCGCAAGGATGCCGAGCTGGAAAATGCCGTCGTCAATGCCGCCTGCCGCTACTACATGGGCGACAGCAATTATCCGGCGCACTACGAACCTGGCGGCGATGAATTCCTGTCGGCCGCGCTGACGGCCGCACTGCTGATGTCGGACGTGCTGGAAGCCGATGTGTTCCCCGACTGGTTCGCCCAGTACCTGCCGGCGCTGAGCGACATCGAGCGCCTGATGAATCCAGCCGAGGTCAGCGACCACAGCGATCCCAAGATCACCCACTTGAACGGCCTGAACCTGAGCCGCGCCTGGTGCATGAAACGGATCGCCCGGCGCCTGCCGGAAAACGATCCCGCAGCCGCCACCCTGAGCGCAGCAGCGCGGCGCCATATCGAAGCCGGCCTGCCGAATGTGGTCAGCGGCGAATATGCCGGCGAACACTGGCTGGCGACCTTCGCCATGCTGGCGCTGGAACCGGTTAACTGAGTGCAGCACGCCGCTAAGCCGAGCCTGGCTCCGGACACTGCGCTTGCAGGCGGCGGCTCATGGCGCGAATCCCCACAGTCGAGTGAACTGCTCCAGCGGCTGCCGTTCGGACTGCAAGCGGTTGACGGCAGCGGCAGGATCGGCATAGCCGATAGCCATGCCGCAGAAAAGCATGTGCTGCGGCGGGGTTTGCAGAAATTCACGCACCGTCTGGTGGTAGATCGACCAGGCTTCCTGCGCGCAGCTGTCGACGCCACGTTCGCGCAGCAAGAGCATCAAGGTTTGCAGATACATGCCGAGATCAGACCACTGCGCCGCCCCCATGCCGCGATCCACCGTGCAGAACAAGCCAACCGGCGCGCCAAAAAAACGATAATTATTCTGTAGCCACCTGAGGCGTCCTGTCTTGTCCTCACGGGCGATGCCGAGCTGCGCATACATGGCTTCCCCTAGCTTGAATCGCGCGCTGCGGTAGGGCTCTCCGAGCTTATCCGGATAGATCGGGTATTCAGAGGCGTCCGGCGAGACATCTTTGCTCATGCGCTGCGCCATCCTGGCCTTGAAAGCAGCCAGCGGCTCATCCACCAGCACATCGATGCGCCATGGCTGGAGATTGCCTCCGGAAGGCGAACGGGCTGCCAGGCCGAGGACTTCGCGCAGCAGGGCCTGCGGCACGGTCCGGTCGAGAAAGGCGCGCACGCTCTTGCGGCTACGGACGGCATCGGAAACATTCATGCATGCCTCTTTAACAATAATGAATAGGAATACGCGTCAGAATCCCTTGGGCCAAGCCATCCTCCCATTTCATGGAACAAGCGCTTGGGCAACTCCTGAAACGCCGTTTGTCGCTATCGCTGCTCTGATGTGATACCGCCTGATGATCCACATCGACTGACACGCGGCCCTTCTTTCCCGGTAAAGACGGTGCGTATTTCTCGATTTTATCTGGCTTCTTTTTATTCAGATTTAGACGCAGGAACCCCTCTCCACTCTTCAAAGCGAAGCCTAAATTTGGTCTAATATATGCGACATTTTTTATTGATAAAAATTATATTTGTGAAAATGTATTTTTCATTTATGAATCAATTGCCGCCGCTATCCGAGACATTCCCCAACCTATAATTTAGACGATTAGTGGGCCCATGAGCAGTTAACGGAGGAGCGGTGCATTAGTATCAGCCGATATTTTCCGAATTTGCTTGGACGGAATCCAGTAATAGCGCTCAGCGGCATCGCCTGCACCTCAAGATGAGGGGAAATTTCCACACCGCCCCTAAAAGATAATAGCCGTCGATTTACCGAAGAATAGATAATCGATGTATCGAGGCATGCTGGAAGCAATATCGAGGCGGCAGGGCTTTAGCGCAAAGACAGCAGCATGACGGTATCGGAGGCCTGGCGATTCAGGGCGCAGAAAATCGAAATCAAAAACTGCGGCGTTTGCTACCGAAGCCAGTACGACCAGACAATAAGGAGGAGGCAGACAAATGGGGCTAACTGCAATTACGATTCATAGGAGCGGGTAAACCGCGATATATCACATAGCGAGAATTTCAATGGAAAATTCAGAGATGACAGCCTGCACCCGTAACAGTTTTTTCCGCTACGTCGTGCACGAAAAATAATTACAGCTAGGAGTCAAGAATACGATGAGGATACCCTCATTGTCTGCTTGGCTATCTGACACAGAACCGACATGCGAACAGTTTTCCAACCGTAGCCGCCATGGTGGTTACGGTATGGAGTAAAGAACAGGCCAATTACAATTTGGCGGGTTTTCTTTATCTGAATCAAGTAAGTACGAGCAATCGCGACAGCCCATGAAAAGCATCTCATGCTTATCTCCGCGCTCTTTATCTCGTGTGTGCTTATATCAGGATTACTGGATTGCAGTCGGCCCAGCCAATAAGTCATTCTTTATAAATTGTCTTATGTCCATCTTATCCAAACGCATTCCAACAATAAAAAATTTACAGTGTTTTATTGTGATGTCTGAAGAATTGAATTTCAGAAAAGCGGCAGAAAAACTGCATATGACTCAGCCGCCATTGACACGGCAGATTCAAAGTCTTGAAAATATCTTGCGCGTGAAACTCTTTACAAGAAATACCAGGAATGTTGTATTGACTGCCGCCGGCGAATATTTCCAGCGCGAGGCATATGATTTGCTGACCAGTCTGCGCAATACCGTTTTTTCACTCGGCAATTATGCGCTGGGGGATGATTTGAACAGTGTCCGGATCGGACTCACGAACAAGGTGGACCTCAGTTTGATTCCATCTTTTTCGCCGCTCTTTTCCGGCGCTGATTCTCCCTGCCTTGGCCGTCTGGAGAGAGCCTGCTCAAAAGATCTGGTGGAGCAGGTGCTCAACGAAACACTGGACCTGGCGATCGTCAGCGAGATCGGCAGCTATTCCGATGAATTTTCCTCGGCAACACTTGGTTTCGACACCATGATGGTGGCGATGGCGACATCACATCCCGCCGCGACAAAGACCGCAGTCAATTTCCAGGACCTGGATAAAACCCCCTTGTACCGGTTTTCCAGGTTCGACAATCCACCCTACTATGATCGCTGCGAGAGGATTTTCAGAAAATACGGTTATGCGAGCCAAAGACGACTTGAGCCAAAATCCCATGTCGAACTGCTGAGCCTGATTGCGGCCGGCCAGGGCGTGGCTTTCATGCCGGCCTCGATATGTTCGGCGGGAAGAGCCGGCGTTGTCTTTGCGCCGCTGGAGGCTGCCATCGACAACGAGATGAAAGTGAATATCCAAATCCTGTGGAGGACCGACGAGAACCGCAGCTTCGTGCTGGAAAAACTGGATTTCATCACCAGCGCCATCCAACGTTCACGCTGCAGCGCAAGTTAGTGATGAGCGATGATTTCCCAGCGCCGATTCTTTGCGATGTCGAATAACAGCCCATTCGACGCGACAACAACCGGATGCCCTACCGATTCCAGCAATGGCAAGTCGGAGATATCATCGCCGTATCCGTAGCATTGAGACGCCTGGATTTTTTTCTCTTCGACAAAAATCCTGATGGCTTCCGCTTTGCCGTCGCCGATGGTTTGAGGCGTGCCAATTTCGCCCGTCAGACGCTGATCGTCATCAAGAATCAGTTTGGCGCAAAGGCAGTGGATTACACCGAGCGTATCAGCCAGCGGCTGCAATAGCGGAAGCATCGATCCGGAGACGAAGACCACCTCTACCTGCTTGTCCTGGTGGACGCGCAGCCGCGCAAGCGTCGATTTGATATAGGGCGCGTCCGCGCCCTTGAAGCGATCAGCGAACCAATCCCGCCCAGCGGATTCGAGATCGGACAACAAGGTTCCACGCAAAAAGCGGTAGTACATGCGATTCAGCTCTTCACGGGCAACCTTGCTCTTTCTGGCGTGAGCGAAGTATTGTTCGAATTCGTCGACCAGGGCGTGTGCACCGGTTCTGGCGCCCCAGAAGGAAAAAAAATCGAACATGCTCTTGATCGAGATAAGAGTATCGTCGACGTCAAAAAAGGCAAAGCGCTTGTTGTCCATCAGTTACCCCGAAAAATTTAAGAACCTATACGCTCTTGGTGCGCAAGTCGGAAAATGCCATTTCCTTCAACTTCAGGTGGGCATGGATATCGCCGCCCAAGCCATACAAGCCGATTGCTCCGCCGTGACTCATTTGCGCGCTCATATAGAGCACGATGACATTGATCACCCGATTGGCCCCGGCCGTGCCTGGCTCAGGAAACGGATCGGGCAACCTTGCCCAGAACGTTGCATTGCCATCGACATCGGTGATAAAGACATTGGGAATGCCAAGCGGCCCCGGCCTGGAAGCGCCGCCTGGATGGAGATCGAGCTGGCGCAAGCTCATCACGGTGTAGAGGCTGTTCGGCACCAGGCTGCTGAAGCTGAACTCGAACAGTGCGCTGCTTCCATCTTCATCGATGGTGATTTCCAGATCGCCACGGGCTTGCATCCAGTCGCCCAAGGTGATCGGCTTGATCTCGCGCCTGCCGTCTGCGGCCCTGAAGTCCGGGATTGGCGCTTCGTGCAACGGGAAACTCGGCCTGCTCTCGAGGTTCGCGCCCGGCCGCTGCTCCGGTGCGAACAGCATCTTGTAGTTGTTGGCGGGAATCGGCAAAGGCAGGGTAAACAAGACCTCCGAGGCTAAAGCGCCAAGTTTTTCCTGATCGATCCAGCTCAGCACCTGGAAGACCCCTGCTTCGCCAAAATCAGGGGCAACGGTCGCCCATCGACAATCGCTCCACCCCAAGGTATCGTCCCGTCGGCCTTGGGGATGCGGCCGACCACGATGAAGTTCCCGTCTTTATCCATGATTTCACTGGGCGGATAGAGCGGTCCCTGGGTGGTGACCGCAAGACTGAATGTGGCGCCTGTCATGCTTGCATCTCCAGATCGCCTTGCTCCTCGCGCTCAGCCGGCAAGGCGTCTTGCGCCGGCAGGCGATGCGCCGAAATCATGGCTTGCGTCACCGAATGGGCAAGCTCGGCTTCCTTGTTGTTGATGGCCTCGGCCGGATAGACGGTGAACGAAGCAGCGGAAGAGGCGCAGCGGATGCCATTCTGGATGCACTCCATCACGATACGGTACTTGGCCCGACGCTCATTGGCATCCTGCTCCAGGATGTCGTAGGTGATGTGCGCCGGCAGCGGGAACAGAAAATTGTGAAACTCGGTATTGAGTTCATTGATGACAAAATAACTCTGCCCGCAGCTGCAGTTAAACGGGAAAAACCTGTCGGTCACCGCCAGAAACGACTGCCGGAATGCTTCAATCAAGATCATCCCCTGCACATGCTGGCCGGTTTGATGATCTCCCATTAATTCGCAGCGCTCATCGATGTTGAAAGGGATTTCAAATTTCTTTTCTGTCAGCTTGGTGGGCATGCCGATCAGCGTATTGTGGCCATAGCGCTTGTGTGAAATCTGGGAATCCGCGCGGTCGGAAATGCGGCGCAGGTCAGAAATTTCAAACGAATCCTTGCACTCGGGATCGGCATTATGGCTTTGCAGGATGGCATCGACATCTTCAAACTGCACGCCTTGTCCCAGAATCAAGACATTATGGGTATTGATGAACGACCTCGGCGCCTCAAGCAAGGCTTTGAGCTGCTTGATCGTCAGCACCTCCTTGCCCTTGGCAAAAGCATTGAATTTGTCACCCACAACAAAAAAGATACGGCTTTTCATGGTATTACTCCCTCTCAAAATGGACGAACCAGGCTGGCGGCTCAGATTGCTTACAGGTCGAAACGCGCATACAAGCGGGTATACAGCCCGTTGGTACCGCCGGTGATGTAGGTGTCGCCCGCCTGGCGTACGATCTCCTTATATTTTTCGCTGGAAAAGATGGCCTGGTAGACGGCCGGCTCGCACGAAAAACCTGAAATGAACATCACCCCTGGCTGGGTGCTGATCACCGAGTGATAGGCAAGGAAGGTTTCCACTTCAGCGTTTTCCCGAACTACGCCAAAGATGGTCTTTTCGCGCCATGCGCGATAAATGCCGAATTTTTGGGGCGGCACTTCGACATGCCGCAGCTGGATGTACTGATTCGTCGGCAGCAAGGTCGCGACCGGCTTTGGCGCTTCAACCATTTCCACCAATTCACGCTGCACGTCGGCGACCATGAACTCAGTGAATTGCTCCAGATCTTTTTGCAATGTTGCAAAAGAGTTAGCAAATTCAAGGCGGTCACTGAAAGCACGCAGCTGCAGCAATTCTGTCTTTTCGAAATCAAAGAGATAGCGGCAGGATTCAGTGTCCTTGAGCAGGGTGCGCAGGCTTTCCGATGCTTGTGCTGCGAGTGGGAAACGGGAAATCAGAACGAATTGGGCAGACATGAATTACTCCTTGTGGGTTTGCGAGTAATCAATATATGCGGCGCAGCAATTTTTGTAGAAATGCTTTATTACTAATACCTTTAGTGTATTAAACAGCCGGTCTTTTTTTTCCTTCCTGGTTGCCGGATAAAGGGGCGCCGCAGGCAATGCGGGAGCAGCAAAACGAGGGGTATGCGCAGGCAGGAGATACGCCGGCAGAAAACCGGCGAGCGGTTGAAAAACGATGTTGCGGGAAGCTCAGGGCCGGCATGGCATTCCGCCATTTTCCCGGCTTGCACTCTGCCGGCGCCGTCTATTGCGGCTCCGTATCCTCAATATCATTGAAAATTTCAGTTAAAAAATCGCGCATCGCGCCAACCCGCTTGTTTCCCCGCAAATCACGGTGGTACACAATCCACAGCGGCCGGGAAACGATCGGGGTTTCCAGCGCCACCCTGACCAGCTGCGGATCTGTGTCGCCGACGAAGGTGGGCAATACGCTTAAGCCGATATCGTGCCGCGCGGCCGCCAGCTGCACATTGAGGCTATTGCTGGTAAGTAGCGGTTGCGCCCCCGCATAGGTGGATGCAATCCAGGTTGACATCGGATAGTGGCTACGCGCCTCATCCCAGGAAATGTAGGGCAAGTCGCGCCAATCGGCGTTATTGGCCTGCCTGGCTGAGATATAGGGAGCAAAATTCATATTCCCCAATGCATGCGCGATATGTTCCCCTTCCTCGCCCTTGGCGGGAGGCGTCATGCGCAGCGCCATATCGGCCACGCGCCGCGACAGGTTCACCTGGTCAAGGCCGGTCAGCAATTCGACGCGCAACAGCGGATATTTTTCAAAAAACTCGTTCAGCCTGGGTGCAATCAGATAGGCGGCGATCAGTTCAGGGGCCGCAATCCGGATCAGTCCGTCGAAAGCCTCCTGCTCCGAAGGTTGCAGCGTTTGCCGCTCGAACTGCATCACGGCGCTTTCCACCGCACCGACGCTGTTGAGCACCTTCTCGCCATCATCTGTCAGCAAATAACCTGTTTGCCGCTTAATGAACAAGGTTTTGTTCAGCGATCGTTCGAACGCCTCGATCCGGCGCGACACTGTCGCCGGACTCACGTTCAATTCGATGGACGCTACGGTGAGTCCGCCGCTTCTTGCTACCGCAAGAAAGTATTTGATGTCATCCCAGTCCATAGTTCACTTTTAAAAAATAACTTTTAATAAACCGCCCTGTATTTAAATATCGAAAACAGTCAAGATCATTCGCATATTTAACTCATCAGATTGGATTCTTCAAATGAAGCATCGTCAAATTTATTTACTCCTGGTCGCCGCCACATTCTTCTGGGGCGCCAACTTCAACCTCGGGAAATTCCTGATGGTTTCAATGAGTCCTTTAGCCGCGGCAGCCTGGCGCTTTGGCGTGGCGAGTGTCTTTATGATTATCTACATGCTGCTCAAAGAAGGTTTTGACTGGGCTGGCGCCAAAAAGAACATCATCCCTTTAGTCGCCATGGCGCTGATCGGGATTTTTGGCTTCAACGTCAGTTTTTTTTATGGCCTGCAGACCACGTCGTCGGTAAACGGCGCGCTGATCATGACCCTGAACCCCACTTTGACCGTGATCCTAGCCGCTTTGGTAGTGGGTGAAAGAATAACATGGCGGCAATCCTTTGGACTTGCCCTTAGCATGATAGGCGTGGTAATCGTCGTTACCGGCGGTTCGTGGGATGCCCTGATAAACATGCACTTCGTGATCGGCGATGCTTTTATCTTGTTTGGCAATTTCTGCTGGGCGGTCTACGCGGTCATCGGCAAGCGCATGGTCAAAGGCATGACGCCGATCCAGGTCACCGCGGTCACCATGACCATAGGTGCTGCTTCGATTGGCGCCCTGGCGCTGCTGCTGCATACCGGCGTGACGCACATTCCATCGGTCCTGAATCTGTCCGCAATCGGCGTCATGGCCTTCCTTGGCACTGTCCTTGCCTATCTCTGGTGGAACAATGGCATCAAGACCATCGGGCCGGCCAAAACCTCGGTGTTTTTTGACCTGGTGCCCATCTTTACCATGATCATCGCCGTCAGCCTGGGTGAAAAGCTGCTGGTCGCTCAGTTGGTGGGCGCACTGTTTGTCATCACCGGCGTATTTTTCTCCTCCGGCGTACTGACCATGATGCTCAACAAGGCGCCAGCCTCGGCAATCCCCACCAGATAAGCTTGATCGACTTCCGCGGGCGTCAAGTTCAATCGGGACGCCTGATTTTCAGACAATCTCATATGGATATGCGCAAGACCATGAAAAAAACAGATCAGACAGTATTCGTCACCGGCGCTGACCGGGGTATTGGCCGCGCCACCGTGATTCGCGCACTGAAAGAAGGTTATTCAGTAGTGGCGGCATCATGGAAACCGATTACCGAGCGCGCCGAGTTTTTAGAGGAAAAACTACCCGATGCCAAATTGAGCTTTGTCGATTTCGATGTCCGCGACGCCAAAGCGGTGACAGAGAAAATCGGCGATGTCTTAAAAACCTTTGGCCGCATTGACATACTGGTCAATGTCGCGGGCATCTCCTACTTCGGCAATGCGCTCAATTGCACAGAAGAAGAATGGGATAAAACGCTGGCGACCAATGTAAAGGGCTATTTTCTTCTGGCGCAAGCCGTCTTGTCCGATATGTGCGAGAGAAAAGATGGAAAGATCATCAATCTCTCCTCTATCTGGGGGCAGCGCGGCAGCGCCAACATGATGGCCTATTCCGTTTCAAAATTTGCCATCGAGGGCTTCACCAAATCCTTGCAAGAATTTGCGCGCCCTTCAAGCGTGCGGGTCACCAGTATCGTTCTCGACAAAGTCGACACCGATTTTCGTGAATATATGGAAGGCAAGGTGTTTTTTACGCCGGAGCAATGCAAATTGATGCTCAGCGTGAACGATGTCACCGACGCCATTTTCAGCGTCATCGACAGCAGCGCTACCTGCCACATTTCCACAGTAACGCTGGAAGCCTATCTATTCAAATAGTCGGTTATCGATTTTCGGCAGCGTCCGATAGCGGACGCTGCCTGGAGAGCAAAGGCAGTTGTCGGCGATCTGGCCGCCAGAAAATATCCTTGGAGTTCAGTTTCTCTTGATGGCTTGCTGCATACATCGAGGCTGTTCCAAGGGCTGTTTTTGCAATGCTTGCGCCTGTTGGCTTCGGCAATGACGGACAACGCCGTTGCGCTCGCGGCAGTCCCTCCAACGCGATCGGCAGTCCCTTTGTTTCATTCGTGTTCAAACATGCAGGAGCCCCACATGCAAACCTCGACACCACTCATTTCCCGCAATG
>Ga0210409_10002095_pt1 | contig 24361 bp, 17 predicted proteins | sample IncBWH17MmetaG_FD_161649 | JGI IMG/M metagenome (GOLD analysis project Ga0210409, IMG submission 161649) | Forest soil microbial communities from Barre Woods Harvard Forest LTER site, Petersham, Massachusetts, United States - Inc-BW-H-17-M | ecosystem: Environmental > Terrestrial > Soil >...
GCAGACCGCCATCGCCGCGACAATCAGCACATAAGTCAGCAGACTGCGGCGGCCACGGCCCAGCACGCCGGCGACGCCAGACTGGTAACGTCGCGCATTGCGCTCAAACGTGCGATTGAACCAGCCGAAGAAACCCTTCTGTGCGGCCTGGCCATGGGCGTGCGGCTTGAGCATGGTGGCGCACAGGGCGGGCGTCAGGGTCAGGGCGACCAGCACCGACAAGGTCATGGCCGACACGATCGTGATGGAAAACTGGCGGTAGATCACGCCGGTGGAGCCGCCAAAGAACGCCATCGGAATGAACACGCCGGACAGCACCAGCGCAATGCCGACCAGCGCCCCGCTGACCTCGGACATGGCCTTGCGCGTCGCTTCCTTCGCACTGAGCGCCTGTTCGGCCATCAGGCGCTCGACGTTTTCCACCACCACGATGGCGTCGTCGACCAGCAGGCCGATCGCCAGCACCATGCCGAACATGGTCAAGGTGTTGATCGAATAACCGAACAGAGACAGGATGCCGAAGGTGCCGAGCAAGACCACCGGCACGGTGATGGCCGGAATAAAGGTGGCGCGCAGGTTCTGCAGGAACAGGTACATGATCAGCACCACCAGCACGATGGCTTCCAGCAGGGTCTTGACCACTTCCTTGATGGAGACCCGCACGAATGGCGTGGTGTCATAGCTGACCGTGCTGCTGAGTTTCAGCGCCGGCGGAAAATACGGTTCCAGCTCCTGCATCTTGGCCAGCACCGCCTTGGAGGTTGCCAGAGCGTTGGCGCCGGACGCCAGCTGCACCGCCAGCGCCGCCGAATGGCGGCCGTTCTGCTGGGCCTTGACGTCGTAGCTTTCCGCGCCGATTTCCACCCGCGCCACATCCTGCAGCCGGACCACGGCACCGTCGCTGGCCGCTTTCACGATAATCTGGCGAAACTGCTCCGGCGTACTCAGCTTGCTGCGGGCGGTAATGGTGGCGTTCAGCTGCTGCCCCTGGACGGCCGGCAAGCCGCCCAGCTGGCCTGCAGAAATTTCCGCATTCTGGGATTCCAGCGCACGGTTGATGTCGGACGGCATCAGCGCATACTTCAGCAGCTTGGCAGGATCGAGCCAGATGCGCATCGCGTAGTTGGTGCCGTAGGCGGTAACGTCGCCGACGCCTTCCACCCGGCTGATCTGATCGGTCAAGGTGCTGCTGATGAAATCGCCGATATCCACCCCGGTGACCTTGGGGTCGGCCGAGACCAGCGACACGATCATCAAGGTGTCGCTGGCGGCCTTGGTCACTGTCACGCCGGTGCTTTGCACCGCCTGCGGCAGGCGGGAAGTAGCTTGTTGCAGCTTGTTCTGCACCTGCATCTGCGCCACGTCCGGATTGGTGCCGGCCTTGAAATTCAGGGTGATGTTGGTGCGGCCGGCAGAACTGCTGGAGGCCGACATGTATTCCAGGTTGTCCAGCCCCTTCATTTGCTGTTCGATCACCTGCGTGACCGAGTCTTCCAGCGTCTTGGCCGAGGCGCCGGCATAGTTGGCGCGGATGTTGACCTTGGGTGGAGCGATGTCGGGATACTGCTCCAGCGACAGCGAGACAATGGAAATTGCGCCGGCCAGCATGATGACGATGGCCAGGACCCAGGCAAAGATGGGACGGTTGATAAAGAAATGCGCCATGATCTTCCTCTTAGCGCGCGCTGATCTGCGGCGATGTCACAGGCTGCGGCACAGCTTTCAGCGGTGCTGCGCTCATGTCGACTGCCCGTACGCTGTCGCCGATCTTGATTTTCTGCAGGCCGTCGACGATCACCTGGTCGCCTGCCTTCAGGCCATCGTTGACCCACCAGCGGTTGCCGATGGCGCGCCCCACCGTCAGCGCGCGCCGCTCGACTTTGCCGGCATCGTTCAGGATCAGCGCCGTGGCTGCCCCCAAGGCGTCGCGCGTGACGGCTTTCTGCGGCACCAGGATGGCGCTCTGATCGACGGCCTCTTCCAGCTGCGCCCGCACATACATGCCCGGCAACAGCAAGCCGTCCGGGTTCGGGAATTCCGCACGCAAGGTGATCATGCCGGTGCCGGTGTTGACGCTCAGGCCGGTGAACTTGAGCTTGCCCGGCTGCGCGTAGACGCTGCCGTCTTCCAGCACCAGCCTGACCGGCGCTTCGTCGCGGCCGACCGCCTTGATGTTGCCGCTGCTCAGTTCGCGCCGCATGCGCAAGACGTCGACGCTGGACTGCGTCACATCGACATAGATCGGATCGATCTTTTGTATGGTGGTCAAGGCGACGTTCTGCTGCGCCACCACCAGCGCCCCGGGCGTGACGGTAGAGGTTTCGATGCGGCCCGAGATCGGCGCCGTGATGCGGGTGAATTCCAGGTTGATGGCAGCGGTCTTCAACGCCGCGCGCGCAACTTCCAGCGCCGCCTGGTTTTCACTCAGCACGCTTTGCGCATCGTCGTTATCCTGCTTGCTGACCGCATCGATCTTGTTCAGCTCGACATAGCGCTCGGCTTTCAGCTTCGAGGCGCGCAACGTCGCCTCGGCCTTCGCCAGCGAAGCCCGGGCGCTGTCGGCCGCGGCCTGGTAGGTGGCCGGATCGATCTGATATAAAGCCTGCCCCTGCTTGACGTCGGCGCCTTCAGTAAACAGGCGGCGCTGGATGATGCCGCCGATCTGCGGCCGGATATCCGCCGTCAGATAGGCAACGGTGCGCCCTGGCAACTCGGTCGACACCGACTGCGGCTCCGGCTTCACGGTGACGATGCCGACTTCGGCCACGGCTTTTGGCGCCGGCGCATCGGCGGATCTGGAGCAGGCGCCCAGCATGGCAACAGCCAGCAACGGGGTCAGCGTCAGTGTGAGCAAGGTTTTTTTTGGTAGCATGGCGTGGCTCGCAGCCGCATTTCAACTTGCGCAGAAACACGACGTCGATCTTGGAATTTATCGAATCTGCCATGGTAAGAACAAAATGTGGAGGAATAATGAAGAAACAGGCGACCCCGGAAATCTTCCCAAGAGCGGCTTTCCTTGCTACCCTAAGCCGCAAATCGACTCATTGCCAAGGACCCTGTGCGTCTCATCCTGCCCGCAACCAGCATCCGACTGAAACTCTTCTATGCCATGCTGGCCATGGCGATAGCGGTGATCATCGCCATGAGCGTGGTGGCGCGCCTCAGCTTCACCCACGATTTCCTCGGCTACCTGAATGAGCAGGCGCAGGAGCGGATGGATGAACTGATACCGCGCCTGGAGCAGTCATATCGCGAACACGGCAATTGGCAATTCATGAAAGACAATCCCGGCATCTGGTATGCCGTGCTGCGCAGCACCCGCCCTGAGTACGGTTCCGATGCACCCTCGTCGAAATCCGCGCCCTCCGGTTCCGACCTGACCGGCGCCCATCTGCGCTTTACCCTGCTCGATGCCGAACGCGGCTTCGTGATCGGCTTCCGCGGCATGCAGGCAGATGCCTTGCTGCGGCCGCTGATGCGCGACGGCGTCATCATCGGCTGGGTGGCGCTGACGCCTTTCGAGAGCGTGATCACGGCCATCGACCAGCGCTTCCAGCACAAGCAGCTACTGGCCCACCTGCTGATCGGCCTGGCGTCGATTCTGTTCACCGGTTTCATCGCCATCAAGATCGCCAATGTCTTGCTGTCGCCGCTGACGCGCCTGACCAAGGCCACGCACCGGCTGGCCGGCGGTGACTACAGCACCCGGGTCGAGGTGGCAACGCAAGATGAAGTTGGCCGCCTGTCCGCCGATTTCAACCAGCTGGCGCTGACGCTGGAACGCAATGAAAAAATGCGGCGCGATTTCATGGCCGACATCTCGCACGAATTGCGCACTCCCCTGGGCATACTTAACGGCCAGCTGGAAGCGATGGAAGACGGTTTGCTCGACACCGGCATGGATACCGTCAGGTCCTTGCAGTCGGAAGTGGCGACACTCAACAAGCTGGTCAACGATTTATACGAATTGTCGCTGGCCGATGCCGGTGCATTGACTTATCGCAAGGCCGATATCGATATCGGCGCGCTGCTGCGGACCAGCCTGCAGTCTTACGAAGATATCTATCGCGAGCACGGCCTGGCGGTCGCCATCGACCTGCCGCAACAGCCGATGCTGGTGCATGCCGACGCCGGCCGCCTGCAGCAGCTGTTCAAGAATATCCTGGAAAACACCCTGCGCTACACCGACAGCGGCGGCCGCCTGCAGATCGGCGGCAAACGCGAACAGCAGCACTGGCTGCTGCAGTTCGACGACAGCGCCCCCGGCACCACGGCGGCAGCGCTGCCGCGCCTGTTCGAACGTTTTTTCCGCGCCGACGCCTCGCGCAACCGGGCTCATGGCGGCGCCGGCCTTGGGCTGGCGATCTGCCAGCACATCGTCGAAGCACATGAAGGCAGCATCAGCGCCGACGCTTCCACGCTCGGCGGCCTGCGCCTGAGCATCCGGCTGCCCGCCAGCCTGATTTGAAGAGCCGCCATGCCGACCGATAACTTCAAGTTTTCCGCCCCGCTCTGCGCAGACATCCTGATCGTCGAAGATGAGCCGAAGATGGCCGAACTGCTGCAAACCTACCTGACCGCCGCCGGCTATGCCTCGCGCTGGATCAGCGACGGCCGCGCAGCCCTGCCGCAGGTGCGCAGCCGGATGCCGGACCTGATCCTGCTGGACATCATGCTGCCGGGTTGCGACGGCTGGCAGATCTGCCGCGAACTGCGAGAGTTCAGCGACGTGCCGATCCTGATGCTGAGCGCCCGCATCGGCGAGGAAGACCGTCTGCAGGGACTGGAGCTGGGCGCCGACGACTACATCTGCAAGACCCCCTTCAGCCCGCGCGAAATCGTGGCGCGAGTCAAGGCGATGCTGCGGCGGCGCCAGCGCGACAGCGCCGCCGCGCCGTCAGCCGTGCATATCGACGACGCCTTGCATGGCGCCAGCATCGACGGCGTCGCGCTCAACCTGACGCCGCAGGAATTCCGGCTGCTGAAAGCGCTGGCGGCAGCCCCGGGGCAAGTATTCTCACGCGACCAGCTGCTCGACAAGCTGCATGACGACTACCGCACGGTGACCGACCGCGCGGTCGACAGCCACATCAAGAACCTGCGGCGCAAGCTGGAACCCTTTTTCGACGGCCGTAACGTCATCCATGCGATTTACGGCGTCGGCTACAAGTTTGAAATTATCGAGGTCCATTGAGAAATTCAGACAAAGCCATCTGTTTTTTGTCGCACGCCACACACGCAGCTAAGTGGGGTCAGAGTGAACTTTCTGCGGCTTTTTGCAGAAAGTTTACTCTGACCCCACTTAGCGGGCTACGGAGTACATGCTCGCAGCTTGGAAAAATCCCATGCAGCGCTTTCTGCCTTTCTCCGAATCCGTCATGTGGGGGGTCGAGTTTCGCGAAAAAGCGCCGCGAAAGTCGACTCTGACCCCAGATGACTCGGTCCGTTTCCTGCGACGATGCCAAGCATCATGAGCGCTCAACGGCTGGCACGCGTGCTGACATCCACCCACACCGCCAGCATCAGAATGCCGCCCTTGACGATCATCTGCCAATAGGTATCGACATCCAGCATCGACATGCCGTTGTCCAGGCTGGCCATCACCAGCGCACCGATCAGCGCGCCATACACCGTGCCGTAGCCGCCGCGCATGGAAGTGCCGCCGATAAAGCAGGCGGCAATCGCGTCCAGTTCGCCCATGTTGCCGGCCGAAGGCGAACCGGCCGCCAGCCGCGCCGTGTTGACCAGCCCTGCCAGCGCGCACATCACGCCCATGATGCCGAACACCCACAGCTTGACTGCCTGCACGTTGACGCCTGACAAGCGGGTTGCTTCCATATTGCTGCCGACCGAATAGATGCGGCGGCCGAACACGGTTTGCGTGGTCAGATAACTGAACAGACCTAGCAAAGCCAATAACAGCAGCACCGGCACGGGAATGCCGTCGTAAGTGTTAAGCGTGCGCACAAAAGCCAGCAGCACCGCGCCGATCAGCAGCACGCGCACGGCGTCGCGCCACACGGGCGGCAGCGGCAAGCCGTGTTGCTGGCGGTTGCTGCGGCGGCGCCAGCTCAGCACCAGCGCCAGGGCAAACAGGCCGATCCCGAGCACGATGCCGAATTGCGGCGGCAGATAACCCTGTCCCAGGTAGACCAGGTCACTGGACACCGGCGCGATGGTCAGGCCGCCGGTGACACCCAGCAAAATTCCGCGGAACGCCAGCATGCCGCCGAGGCCGACGATGAACGAGGGAATCCGCATGTAAGCCGTGAGATAGCCGTTGAACAGGCCAAGCGCCAGTCCCATCAGCAGCACCAGCAACAGATTGAGCGCAAGCGGCATATGATGCGTCACGTCCAGCACGGCAGCGACCCCGCCCAGCAGGCCGAGCATGGAGCCGACCGAGAGATCGATCTCGCCGGCGATAATCACCAGCACCATGCCGCAGGCAAGGATGCCGGTGATGGACATCTGGCGCAACAGGTTGGAGAGATTGCGCGGGGTGACGAAACCGCCTTCGGTTTTCCAGCTGAAGAAGGCCCAGATCAGGGCGATGGCGATCAGCAAGGCCATGATCTTGTACTGTCGGAACAATTGCTTGAGATTGATAGAGGTCATTGTGATTCCTGATGATTGCCGGCAGCGTTTTCCGGCTGCGCCGTCCGCTGTGATGTCAGATACTGCGACGACTGGTCGATCGCGGCCGCCAGCACGGTTTCCTGGCTCAGATCCTGGTTGACGAAGTTGCCGCGCAGCTTGCCTTCGCCGATGACCAGCACGCGGTCGGACACGCCCAGCACCTCTGCCAGTTCGGACGACACCATGATGATTGCCACCCCCTGCCGCGCCAGTTCCGCCATCAGGCGGTAGATTTCAGCCTTGGCGCCGACATCGACGCCGCGCGTCGGTTCGTCCAGGATCAGCACCTTGGGCCGCGCCAGCAGCATTTTCGCCAGCACCGCCTTTTGCTGGTTGCCGCCGGACAGGCTGGTGATGGGCAGGAAGGGGCTGGCGGTCTTCAGCTGCAGGCGCCCGATTTCGCCCTGGATGGTTTTCAGCTCAGCCTCTGCATCGATGCGGCCATGGTGTGAGAAATCCTGAAGCACGGTCAGCGTGATGTTCTGGCCGACATTCAGGTCCGGCACGATGCCGTGCTGCTTGCGGTCTTCCGGCACCATGCACAGGCCCATCCGTATCGATTTCAGCGGCGTGCCGCTGCCTACCTTGCGCTGGACGCCCTCCAGCCAGACCTCGCCCTCGCAGCGGCCGGGATAAGCGCCGAACAAGGCCGACACCAGTTCCGTGCGGCCGGCGCCGACCAGGCCGGCGACGCCAAGGATTTCCCCGCGCCGCAGCGTGAAAGAAATATCGTCGACCCGCTTGCGGCCGGGATTGTCGGCATCGTAACAACTCACGTTGCGCGCTTCAAACATCACTTCGCCGATGTCATGTTCCTGGTCGGGATACATGGCGGTGATTTCGCGGCCCACCATCTGCGTGATGATCTGGTCGACATTCATGTCGTGCATGGGAGTGGTGGCGATGTGCCTGCCGTCGCGGATGACCGCCACGGTGTCGCATACCGCGGCCACTTCATCCAGCTTGTGCGAGATGTAGACGCAGGCGACACCCTTCGCCTTGAGGTCGCGGATGATGTCCAGCAGCACCGCAATCTCGGACGCCGTCAGCGAGGAAGACGGTTCGTCCAGGATCAGCAGTTTGGCTTGCTTGTTGAGCGCCTTGGCGATTTCCACCAGCTGCTGGTGGCCGCCGCCGTACTGCATGACCGGCAGCGCTACATTCATGTCCGGCATTTTCAGTTCGCGCATCAGTTCGCCGGCGCGCTTATACATGGCAGGATAATTCATGCGGCCGCCCGCCAGCGTGATTTCATGGCCCATGAAGATGTTTTCCGCCACCGACAGCTGCTGCACCAGCATCAGCTCCTGATGGATGATGATGATGCCCGCCGCTTCGGTGTCGCGCACCGATTGCGATTGCAAGGGCTGGCCTTGCCACAGGATTTCACCTTGCCAGCTGCCGCGCGGGTAGACGCCGGACAAGACTTTCATCAGCGTCGATTTGCCGGCGCCGTTTTCGCCGCACAGGCCGAGGCATTCACCGGCCTTGAGCTTGATGTCTATGCCGTCGAGTGCGCGGACACCGCCGAAATCCTTGACGATGCCCTGCATTTCCAGCAGATAGTCGGACATATTGTTTCCCGGTAGGGTGGGCACACCGTGCCCACCCGCTCATGTGATATTAATGTGATTTAATGTGATAAGCGGTGCATGAAATTCACGCGTGGGCACAGGTGCCCACCCTACTTGCTACTTGCCGGCGATCTGCGTCTGCGTGTAGAAGCCGTCCGTCACCAGCAGGTCAACATTGGCTTTGGTGAGCGTGGTAGGTTTGAGCAAGATGGTGTCGACCTTCTTGGCGCCGTTTTCATACTGGGCGTTGTAGGCCGGCTTTTCATTGCGCGCCAGCTGCACCGACAGCTTGGCTGCTTCCGAGGCGATCAGCTTGAGCGGCTTGTACACCGTCATGGCCTGGGTGCCGGCGATCACGCGCTTGACTGCAGCCAGATCGGCATCCTGTCCCGAGACCGGCACCTTGCCAGCCATTTTCTGCGAAGCCAGCGCCTGGATCGCGCCGCCGGCAGTGCCGTCGTTGGACGCAACGATGGCGTCGATCTTGTTATTGTTGGCGGTCAGCGCGTTTTCCACGATGGACAGCGCTTCCGTTGCACTCCAGTCCTTGACCCATTGCTGGCCGACGATCTTGATGTCGCCCTTGTCGATGGACGGCTGCAGCACCTTCATCTGTCCTTCGCGCAGCATCTTGGCGTTGTTGTCGGTGGGCGATCCCCCCAGCAGATAGTAATTGCCTTTAGGCTGCGCCTTGAGCACGCCCTCGGCCTGCATCTCGCCGACTTTTTCATTGTCGAAGGAAATATAGGCATCGATGTCGGCATTCAGGATCAGGCGGTCATAAGACACCACCTTGATGCCGGCCTTCTTGGCTTCCTTGATGGTATTGCTGAGCACGGTGGCGTTGAACGGCACGATCACGATGACGTCGACGCCGCGCGAAATCAGGTTTTCAATCTGGGAAATCTGGCGCTGTTCGCTGGCATCGGCCGATTGCACGAACACCTTGGCGCCCAGCTTGTCGGCGGCGGCGATGAAGAAATCGCGGTCGCGCGCCCAGCGCTCCACCCGCAGGTCATCGATGGAAAAACCGATCTTCGGGTTCTTGGCATCGGCCATCGCGGCCGAACTGACGAGCGAAAATGCCGCCACAGTCATCATTGCCAACAGGCTTTTTTTCAGGATCTTGTTCATTGCTAGGTCTCCATTAGTTTTAGTTAACTTCGTATGACTACACTTGACTGCGCTTGACTCCGCTTGATCGCGTTTGACCGCGTTTGATACATCATGCTGAAAACACGGGTAACAACTGCTGGTACAACAGTGCGAATTTCTCCCGGCGCTTGGCGTATTGCGCGTGCCGCTGGGGATCGGGCTGATAGCTGGCGAGCGGCGGCGGCACCGGACAGATCTCGCTCAGGGACGCGCGGTCGCCACTGTCGGCGGCGACGCCGATGCGGGCCAGCCGCGCCGCTCCCAGCGCCGGCCCGACATCGCCGCCCTGGCGCCGCACCAGCCGGCGGCCGCTGATATCGGCCAGCATCTGCGCCCAGAACGCGCTGCGCGAACCGCCGCCGATGAGCGTGATTTCTTCGGCGGCGATGCCGCAGCCGTCGACAGCGTCCATGCCGTCGCACAAGCCGAAGCCGCCCCCTTCCAGGGTCGCCAGCGCCAGGTCGGCGCGCGTGGTGCCGGCGCGCAGGCCGAAAAACACGCCTTGTGCGGCGGGATTGTTATGCGGGGTGCGCTCGCCGTTGAGGTAAGGCAGGAACAACGGCGCATCGGCTGCGATGTCATCCAGTTCTGCATCGCGCTGCCCGGCATCGGCCAGCAACGCGGTGACGTCGGCATAGCCGCACAGCTGCGCCGTGAAATCCAGGCAGGACGCAGCCGACAGCATCACCGACATCAGGTGCCAGGTGGCCGGCAAGGCATGGCAAAAACTATGCACCGCACGCTCCGGATTGGCATGGAAGCCGGCGCCGGCGGCGAAGTACACGCCGGAAGTGCCAAGCGACAGCATGGCTTGCCCGGGACGGACGACGCCGACGCCGATCGCACCGGCGGCGTTGTCGCCGGCGCCAGCCACTACCGGTATCTGCGCCAGCCCCCAGCGCTGCGCCAGATCGGCCTTCAGCCTGCCGGTAATTTGCGTGCCTTCATACAGCGCCGGCATATGGGCTCGGCTCAGGCCGGTGGCCTGCAGCAGTTGATCGCTCCAGTCGCGTCTGGCGACATCCAGCCACATGGTGCCGGCGGCATCCGACATGTCGCTGGCGTAGTCGCCGGTAAGCCGATAACGCAGCCAGTCCTTGGGCAGCAGCACCTTGGCGATCTGCCCGAACACTTGTGGCTCATGGCGCGCCAGCCACAGCAGCTTGGGCGCGGTAAAGCCAGGCATCATCAGGTTGCCGGTAATCTCCCGTGACGCCGGAACGCGTTCTTCCAGTTCGGCACATTCGGCAAACGAACGGCCGTCGTTCCACAGGATAGCCGGCCGCAATACCTGGCCCTTGTCGTCCAGCACGGTGGCGCCGTGCATCTGGCCGGTGAGGCCGATGGCTTCGATGGCGCCGCCGGCGATTCCCATCGCGCTGGCCGCCTGCAGCAAATCCGCCAGCGCCTGTTCGCACGCCCGCCACCAGTCGGCGGGATCCTGCTCGCGCCACAGCGCGTTTTGCGACGCCTGCGGCAGCAGCGACAGCGGCTGGCTGGCGCTGGCCAGCACCTGGCCACTGCGGTTCAGCAGGATCGCCTTGACGCCGGAGGTGCCCAGATCGATGCCGATGAACATGGCGTCAGCCGAAGATGGCGCGGTTGACCAGATTTTCCAGCATCTCCTGGCGGCCGCTCACGGCTTGCGGATTGAGCTGTTTGGCAAAGGCATGGTCGGCGATATCGCTCAGGCTCAGCTTGCCGGCCAGCATATCCTGGCCGATGCCGCTGTCCCAGCCTGCGTAACGCTGGCTCTTGAACTGCGCCAGCAGGTCGTTTTCGATCATGCCTGCGGCGCGCTCCAGCGACAGCGCCAGCACATCCATGGCGCCGACATGACCATGGAACAGATCCACTTCGTCCAGGCTCTGGCGGCGCACCTTGGAATCGAAGTTGTAGCCGCCGGTGGTGAAGCCGCCGGCTTTCAGAACTTCATAAGTGACCAGCGTCAGTTCCTCGACGCTGTTGGGAAACTGGTCGGTATCCCAGCCGTTCTGCGGATCGCCGCGGTTGGCGTCGATGCTGCCGAGGATGCCGAGCGAAGCGGCGGTGGCGATTTCATGATGGAAGCTGTGGCCGGCCAGGGTGGCATGGTTGGCTTCGATATTCACCTTGATCTCACGCTCCAGGCCGTAATCCTTGAGGAAGCCGTAGACCGTGGCGCTGTCGTAATCGTACTGGTGCTTGGTCGGTTCCTGCGGTTTCGGTTCGATCAGCAGCGTGCCCTTGAAACCGATCTTGTGCTTGTGTTCCACCACCAGCCGCATGAAGCGGCCAAGCTGTTCGCGCTCGCGCTTGAGATCGGTATTGAGCAAGGTTTCATAACCTTCGCGGCCACCCCACAGCACATAGTTGGCGCCTCCCAGGCGCTGGGTCGCGTTCATGGCGGTGAACACCTGTGCCGCCGCGTAGGCGAACAATTCCGGATCGGGATTGCTGGCGGCGCCAGCGGCAAAGCGCGGATTGCTGAAGCAGTTGGCGGTGCCCCACAGCAGACGCAAGCCAGTCTGTTCCTGCTTGCGCTCCAGCACGTCCAGCATCTGCGCGAAGTTGTTGCGGTATTCGGCCAGGCTGGCGCCCTCTGGCGCAACGTCGGTATCGTGGAAGGTGTAGTAGTCGATGCCCAGCTTGCTGAAAAATTCGAAAGCGGCATCGGCTTTCTTATGCGCCATCTCCATGGCGTCGCCGGGTCCATGCCAAGGACGGCGGAAAGTGCCGGCGCCGAAGACGTCGGAACCAGGCCAGACAAAGCTGTGCCAATAGCATGCCGCCATGCGCAGATGCTCGCGCATCGGCTTGCCCAGCACCAGCTTGTCGGCTTCATAATGACGAAAAGCCAACGGCGATTGCGCCTGCTTGCCCTCGAAAAGTATAGGTGTAACAGCAGGGAAGTAACTCATCGATGGTCTCCGGTCGGTAGATGGCGCGGCACTGCAAAGCGCAGTCTCGCTGTATTGGTGTGGGCCATACTAGCAACCGAGGGGAGCGCTTCACAATTACGAAATCCGCCAGATGCGCTAGCGATTCTTTCTATTGCAGTCGCACAAAACGCCATTTGGCCTGACGCCGCCGCTGCCGCTGGGTACAATCAGACAAGGCCAGCTTGAGCGAGGCCGTTGGTGACAGATTGACAAGCTGCCCAAGACTCGCGCAGAGAGCACGCTTGCGACAATCCAGGAGAACGCAGGATGACCAAAATACCGGCGGTGCACCGCATCGCCTTGCTGTTCAACGGCAACAAGATCTTCGACCGCGACATCATCGCCGGCATCGGCGAGTACCTGAGCAGCACGCGTGCCGCCTGGGACCTGTTCCTGGAAGAGGATTTCCGCTGCCGCCTGCAAGGCATAGAGCGCTGGCAGGGCCACGGCATCATCGCCGACTTCGACGATCCGGCCGCCTGCGAAGCGCTGGCGCGGGTCAGCCTGCCGGTGGTGGCGGTAGGCGGCTCGTATGCCGACGATGGCGACTATCCGGCCGACACACCCTATGTGGCCACCGACAATTTCAAGCTGGTCAAGCTGGCCTACGATCATCTGATCGAAGCAGGCCTGCGCCGCTTTGCCTGTTTCAGCTTGCCCGAAGCGGCGGTCAACCGCTGGGCCCAGGAACGTGAAAAGGCGTTCGCCACGCTGATGCTGCGCGATGGCATGCAGGGCGAAATTTACCGCGGCGTTGGCACCAGCGCGCCGTCCTGGGATACCGCGGTGGAACAGCAGATCGCCTGGCTGCAGACGCTGCCCAAGCCGATCGGCATCATCGCCGTCAGCGACGCCCGGGCGCGCCAGCTGCTGCAGGCTTGCCTGTGCGCCGGCATCGCGGTGCCGGAACAGGTAGCGCTGATCGGTATCGACAACGACCCGCTGGCGCGCATCCTGACCCGGGTGCCGCTCAGTTCGGTGATCCAGGGCACGCGCGAGATGGGCCGCAGCGCCGCCCACCTGCTGCACCAGATGCTGCAGGTGGGTGGTGGCGCACGCCTGGCCGGCACCCGCATCCTGGTGCCGCCGGCCGGCATCAACGTGCTGGCTTCCAGCCGCCATGAAGCGCTCAACCATCCGCACGTGATGCAAGCCATGCACTTCATCCGCCAGTACGCCTGCCAGGGCATCAAGACCGAACAGGTGGCGGATTACGTCGGCGTCTCGCGCTCATCGCTGGAGTGGTATTTCCGGCGCGAGCTGGGGCGCAGCGTGCATGACGAAATCCTGCGCTTCAAGCTGGACGCCGCCAAGGGTATGCTGGAGATGCAGCAAGCGCAGGGGCAAGAACAGGCGCGCAGCATCGCCGCAATCGCCGTCAGCTGCGGCTTCACCTCGCTGCAGTACATGCACGCCGTCTTCAAGCGCGAGCTGGCCTGCACCCCACGCGAATACCAGGACCGGATGGCCACCGCCGCCCCTAATAAACAGACAGAAAAGCAATCCAGCCCATGAGCCAAGCCACCATCACCAGCACCAGCGCCGACCACGGCGTCACCCTCTACACCCTGCGCAATGCGCACGACATGCGGATCACCATCAGCGACTGCGGCGCCACCCTGGTCTCATGGTGGGCGCCGGACCGCTATGGCCGCGTGGCCGACATCCTGCTCGGCTATCCCGATTGCGAAGGCTATCAAAGCAACCCGCCCTACTTCGGCGGCCTGATCGGACGCTGGGGCAACCGTATCGCCAACGGCCGCTTTACGCTGGACGGCGCCGACTACCTGGTCGACCGCAACGAAGGCAGCAACCATCTGCATGGCGGCGACAGCGGCTTCCACCTGGCGCAGTGGCAAGCCGCGGCCGGGCCGGACGGCTTGCGGCTGACGCTGGAATCGGCGGAAGGCGAGGCCGGCTATCCCGGCAAGCTGCAGGTCAGCGTGCTGTACAGCCTGGATGACGAGGGCCGCCTGAGCATAGACTACAGCGCCAGCAGCGACGCGCCGACGCCGCTCAACCTGACCTCGCACGGCTACTTCAACCTGAACGGCGGCAGCGCCGATATCTACGACCATATCCTGGCCATTGCCGCCGACCAGTATCTGCAGATCGACGCCCAGCTGATCCCGGTCGCTGCCGCCAGCGTCGCCGGCAGCGCCTTCGATTTCCGCCAGCCGGCGCCGATCGGGCCGCGCCTGGCCTGGCCAGATCCCCAGCTCAAGCTGGCCGGCGGCTTCGATCATTGCTATTGCCTGCTGCCACAACATCCGGCAGTACCGGGCGAGGGCCGCAAGCCGCAGACCTTGCGCGAAGTGGCAACCGTCTACGACCCCGGGTCCGGCCGCCAGCTGTCGCTAGCGACCACTGAAAACGGCTTGCAGTTCTACAGCGGGAATTTCTTGGAAGGGGTACAGGGACGCGGCGCCGCTCCCTACGCCCGGCACGACGGATTCTGCCTGGAAGCACAGGCTTATCCCAACCAGATCAACGGTCCCGACGCCGAAGCGGTGGTGCTGCGGCCGGGGCAGGTATACCGCCAGACCACGACTTATCACCTGACAGTGCGATAATCATTGCATCGCCACTGAACCAACCGTTGCTGCCCGGGTCTGATCTGCGCTGAACCGGCTGCGCTTTGGCGGCCGACTTTACAAAAACACAGGTATACCGATCAGGAACATCCATGCAACGCCTCTTACGACACGTATTTGCTTCCGTCATTCTCATCACCGCCGCCCACGCAGTCCTGGCGCAGGCGCCCAAAACCGTCTTCCTGGAAGAACTGACCTGGACCGAGCTGCGCGACCAGATCCTGGCCGGCAAGAGCACCATCATCATCCCTATCGGCGGCACCGAACAGAGCGGGCCGGACGTCGCGCTCGGCAAGCATAATGTGCGCGTCAAGATACTCTCGCAGCGCATCGCGGAAGGACTCGGCGACGCGCTGGTGGCGCCGGTCATCGCCTACGTGCCGGAAGGCGGCTACGCGCCGCCGACCTCGCACATGCATTTTCCCGGCACCATCACGGTGAGCGACGATGTCTTTGAAAAGATGCTGGTTGCCGCCGCCAACAGCTTCAAGGTGCACGGCTTCAAGAACGTGGTCTTCCTCGGCGACCATGGCGGCTACCTGAACGATGTCAGGCAAGTGGTGGCGCAGCTGAACAAGTCCTGGAGCGGCTCGCCGGCGCGCGCCATGATGCCGCCGGAGTACTATGACGCCAGCTCCGACGGCTACGCCAAGCTGCTGCGCCAGCGCGGCTTCCGCGACGACGAGATCGGCACCCATGCCGGGCTGGCGGACACCTCGCTGCAGCTGGCGGTGGCGCCGCAGATGGTGCGCCAGGAACGCTTGCGCAATGCGCCGAAACTCGGCCTGGCTGACGGCGTGTACGGCGGCGATCCGCGCCGCTCCACGGCTGAGCTGGGCCAGCTCGGCATCGATGCGATCATTGCGCGCACCGTCGCCGCGCTCAAGAAAGACACTGCCGCGCGCTGATGCGCCGCGCTACCCATATTTACTACGCTGCACTCGATCAAAGGAACTGTCATGCCATTCTTGTCTTCCCGTTTAACACAGCTGGCCGCCGCCATGGCCGGCTTGTGCCTGGCCGGCGCCGCGTCTGCCGCGCCAGCTGCCCCCGCAGTAACTACCGTGGCCGGCATGCCGCCGGTGGTCAACCCGGCCAACCTGTACAGCGAAGCCGCCGCCGGCCATTTCAGCCCGGCCGTGGCGGGCGCGCTGCAGCGCGTGTACGTGCCGAACCTGCGTTCGAATGAAGTGTATGTGATCGATCCTGCCACGCTCAAAGTGGTCGACAAGTACAAGGTCGGCTACAGCCCGCAGCACGTGGTGCCGGCCTGGGACCTGAAAACCCTGTGGGTCGCCAACAATGCCGAAGGCCGTCCCGACGGCAGCCTGACCCCGATCGATCCGCAGACCGGCAAGCCGGGCAAGGAAGTGATGGTGGATGATCCCTACAATATGTATTTCACGCCGGACGGCAAGCAGGCCATCGTCGTGGTGGAAGCGCATGCGCGCCTGGATTTCCGCAATGCCCATACCATGAAGCTGGAATCGAGCATCGAAGTGCCGCAGTGTAAAGGCATCAACCACGCCGATTTCTCGATAGACGGCAAGTACGCGCTGTTCACCTGCGAATTCGAAGGCAGCCTGGCCAAGATCGACATGGTGAACCGCAAGGTAGTCGGCTATCTGCAGCTGGCCAAGAAAGGCATGCCGCAGGATATCCGCATCTCGCCGGACGGCAAGGTGTTCTACGTCGCCGACATGATGGCCGACGGCGTGTATGTGGTGGATGGCGAAAGCTTTACCAAGATCGACTTCATCAAGACCGGCATCGGCACCCATGGCCTGTATCCAAGCCGCGACGGCAGCAAGCTGTATGTGGCGAACCGCGGCTCCAACAAAGTGCACGGCCCGCGCAAGGGCAAGGGCAGCGTCTCGGTGATCGATTTCGCCACGCGCAAGGTGCTCAATACCTGGCCGATTCCCGGCGGCGGCAGTCCTGACATGGGTAACGTCAGCGCCGACGGCAAGATGCTGTGGCTGTCCGGCCGCTTCGACGACGTGGTGTATGCCATCGACACCAGCAGCGGCGAAGTCAAGTCGATTCCGGTCGGCATGGAGCCGCATGGCCTGACCGTGTGGCCGCAGCCTGGCCGCTATTCGCTGGGCCATACCGGCAACATGCGCTGAGCGCCACTCGGCCCAAGCTACCTGCAGGCAGGTGCACCGTAATTGTGCATCTGTCTCCCCCCTCCCTCCCGCCTTCCCCTTTGCCGCAACCGCGGCTTGCAATTTACCGCGCCAGTCAACCTTTTCCCGCAGTTCGACGTTTATTGTAATTGCAGCCAGGAAATTATCCCCGGCGAAGTCGAATTTTAAAAACAGCGGAAAACACATTCTATGGATCTTCAGAAAGCACGCGACTGGACCGACTTTCTCCTCAAATCCGTCACGATCGTCGCCATTGCCGCCGGCGGCCTGTGGGCCGCTTTCCAGTTTTCGGCCACTGGCAGCTCGGACACCAATATCCAGGTGCTGGTATCGGCCGAGAGCAGGGCTTATAGCGACACACAAAGCCTGCTGATCATCCATGTCAAACCGAAGAACATCGGCAAGGTAGTGGTGAAGCCCGGCGAGGATGGCTTGCTGGTCACGGTCCGCAAAATCCCCGGCGACGCCAAGGACGGCATCATGCGGCTGGACGCGTTGCCGCTGCTGTACAGCACCGACCTGCTGAAGCGCTACCTGGACGGCTATGAAATCGAGCCGGGCGCCGAATACGATGAAATCCTGACGATCGTGGTGCCCAAGGGTTCCCTGTACGCCGTCAGGGCCGAGCTGGATATCGGCAATGAAGATGAAGTCGACCACACCACCATCGTGCGTGCCGAGGCGACCGACAGCCCTGCCAAATAAGGGCGTCAGTTGAAGTCGATGCGGTAGAAATCCAGCATGGCGTGCCTGGGATTCGGTCCCAGCCAGTACCAGCCGTGGCGCTCATAGACCTTGAGCGCCGCCAGGTTGGTTTTGCTGGCGCTCAGCACGGCGCCGCTGCAGCCGGCCATGATCAGCCGGTCCTCGACAAAGCGGTGCAGCTGGTCGAAAACGCCGATGCCGCGGTATTCCGGGATCAGGTAGAACAGGTGTACATAACCCAGCTTGTCCCAGTCGGAGAAGCTGCGGAATTCCAGCTGGCCGATGATGCGGCCGGCGTGCCAGACGTGGTAGTAGCACCATGCCTCTTCGTCCTTGCGCTGCTCCATCTTGTCGCGGTAGGTGCACCCTTCCGCGCCGACCTCCTTCCAGAATTCCTCGTCCGAACCGAAACTGCAGACAAAGGAATCCCGCCTGAACGCCAGCGCCCGGCTGAAATTGCTGTTCGGGTCGATCTTCTTGTACTGGATATCCACGGCTCCCCCCTTTCTTTGCGCGCCCTTGCCGGCGCTAGCCGGTACCGGTCTTGCATGTGGGCCATGGCGACACATTAACCCTGGCCGCGCGATTGGTAAAGAGCTGCAGCGCTTAGAAGAACGGATCGGGAAGATGGCCGGTGGCGCGGTAGGCATGGCGCATCTGGCTGGGCGTCAGCGCTTCATCGATCAGCACCCTGACCAGCACGAAATCCTGCCATCGCCCCAGCGCGACATAATGGATATCGTCCAGCCGCCGGAACGCCAGGCTCAGGATATCCTTGAAGTCGTCAGTCTTGCGGATTTTCCCGGATGCCGGCGCCAGGCGCGACGCCAGGTGCGCATGCATGGCGGCGGCGCTGGCGCCGCGCAGATAAGCTACCCTGGCCATGGTTTGCGCTACCTTGCCATGGAAAGCCAGGTTGCCCTGCGCCGGCGAGAACAAGCCTTTGACAAAAAATTTGGCCGACAGCTGCAAGGCTTCGCTGCGGGCTTGCTCGAAGGCTTCGGAAAACTTGCACTTGAGCGCAGAGCCGCAGAAAAAAACATCCTGCTGCGCCGAACTGAGCACCGCCAGCACAAAGGGGATGGGATCGTCCGTGGTGTAGTAGGCGATCCGGTAGCCGTTCGGCAGATGCTCGGTCGCATCCAGCAGCGCCAGCTGCCGGCCGGAATACCACATCGACAGCAAGATATGCTGCTCCAGCAGTTCCAGGCTGGCCTGCTCGATAGCTGCACCGATATGCCGTTGCAGTCCGAGGCCGTTGCTGCTGGCGACGGCAGGCGCGCCAGCCTCCTTTTCCCGCAGCAGCAACTGATGCGCGAAGTAAGGACCAGCCTGGCCGGCGCGGAACAGATAGCGGCCCGGCAAGCCGCCGGCAAATTGCTTGTGGCTGAACAGCGCAAGCGAGGCCAGCATTTTCTGCAGGATCTCGCTGCACGAGGCAAATATGGCGGCATCCGGATCCTGGCGCGCAGCATGTCCGAAATACGCATGTTCATCGCAGCCGCCGCTGGTAAACCTGACGGTGCTCTCGACGCAGTGCAGGCGGGCGTCGAGTGGATGGGGGAAGCAAGTGCTATGCACCGGTACGCCGAAGAACTCATGCTGCTGCACTTCGAGGCGGGATTCAATCAACTCAGGCAAGGTACTATTCATGGCTCACGAACCGTTCTGCAATTTCCGACAACCCGCGCTGGATGGATGCAAGTTGTCTTTCCAACCATTTTGTGTGGGACGGCCCCAGAGTAGCAGTCACACTTTGATACAACAACTGGCAAAATTGATAGTTGCGCATGACAGCGGGCACAAGAAACGATATCAAAAAAATATTATTTTGACCGCAAAAAAGCCCGCTCTGCGCAGGCTTTTTTGTTCAAGCTGCGGCGCCCATCGCTCCGGACGCCGCCATTGCATCCCTTGCTTAACTGGTCAAAGCCATCGCCGGGTCGCTGACGCCGTGGGCGCCGGTTTCCATGCGGCCGGCAAAGCGCCGGCTGAAGCCGCCCACCGGCGCGGTCGCGGTGAAGTCATACCAGTTGCCCTGGCTGCCGACCGGCCAGTGCTGGTCCAGCTGCATGCCTGCCGGCACGTGGAAGGTCCACGGACCAGCCTTGCGATAAGCGTTGAGCTTGACTGTGAGCACGCAAGATTTCTCGCCGCGGTTCATCATCGTCAGACAGATGCGTTTGCCGAAAACGTCGTAGCTGAGCTTGACTTCCGGCAGCGCGCTGTCGTCCGCATCCAGCGTCGACAGATTGCCCTGGAAGGCGCGGTGGAAACCGTTCGGGCCCAGCACCCACAAATCGTAGGCGCCGCGATCCGCGCCCAGGTCCCAGCTGTCTTGCCATTCCTTGCCGGCTTCCAGCGCATAACGGCGTGGCACCCGGTCCAGATGCAGGCGGTCGTAGACGTGGAACACGGCGGCAGCGCGGCCGGTATTGCGGAAGCTCAGGACGATATCGTTGCGCCGCACGTGGGTGCGGGCAGTGACATGCAATTCATAAGGCAAGGCGCGCGACGGCCGGATGCCGGCAGTCTGCATCGGGAACACCTGGGTGCCTTCGGACGGCAGCGCAACCTGCTGCAGCTTCTCCTGCTGTGCGCGCACGGCATCAGCTTCGGCGCGGCTGCGCTTCGGCAGCGTCGGCAGTACTTCATCGTTCGGATGGGCGAAGTTGAAGGCCGACAGCAGATCGCCGCAGACCGCCTTGCGGTAAGGACTGATGTTTTCTTCCTTGACGTGGAAGCGGGCTTCGAGGAAACGCAGCACCGAGGTGTGGTCGAAGACTTGCGAGTTGACCCAGCCGCCGCGGCTCCATGGCGACACCACGTACATCGGCACCCGCGGGCCAGGACCATAAGGACGCTTTTCGTAAGTGACGGAGGCCTTGCTGGAAAAATACTCGCCGTCGGTCGGGATGCTGGAATAGCCAGCCAGCTCGCCATCCTGGAAGCCTGGCGCGCAAGGCGGCGGCACGTGGTCGAAGAAGCCGTCGTTTTCGTCGAAATTGATCAGCAATACGGTCTTGCTCCACACCGCCGGATTGGCGGTCAGCGCGTTCAGCACTTCCTGCACGTACCAGGCGCCCTGCACCGGGCTGGATGGGCCGGGGTGTTCGCTGTAGGTGGCAGGCGCGACGATCCAGGAAACCTGCGGCAAGGTGCCGGCGCCGATGTCTTCCTTCAGCGCCGCGAGGAAGCCGCCGTCCGGCATGGTGTTGCCGACACCTTTGAACAACGGATTGCTGGCATCGTCGCTGGCCTGCCAGGCTGGAAAAGGCGAACCGGCATTATCGCCGCCGGCGACGTTGCCGCGCAGCTCATTAGACTGGCGATAGGCGACGAAACCGGCCAGTGGATTGTCGGTGAAATTGTCAGGCATGTTCTGGTAGACCTTCCACGACACGCCCTGTTTTTGCAGGCGCTCTGGATAGGTCTTCCAGCTGTAGCTGGTTGGCGAGGTGGAGACTTCCAGATGGTCTTGCGAATTGTCGATGGCCGGGCCGCCCTTGTCGCCGGCTGGATTGTTGGTGCCGGACCAGTGGAACAGGCGATTGGTATTGGTGCCGCCATGGAAGGAGCAGTGATAGGCGTCGCAGACCGTGAAAGCATTGGCCAGCGCAAACTGGAAATCCAGCTCGGCCGACGTGTAGTAACCCATCGACTGGGTCTGCTTGTAGGTCGGCCAGCTGTTCATGCGGCCCAGGTCCCAGGCTTCCTGCGCATTGTCATAAGTATGCGGCGTGCCGTTGACGCGCTGGGCGTTGCCGATCTTGCTGTCCAGGTGGTAAGGCAGGATCACGCGCGACTGCTTGCTGTTGTTGGTGTAAGTCTGCTGCATGACGTTGCGGTTGCCGGCCAGCGGGATCGGAAAACGGTCGGCGAAGCCGCGCACGCCGTGCAGGGTGCCGAAGTAATGGTCGAAGGAACGGTTTTCCTGCATCAGGATAACCACATGCTCGACATCGCGGATGGTGCCGGTCTTGTTGTTGGCGGGGATCGCCAGCGCCCGGCGGATGGCTTCCGGGAAGGCCGCATTGGCGCTCATGGAATAGGCGGTGGCGGCAACGGTGGCGCCGGCGGTGCGCAAGAAATGGCGGCGGTTCTTTGTGGTCATGGTCCTGTTCTTTCCTGGAATGGGTAACGCTGGGAAGGGAATTTACTGTGGCTGCGGCATGCGCATGAACGGCTATGTATCGTCGGCAGGTGGGTGATTTCAGCCATGCTTTTCCGTCAGGGCAATTTTTGATGCACGCAGTATCAAGCGCAAATATTTCAGGCGTATGAAGGCTGTGTGACCGTTTTGTCACGATGATCGCGCGCAACGGCGGCGAAGCAGCCGTTGCGCCGATGAGACAAGCGGGCCGGCTGGTATCGCTACCGTCGGACGGCACTGCCGGAAAGCGCCGGATAGCAATCCGACAATTCCATGGAAAGCCAATAAACACGGGGCTTTGCGCCGGAGTGGCGAACGTAAAGAAGGGATAAGGGATTCAATACCTGAGATACCGGATCAGAGGATTTTTTGTCGTCTTATATAAGCAGCTGCTTATGTATAGGATTCACTCTCCAGGTTTGGCGGCCGCATGCCGGCCGGGACGCGGAGTGCTCCAGGCGACGCTCGGAGGCTTCTCCTTCCTGCTCAGTTAATTCACTTAAAACAATTAAAAGAAGTTATCCATGACACCTTCAATCATGCCGATCAATATCGGCAATACGGCTTTCATGCTGCTCTGCTCCAGCCTGGTGATGCTGATGACGCCAGGCCTGGCTTTCTTCTACGGCGGCCTGGTCGGACGCAAGAACGTGCTGGCGATCATGATGCAAAGCTTCATCTCGCTCGGCTGGACCACCGTGCTGTGGTTCGCCTTCGGCTATTCGATGTGCTTCGGTCCTTCCTGGCACGGCATCGTCGGCGACCCCACCTACTACGCCTTCCTGCATGGCATCACGCTGTCCAGCATGTACACCGGCAACGATGCCGGCATACCGCTGATCGTCCACGTCGCCTACCAGATGATGTTTGCGATCATCACGCCGGCGCTGATCACCGGCGCCTTCGCCAACCGCGTGACCTTCAAGGCGTATTTCCTGTTCCTGACCGGCTGGCTGGTCTTCGTCTACTTCCCGTTCGTGCACATGGTATGGAGTCCTGACGGCCTGTTTGCGAAATGGGGTGTGCTCGATTATGCTGGCGGCATCGTGGTGCACAACACGGCCGGTTTCGCCGCCCTGGCTTCGGTGCTGTATGTCGGCCGCCGCCAAAAGGTCGAGCTGAAGCCGCACAATGTGCCGCTGATTGCGCTCGGTTCCGGCCTGCTGTGGTTTGGCTGGTACGGCTTCAATGCCGGCTCGGAATTCCGCGTCGATGCGGTCACCGCTTCGGCTTTCCTGAATACCGACGTCGCTGCCTCGTTCGGCGCCATCACCTGGCTGTTCATCGAATGGTTCTATCACAAGAAGCCGAAATTCATCGGCCTGCTGACCGGCGGTGTCGCCGGCCTAGCGACCATCACGCCAGCCGCCGGTTATGTCTCGCTCGGCACCGCCGCCATCATCGGCATCTGCGCCGGCCTGATCTGCTTCTATGCAGTGGCGCTGAAGAACCGGCTGGGCTGGGACGATGCGCTTGACGTCTGGGGCGTACACGGCGTCGGCGGCATGGCCGGCACCATCCTGCTTGGGGTGTTTGCTTCCAAGGCGTGGAACGCCAACGGCGCCGACGGCCTGCTGCTGGGGAATACATCGTTCTTCTTCGCCCAGTGCGGCGCCGTGATCATCTCCGGCATCTGGGCCTTTGCCTTTACCTACGGCATGCTGTGGCTGATCAATCTGTTCACGCCGGTCAAGGTCGGCGCTGCAACGCAGGACCGCATGGATGAAGACTTGCACGGCGAGGACGCCTACCTGCACGCCTGATTTTCATCGGCGCTGACGCAAAAACGGCATCCGGGATTTTCCTGGATGCCGTTTTTTTTATGGAACGATGCTTGCCGATATTTTCCCGAGCGCTGTTATACCTCGGTTTCCAGCGCGATCAGTTCGGCCACGGTCTGACGGCGCCGGATCAGCCGGTGCACGCCCTGCTCAAGCATGACTTCCGCCAGCAGCGGCCGGCTATTGTAGTTGGACGACATGGAAGCGCCGTAAGCGCCAGTGTCATGGAATACCAGGTAGTCACCCACCTGCGCTTGCGGCAGCAGGCGCGGCGCCACCACGCCGCCGTCGTGCTGGGTGAAGACATCGCCGGATTCGCACAGCGGGCCGGCAATCACCGTCGGCCGCGCTTCCGCCGCATCTGCCGCGGTCGTCCGATGCAGCACCGAGATGGCGTGGTAGCTGCCGTACATGGCAGGCCGCATCAAGTCGTTGAAGCCGGCGTCGGCCAGGACGAAATGGTTGTTGCCGCTATCCTTGACCGCCCGCACTTCCGACAGCAGCGCACCGGCTTCCGCCACCAGGAAACGGCCCGGCTCGATTTCCAGCCGGACTGCATGTCCCAGATGCGCTTCGATTTCCTTGCGTGCGGCATCCCATATCGAAAAGTAGTGGGCGCCGTCGATAGGCTGTTCGCCCTCCTTGTAAGGGATAGACAGGCCGCCGCCGGCGGAGATTGCTTCCAGCTC
>Ga0210409_10002098_pt1 | contig 24328 bp, 20 predicted proteins | sample IncBWH17MmetaG_FD_161649 | JGI IMG/M metagenome (GOLD analysis project Ga0210409, IMG submission 161649) | Forest soil microbial communities from Barre Woods Harvard Forest LTER site, Petersham, Massachusetts, United States - Inc-BW-H-17-M | ecosystem: Environmental > Terrestrial > Soil >...
AACCTGCCGACCACGGTCGTATGTCCAGCCGGGCACTTCCAGGGCACCATCGCGACCAACGCCAACTGCCGCAGCTTCTCGTACCCGCTGCTGTACAACAACGTGATCTGGCAGAACCGCGCCTTCAACATCAGCGTGGGCGGTCTCGGCGTCGGCACGTTGAACCAGCAGAACGTGGTCTCGCTCGTTCCGACGCTGAACCAGCCGGCAGCCGACTCGACGGCCGCCAACGGCAGCGGCGTGCTCGTCACCGGTGGCACGGGCGCATGCGTTTCGGGCGCGAACTACTGGGATATCGGCGTGCGCGGCGACCTGGGTCCCGATGACCATTCGTCGGGCGTGCAGCTGGCCCCGACGTACTCGGTGCTGACGGACATTTCGGCCGCCAGTGGCTATTCGGGTGCGACGCTGCACAACTCGGGTTCGAATCCGACGGTCCTGAGCCAGTATTGCAACGGCTCACGGGTTCCGCCGGAAAACGGTGGCCTGGGCTATTACGTGCCGGCGGGAATTTCGGATGCGACCGTGCCGAACCCGATCTTCAACCTGACGCCGGCTGCAACGGTGGACGAGGGCAACAACTGGGTCAACATCGCGTGGGGTCCGTTGACGCTGTCGAACCCGTCGATCGTCCGCGCCGCCGGCACCAACGCCGCTCCGCTGGGCAACTACGGGCCGGCGGCAAATTCGCCGGTGATCAACTTCGTCCCGTCGTCGGCTGTGACCTACGCGGCAGCGCCGACCTTCGACTTCTACGGCAATGCGCGCAAGACCAACAACGCGGTCGACGCGGGTGCGGTGGAGTTCGGTGGTGCCGCTCCGTCGGCGGCCCTGGCCGTGGCTCCGACGTCGGTGACTTTCGGCAACCAGCCGACCGGCAGCACCAGCGCGGCGCAGACGTTGACGCTGACCAACAGCGGCGGCGCGGGCGCGACCACGATCGCCGTGGCGTTCACAGGCCCATTTTCGCGACCGACGGGCGCTGCCGGCGGGACCTGTGGAGCGACTCTGGCGGCGGCGGCGAGTTGCTCGATCAACATCGTGTTCTCGCCGACAGCGGTGGGTGCCCAGAACGGAACGGCCACCATCACGGCCAACGCGACGGTGTCCGGATCGCCAGTGCAGCTCAGCGGCACGGGCATCGCGCGGGTCGCGACCGTGACGTTCTTGCCGGCGACCTGGACCCCGTCCGCGACGCGCGGTTGCACTGCGACGAGTACGCCAGCCTGCCCGAGCCAGACCTTCACGCTCACCAACACGGGGAACGTGAACGTGACCACCATCGCACAGGGCGTGCTCGGCGGCGCGAACGCCAGCGAGTTCACGATCAACCGGACCGCGTCCAGCTGCGGTCCGACGGGCGGCGGACAGGTGCTGGGTAACCAGATGCTGGCGCCGGGAGCTTTTTGCGTGGTCGTGGTGCGCTTTACGCCGCTGATTGCACAGACGACCGGCGCGAAGACGGCAACGGTGTCGGTGACCGATTCGGTCGGCACGCAGACGTCGACCATGACCGGGACGGCGAACTAGTCGCGCAGGGCGGGGGTTGTCGTAGTTCCGGAGCTGCCTGCGGGTTACCCCGCCGGCAGCTTCGGTTTTTCTCAGGAGCTAATGGCCGGCTCACGCCGGCCGATCGAAAGATGAGCAGGACGCCAATGCACTGGGTTGTAGGCTGGTTTGGGCCGATGCTGGCGGGCAGCCTGGCCCTTTCCGCTGCGGTCGCGCAGACGCAGCTGAGCAAGGACAGTACCGCAACGTCATCCGCGAAGGCGTCGTCCGCGGTCGCGCCTCGACCGCGCTACCAGCCGGATCGATTCGCGGGCCGGGCCGGCGAGTACTACCGGCTGGTCTGGGGCGTGGATTCGCTGGGCGTCAAATTGGTCGAGTCCGGCGAGGTGGTCCGATTCACGTATCGCGTGCTGGATGCGGACAAGGCCAAGGCGCTCAACAACAAGAAGAGCGAGCCGGCCCTGATCGACCCACGGGCGGGGGTGCAGCTGGTGGTGCCCAACATGGAGAAGATCGGGCAGCTGCGCCAGAGCACCACGCCGCAGGCGGGCAGGTCGTACTGGATGGCGTTTTCCAACAAAGGCCGCCCGGTCAAGCACGGCGATCGGGTGATCGTGCAAATCGGCGAGTTTCGAGCCGACGGACTGGTCGTGGATTAGCCCTGTTTCCCGTTGAGCAGCCGCCACCGCGGCCGCTAGCATGTTTCAAGAACTCTCACTGAGTCGAGGTTGATGATGGCAATGCCGCGTTCGTTCCCTCAAGCGCAGCCGGGTTTCACCGCCCGGGCGCTTGTGATGCTAAGCGCCCTGGTCGGCCTGTGCGCGTCCCCTGCTCTGCTGGCAGCCGATTCCAAGGCGGCCCACCCGAAGCTCACCGCGTCCCAGATTGTCGACCAGCACATCGCGGCCCGCGGGGGGCTGCAGACGTGGCGGGCGCTCCAGGCCTTGTCGGTCAGCGGCAAGATGGAGGCGGGCACCGCCGATTCGATCGCCCGCTCCGTGAAGGTCTCGCGCAGCCGCCGAGCGCCGACCGGCAAGCTGGCGCAGCAAGCCGACGCCTCGGCCGCCGACAAAGCGGAGGCCGACAAGCAGGTGCAGCTGCCGTTCGTGATGGAGATGAAGCGCCCGGGCAAATCGCGCGTCGAGATCGAATTCGCGGGCAAGACGGCGGTGCAGGTGTACGACGGCGCGCACGGATGGAAGCTGCGCCCCTGCCTGAATCGGGATGACGTGGAGCCGTTCACGGCCGAGGAAGCCAAGTCGGAGGCCGACAAGGGCGACATGGACGGGCCGCTGGTCGACTATGCGGCCAAGGGAACCAAGGTGGAGCTGGAGAAAGTCGAGGCGGTGGAAGGCCACGATGCCTACAAGCTGAAGCTGACGATGAAGAGCGGCAAGGTGCAGCACGTCTGGATCGACACGCAGACCTTCCTGGACGTGAAAATCGACGGCATACCGCGGCGCATGGACGGGCGCATGCACAACGTCTACGTCTACCAGCGCGACTTCCGGTCGGTGCAGGGGCTGATGATGCCATTCGTGCTGGAGACCGCGGTGGACGGTTACCCCGACACGCACAAGATGCTGATCGAGAAAATCGCGGTCAATCCGAAGTTGGACGATGCCCGGTTCACCAAGCCGCACGCGTAAGGGCGCGATTGGCGCCGGTTTTCTCGCAGGCAGGACAGACGATGCGTTGGATTGCGATGGCGGCTCTGGCCGCGTGCGGCGCGGCCGGTGCGGTGGCCGCGGGTTCGCCTCCGCCGGTACCCGGGCTGACCGCCGCACAGATCGTCGAAAAGAATCAGGCCGCCCGGGGCGGGGTGGAGGCCTGGCGCAAAGTCCAGACGATGGTCTGGGCCGGCCATATGGAAAGCCCGAGCAACCCGGCGCCGCAGGTACCCTTCGTGCTGGATCAGAAGCGGCCCAACAAGACCCGCTTCGAGCTCAACGCGATGGGAGAGCGGTCGTTGCGCGTTTTTGACGGCAAGCGCGGCTGGAAAGTGCATCCGAGCCGAGATGGCAGCCCGGACGTGCAACCGTTCACCCCGCAGGAGCTCAGATTCGCGCAGGAGGCCATCGTGATCGACAGCCCGCTGATCGACCCCGACGCCAGGCGCGTCGCCGTGGAGCTGGACGGCGTCGACCAGGTCGAAGGGCGCAGGGCCTACCGGCTGATCGTGCGGACGCCTTCCGGTCAGCGCCACAACGTCTGGGTCGATGCGCAGACCTTCCTCGACATCAAGTACGACCGCACGTCCTACAACGCCGCCGGGGTCGCAACGACGGTGTCGGTCTACTACCGCGACTATCACAATGTCGACGGGCTGCAGATCCCCTCGACCATCGAAACCGGGTTCGGCGCGGGCAAGCCGCACGACACGATGGTGATCGAGAAAGTCGCTGTGAATCCGCCATTGGACGACCGCTTGTTCGCCCGGCCCGGCATGCCGAAGCGGCGCAACATGGTCACGATCGAGGCCGAACCGATGAAGAAGGCCGGACCGATCCAGAGCGTCCCCGCGAGTCCGCCTGCGGCCTCGACTCCCGATCCCGGATCGGCACCCCGGTGAGCGGCCCGGCAGCATCGAACGCGTCGGTGCGCGTGCGCAGTTCAGTTGCCGTCGGCTTCGCGCTGGCGGCGCTGGCCACGCAATTCGGCGCGGCCGCCGGCGAGCGGCCGACCGATTCAGCCACGACCGTGGGCCAGGCCATCTACCTGCGCGGCATGCTGGGCTCCGGCGCGCCGCTGCCGGCGTCGCGGCAGGCCGGAGGCCTGAACACCCGGGGTGCGGACGCAGCCTGCGTGAACTGCCACCAGCGCAGCGGCTTCGGTGCCACCGAGGGACGCAACCGCATCCCGCCCATCACCGGCCGCTACTTGTTCCACCCTCGCGCTCGCAACATGGACGAGCGCGATCTGCCGTACGTCGAAGGCGTGCGCGCCAATCGCGAGCCCTACACCGAAGCAACCCTGGCGCGCGCCATCCGCGAAGGCATCGACTCCGAAGGCCGGCCGCTCAGCTATCTGATGCCGCGCTTTGCGCTGAACGACGGCGACATGGCCGCGCTGATCGCCTACCTGAAGACGCTCGATGCGCAACGCCAGCCCGGTGTCACGGATACGCTGCTGCACTTCGCCACCGTGGTCACGCCCGATGCGGATCCGGTCAAGCGCGGCGGCATGCTCGACGTGATGGACCACTACTTCGCCGAAAAAAACGCCCGCCAGATGGTGCCCAGCCGGCGCCTGCAGGCCTCGGGCCGGACCATGTACAGCGAGTCCATGTACATGGTCCATCGGCAGTGGCAGCTGCACGTCTGGGAACTCAGCGGCCCGGCTTCGACCTGGAAGGCTCAGCTGAGCCAGCACCTGGCCAAAGAGCCTGTGCTCGCGGTCGTATCCGGGCTGGCGGGCAGCAACTGGGCACCGGTGCACGAATTCTGTGAAGAAAAGGCCCTGCCCTGCCTTTTCCCGAACGTCGAGGTGCCGGTCGACTCGGCGGACGACTTCTATACGCTGTATTTCTCGAACGGCGTGCTGCTGGAAGCAGGGCTGATCGCAAAGAAGATCGTCGAGCCGGGCCGCGCCGAGGCTGCCAGGACGGTGCACCAGATTTTCCGGGGCGGGGACAGCGGCGAGCCGGCCGCGCGGGCGCTCGCCGCGGCCCTGAAGCCCCAGGGCATCACCGTTCTCGATCACGTCGTGGCCAGCGACGGGGCGGGCCAGAGCCTGCCAGAGGCGCTGCACAAGGCTGCGAACGGCCAGGTACTGGTGCTGTGGCTCCGGTCCAAAGACCTCGCCGCGCTCGGCGAAGCGCCGTCCGGGCCGACCACCGTGTTCATCTCCGGACTGATGGGCGGCCTGGAACGCGCGCCGCTGGCGGCGGACTGGCGAAGCCGCACCGAACTCGCCTACCCTTTCGACTTACCCGATAAGCGCCGGGTCCGCGTCGACTATCCGCTCGGCTGGTTCTCGATCCGGCACATTCCGATTGTCGCAGAGCAGGTACAGACCGATACCTATCTGGCGTGCGGTTTGCTTTCGGAAGTCTTGAGCCACATGGTCGACAACTTCACCCGCCCCTATCTGATCGAGCAGCTTCAGACCATGCTGGAGCACCGCGTCATCACAGGCTACTATCCCCGGCTGACGCTCGCGAACCATCAGCATTTTGCCTCGAAGGGCGGGTACATCACCCGTTTCGCGGACGCGGGCGGCCTGCGGGTGGTGGCGGACGGCGACTGGCTGGTGCCCTGAAAAGCGCCGCAGCGCTAGGCGGCCTGCGGCAGCGGCAGTACGGCTTTCACTTGAGTTCCCGACCCGGGCGCGGACTGGATCGATACGTGTCCGCCGACATCCTGGACGCGCTGGCGAATCCCGATCAGACCCAGACCGACGCGCGGCTCCTGCCGCTCGTTCGTGTGGCCGGGATCGAAGCCGGCCCCGTCGTCACTGATCTGCAGTTCGATCCGCGACGGCGCATAGCGGGCTTCGATCTCGATTCGATGCGGCTTGGCGTGGCGCACCGCGTTGCTGACGGCTTCCTGAGCCACCCGGAAGGCAGCAATCAGGATTTCGGGCGGAAGCAGAACGGGGAAAGCGTCCGCCTCGACCGTGATCTCGCAGCCGGAGTGTTTCGCCTGGCGACGTGCGTACCATTGCAGGGTCGGGACCAATCCGAGCCGATCCAGCATCGCCGGCCGCAGGTCCAGCGCCAGGTTGTGAACGTCGCCGTAGGCAGCCCGTGCGATCTCGATGCTGTCCTGCACGGCGCTCAGCGCGTCGGATCGGTCGACCTGGGCCAGCTCGCGCTCGCAGCGCGTCAGTGAGAGCACCAGCGAGGCCAGCTCCTGACCGATCTGGTCGTGCAGCTCCAGAGCCAGACTGCGGCGCTCCTGTTCCTGGATCTGAAGCGCCCGCTTGGAGAACCAGGCGAGTTCGCTGTTGGCGTGGGCCAGCGTAGCGGAGCGTTCGCGAACGGCCGCCTCGAGGCGCTCGTTTTCCAAGCGCAGCACGTCCTGCAGCACCAGGCTGCGCCTGCGATCGTTCTCGACCAGGAGAACCGCTCCGACCAGCAGGCACAGTACGATCGCGGCCGTTGCTACCAGTCCGCTGTACATCTGCGCCACGCTGCGCCGCAGGGTCTGTTCGCGCGTTCGCAGCAGATCCTGCTGAGCGGCGATCAGCCGATCCACCTCACGCCGCGCCGCGTTGACCGCCACGATCCCCGCTTCGGCCAGGCGCCGCACGGTCTCGGGCCGCTCCTTGTTGCGCGCATCGATCACGGCACGGCTGCTGCTGCGCACGTCCGCGATCCGATGGTCGAGCGCGGCCAGATCGTCGGCCGAGAAGGCGGCTCCGCCCAACGCCGGCAGCTCCGCCGCGCGCTCCGCGAGCGCCCGCACCGCATCCTCGTACTGGTAACGCATGCCCTCGGCGCCGTCGATGATGTAGTCCTGCACCGAATCCTGAAGAGCATCCAAGGTCGACTTGGTCTGCTCGAGTTGAGTCTGCACCTCATGGGGCCGCGCAATCAGCGTGGCCGTCTCGATGGCGCTGTCGATGCGGGCAGCCAGGAACGAGCCGACACCGCCGAGCGACAGCGCCACCGCCAGGACGGCGATCCAGGTAACCTGCCGCGCACCGGGTTTTTTCATCTCCTCACCGGCTCGTCCACCAAGCCGCCCAGCTCCCGCCAGGATCTTTGTTCGCCCCGGTCATGAGAATCTAGCTCAAATCTCGGCGCAACTCCGATACGCGCGCGGCCCACACCCTGCGGCGTAAACGCGGACACATGACCCAGAATTATTCCTACAAGAAAATCGGAAGAATCTGACATGCAGGGCAACAAACGGCTAGCGGCTGCGAAGCATCGGACAAGACGGACATGACTAAGCCGTCTCGGGAAGCGGCAGCAGCGCGACGATCTGCGTGCCCAGCCCGGGACCCGAGCGAATCGATACGTTTCCGCCCACGCCCTGGGCGCGCTGGCGCATCCCCATCAGGCCCAGGCCGGCGCTGGGTTCCTGCTGCCCGGTGGTCTCGTCCGGATCGAAGCCGGTGCCGTCGTCACGGATGTGCAACTCGACGCACGAGGGGCGATAGCGGGCCTGGATCTCGACCCGCTTCGGCTTGGCGTGACGCACCGCGTTGTTGACGGCCTCCTGCACGATCCGGAATGCCGCGATCAGGATTTCGGACGGAAGCACGACGGGAAACGCGTCCGCCTCGACCGCCACTTGACAGCCGGAGTGCTTGGCCTGCCGGTGCGCATACCATTGCAGTGTCGGGACCAGTCCCAGACGATCGAGCATCGCCGGCCGCAGATCCGAGGCCAGGTTGTGGACGTCTCCATAGGCAGCGCGCGCGATCTCGATGCTCTCCTGAACCACGCCGCGCGCGTCCGTCAGACCGAACGCCGCAATCTCGCGCTGGTGGCGCGTCAGCGACAGTACCAGCGACGCCAGTTCCTGGCCGATCTGGTCGTGCAGCTCCAGCGCCAGGCTGCGGCGCTCGCGCTCCTGGATCTGGATCGCCCGCCGGGAGAACCAGGTGAGTTCGCGATTGGCCTCGGCCAGCGTCGCCGAACGCTCCCGGACAGCCTCCTCCAGGCGTTCGTTCTCCGAGCGAAGACGGTCCCGAGCCGCCGCCTGACGCCGCTGATCGAGCTCGACCAGCACGATCGTGGCGGCCAGAACGCACAACACGATCGCGGCCGTTGCGACCAGGCCCCAGTAAATATCGGACACGTCTCGCCTCAAGGACCACTCGCGCGTTCGCAGCAGCTGCTGCTGGCCTGCGATCAGAGCATCGACCTTGTGATTTGCGGCATTGGTGGCCCGGCCTTCTTCGGCCAGCCGTCGGAGCGTGTCCCCCCGGTTCGTATTGCCGGCATCGATCACCGCCCGGCTGACGCTCAGCACGTCCGCAACGCGACGATCGATTTCAGCAAGGTCGGCTTCGGATATCGCGGAGCTGCCCAGCGCCCTCAGATCGGCCGTTCGTGCATGCAGCGAACGCGCCGCATCCTCGTACTGAAACCGAATCCGCGCGCCTTCTGCGCCCTCGATGATGTAGTCCTGCACCGAATCGTCCAGAGCGTCGATCGCCGCGCCGATGTACTGCACGGCCGCCTGGACCTCGTGCGGACGCGCCAGCGCGGTCGCATTGTCGACCGCGCTCGCGATGTGCTGATTGACGACAACGCCGATTCCGCCCAGCAACAACGTGACAACGGCAACGGCGCCCCAGGAGGCGGCCCGGCCTGCGGTTGCCGTCATCACGCCGATGACACTCCAACCAAGGCCGGCAAAATGCGCCCCGCTGCCTTCCCCAGCCCGATTCGGACGAAGCCGTCGCGCTCGCAATAGCCGCGCAGACACACTTCGTCCCCGTCTTCCAGAAACGAACGCTGCTCGCCGTTCGGCAGCGTCAGGGGCTGCTTTCCGCCGGCCGTGAGCTCGATCAGCGAGCCCGCCTCGGCCGCCGTTGGACCCGATTGGGTGCCGGTTCCGATGAGATCCCCGGCGACCAGGTTGCACCCGTTCACCGTGTGGTGCGCCACCATCTGCGCAATCGTCCAGTACGCGTGGCTCGAACTGGAGCGCGACAGCCGCGCCTCCGGCTGATCGTCGGCCCGCATCGCGGACGTCAGGATCGACGCCTCCAGCACGATGTCCAGCGCTCCGCTCGACCGATCCTGGGCGTCGTGCAGATACGGCAGCGGCTGCGGATCGGCTGCGGGGCGGCTGCACGCCGTGCGAAACGGCAGCAGCGCCTCCGACGTGACGACCCACGGCGAGATGGTCGTCGCAAAACTCTTGGACAGGAAAGGGCCGAGCGGCTGGTACTCCCAGGCCTGGATGTCGCGCGCGGACCAGTCGTTCAGCAGCACGACGCCGAACACGTGGTTCCAGGCCTGCTCGATCGGGATCGGCTGCTCCGGTGGATTGCCCACACCGATGAACGCGCCCAGTTCGACCTCGTAGTCCAGTTTGCGGGTCGGCTCCACGACCGGGGTCTCGACCCCCGACAGCCGGATCTGCCCTGAGGGGCGCCTCACGGCGTGGCCGGACACCCGGACCGACGAGGCCCGGCCGTGGTAGGCGATCGGGATCCACTTGTAATTGGGCAGCAACGGCTGATCGGGGCGCAGCAACCGTCCGACCGCGGTCGCGTGGTGAATCGAAGTGTAAAAGTCGGTGAAGTCTCCGATGCTGGCCGGCAATCCATATTGAACGCCGTGCTGGTCGATCAGCGCCGACTGCAGGCGCTCCTGCTGCGGGCTTGCCGCCCTGAGCGCGCGCGATAGCATCAGCCGCAGCAGCGACCAGGCCTGCGGCCCGAGCGCCATCAGCTCGTTCAGCGTCGGGCTGCGGCAGGCCTGGCCGATGTGCGGCTCCAGCAGCGCCGCCACGTTCGGATGCGCCAGATCGACGATCGAATCGCCGATGGCCGCGCCGAGGCGAAAGCCTTGCCCGCCCGGCGGCCGGAACACCGCCAGCGGAAGATTCTGGATCGGAAAATCCGCCCCCGGCGCATTGGCCGAAGCCACCCAGCTGCGCAGGCTGGCCTGGTGCGTCTCGTTCAGCTGCATTGACTGGCCGGCCGCGCTCAGCGGCGGGCCGGATCGAAATTGCGCCGCAGGCCGCGCCAGCAGTCCGCGTAGTCGCTCTGCCGGGTCGGCGCGCTCAAAGCGTAGGCGGTGGCCTGCAGCACATGGCGGGTCTCGAACATCAGCGCCATCGTGTCGCGGATCGCCTCGGGCTTGCTGGTGTCGGCCTGCGAGCCCCGCTCGAACGCGCCCGCATCGGGGCCGTGACCGGTCATGCAGTTGTGCAGGCTCGCGCTCCCCGGCACGAACCCCTGCGGCTTGGCGTCGTAGACGCCGCTGATCAGGCCCATGAACTCGGAGGCGACGTTGCGGTGGAACCAGGGTGGCCGGAAGGTGTGTTCCATCACCAGGATCCGTGGCGGAAAGATCACGAAATCGATCGAGCTGATCCCGGGCGTGTCGCTGGGCGACATGAGGACCACGAAGATCGACGGATCGGGGTGATCGAAACTGATCGATCCCATCGTATTGAAGCGGCGCAGGTCGTACTTGTACGGCGCGTAGTTTCCGTGCCACGCGACCACATCCAGCGGCCAATGATCCAGCGGCGCGCTCCACAGCCTGCCCTGGAAGCGGGCCACCAGCTCGAACGCCCCGGGCCGGTCCTCAAAGCTCGCCACCGGGGTCAGAAAGTCGCGCGGATTGGCCAGGCCATTGGATCCGATCGGGCCCAGGTCGGGGAGGCGGAATCCGGGCCCGAAGTTTTCGCACACGTAGCCACGCGCGCCCGCCTGCTTCAGCTCGACCCGGAAGCGCACGCCGCGCGGCAACACGACGATCTCGCCCGGTTCGGCGTCGATGATGCCGAGTTCGGTGTAGAAGCGCAGTCCGCCCTGCTGCAACGCGACCAGCAGCTCGCCGTCGGCGTCGTACACAACCCGATCCGTCATCGAACGGTTGATTGCGTACAGATGCACCCCGCAGCCGGTTTGCGTGGCGGGGTTGCCGGTGCCGGCCATCGTGACCAGGCCCTGGACGAAATCGGTGGGGCCGGCCGGCTCCGGCAGCGGGTCCCAGCGCATCGGCTCCGGCGGCATCCCGCCCGCGTCGAAGTCGCTGCTCCAATGGCGCGCATCGACCAGCCGGAACGCACTCTGCCGCGCGCTCGGGGCGATCCGGTACAGCCAGGAGTGCCGATTCGACGCGCGCGGCGCGGTAAAACCCGTTCCGGACAGCTGCTCGGCGTACAGGCCGTAGGGGCAGCGCTGCGGCGAATTCTGGCCGACCGGCAGCGCGCCCGGCAGCGCTTCGCTGCTGAAGGTGTTGCCGAATCCGCTCTGATAGGCAGGCGCTTCGGTCATCGCGGACTGGGGAACGGGTCGACTCATGGCGAAACCGGATTAATGCACATTTTGACGAGTTGCCGCAACCGGGGTTCCTGGCGAGCCGAAGGCTCCTGTCTCAATGCAGCTTCACATGCGGCTCGGTGCGGCGCGTGATCATCCGCGCCAGCGTATCGAGCGCCACCTTCCAAAACCCATGCAGCGCCAACTCGTGCAGCTTGTACAGCGACACATACATCAGCCAGGCGAAGTAGCCCTCGATCCACAGGTTGCCGCCGACCAGGCTGCCCATCAGGTTGCCCACGGTCGAGTACTGGCCCAGCGAAACGAGCGATCCGAAGTCCCGGTATCGCCACGGACGCAACGGCCGCCCCTTCAGTATGCGCTCGACCTGGCCCACCATGTGCGAGGCCTGCTGATGCGCCGCCTGCGCCCGCGGCGGGACGGTCTGGGGCGGTTGCGCACCGATCCACGAGCAGGCGGCGCAATCGCCGATCGCGAACACATTCGGATCGCGCGTGGTCTGCAAGGTGGGCGTCACCACCAGCTGGTTGATCGCGTTGACCTCCAGGCCATCCAGGTCCCGCAGAAACTCGGGCGCCTTGATGCCGGCCGCCCACACCACCAGCTCGGCGCGGATCACCTCGCCGTTGACCAGCCGGACGCCGTCGGGCAGGACTTCCTGCACACGGGACGAGGTCCGCACCTGCACTCCGAGCTGCTCCAGCAGGCGGGTCGCCGCCTTGGCCAGGCGTTCGGGTAACGCGGGCAGGATCCTCGGCGAGGCCTCCAGCAGGACCAGCCGGATGTCCTTGTCCGGATCGATCCGGTCCAGCCCGTAGGAGACCAGCGTGCGGGTCGTGCGATTCAATTCGGCGGCCAGCTCAACTCCGGTTGCCCCAGCGCCGATCAGCACGACTTGCAGCTGCCCCGGCTGCAGCGGCGCGGCCTGAGCCTGGGCCCGGATATAGGTGTTGACGAGCCTGCGATGGAACCGGTCCGCCTCGGACGGGGTCTCGAGCCGGAACGCGTATTGCGCAACGCCGGGCACGCCGAAATCGTGGGTCAGGCTGCCCACTGCGATCACCAGCGTGTCGTAGCGGAACGTGCGTGCCGGCGTGACCTGATCGCCGTCCTCGTCCACGAACGGCGCAACGCAAATCCGGCGGGCCTTGCGCTCCAGCCCGGTCATCTCTCCGATCCGGTACTGAAAGCCGTGCCAGTGCGACTGCGCCAGGTAGTTGGTTTCATAGCTGGCCAGATCCATGCTGCCGGCGGCGATCTCGTGCAGATGCGGCTTCCAGAAATGGGCCCGGGTTTTCTCAACCAGCGTGACGCGGGCGCGGCCGCGCCGGCCCAGCCGGTTGCCCAGCCGCGTGACCAGCTCCAGCCCGCCCGCCCCTCCGCCGACGACCACGACCTCGTGCAGCGTCCCACGCCCATCGGCGGGTGCCGCACGGCCGGCGCTCGGATCGGGAGTTGTCATGGTCGGACAGCGCAGTCAAAAAACCAGTGTATGTTAACGGCAGCGATTCAAGGTGACTCTCAAACAGGAGGCGTCGCATGTACTCTCGAATCCTGGCCGCTACCGACGGCAGCGAGACCTCGGAGCTGGCGATTGAACAGGCTGTGCGCCTTGCCAAGGATCAGAACGCGAAGCTCAGGATCGTTCACGTGATCGAGCAGTCGCGTCTGGCCTTCGCGGCGGCCGGCCCCGTCGCGGTCGACCTGGAGGCGATCCTGGAAGCGTTGCGCAAGTCCGGTCAAGCCGCGCTCGAGCGGGGCCGCGCGATCGCGCAGCGCAACGACGTGCAGGCCGACGTCGCCATCGTCGGCGACGATGCAGTCGACGACCGCGTCGCCGTCGTGCTGGCCGACGAGGCGCGGCGCTGGAAAGCCGACCTGATCGTGCTCGGAACGCACGGCCGGCGCGGCATCAATCATCTGCTGATGGGCAGCGTCGCGGAGGCGGTTGCGCGGATCGCACCGGCGCACGTGCTGCTGGTCCGGTCACAAACCGCCCCGGCGTGAACGCCAACCACCTCGCCGCCGCACAACGGGCCGATCGATCGGGCGGCCGGCTCGATGCGGCCTTCTGAGCTTTCAAGCCGCCTGCGCGAGCTCGAGCAGGCCGGGTTGATGCGACGCCGGCGCCGCATCGAGGGGCCGCACGGGCCTCACCTGCGCGTAGACGGCGCAACTTACCTCGCGTTCTGCAGCAACGACTATCTCGGCCTGGCGAACCACCCGGCGCTGGCCGAGGCGGCGCGCCGCGCGCTGGACGATTTCGGCGTGGGGGCCGCCGCATCGGCCCACATCTGCGGGCACACGCGCGTGCACGAGGCGCTGGAGCAGCGCCTGGCGCACTTCGTCCGCTTGCCCCGCGCGCTGCATTTTTCAACGGGCTACATGGCCAACCTCGGGGTGCTGCCTGCGCTCGCCGGGCCGGGCGACGTGATCTTTTCGGACCGCCTGAACCACGCCAGCCTGATTGATGCCGCACGCCTGTCGCGGGCCGATGTGGTGATTTACCCGCACTGCGACGTCGAAGGGCTCGATCGCCTGATGTCACAGTACGCGGGCCGCTCCAAGTTGATCGCGACCGATGCCGTGTTCAGCATGGACGGAAATCTGGCCCCGTTGCCGAAACTCGTCGAACTGTGCGAGCGTCATGACGCTTGGCTGGTCGTTGATGACGCGCACGGCTTCGGTGTGCTGGGAGAAAACGGCGCCGGCAGCCTGTCTCATTGGGGACTGAGCTCGCAACGGATCGTTTACATGGCTACCTTGGGCAAGGCCGCCGGCGTGTTCGGCGCGTTCGTCGCGGCCGAGGCGGACGTGATCGAGTGGCTCCTTCAGCGCGCACGCACCTACATGTTCACGACCTCGACGCCGCCGGTGCTGGCCGCCGCCCTGCTGGCCGCGCTGCAGGTGATCGAAACCGAGCGCTGGCGACGCCAGCAGTTGACTGCGCTGATCGAGCGCGTCCGCGCCGGACTGGCGGGCCTGCGCTGGCCGCTGCTGCCCTCGCCCACTGCGATCCAACCGTTGATCATCGGCGAAAACTCCGAGGCCATGTCGTTGATGGACTCGCTGCGGCACGCTGGCATCTGGGTGCCGGCGATACGCCCGCCCACGGTTCCGGCCGGCACGGCCCGCCTGCGCATTTCTCTGAGTGCGGCGCATTGCGATCAGGATATCGACCGCCTGTTGAATTGGCTGCGCGCAGCCGCGCACGGCGAGCCGGCGACCGCCCGGCCGTCGGCATGACCGCACTTGCGTGAGCGTTTCTTGATTTGCCAGCGCGCCGCTCAGCGCGTATCCTCGCCACCGGTCTGTCGGCGTTTGAGGACGCGGACGGGTGGTGCGGATTATGCAACTCGATGTGAACAAGAGAGGTCGGTCAGATGGTTTCAATCGTCAGCGCTGTATCGGAACTGGAATCCCGTCGCAAGGCCCTCGAACTTGAGTTGGCGAGGGTCAATTCGCGACTCAAGGCCATCCAGCAGGCATTGGATGTGTCGACTCGATCGGAGTCGAACGGCGCAGGGCGCGCCTCGCCATCCGTTTCGGAGCCCGCGACCGAAGCGAAGCGCACCGGGCGCAAGAAAGTGCGCAAGCTGCGGCAATGGTTCGCATCGGGCGAAGCGATCGGCCTGATGAAGAAAATCGTGCGCGCGCCGATGACCGCTTCCGACATCGTCAAGGCGCTGGCGCACGCGAAGGGTTACGACAAGGGCCTGCCGCCGGAACAACTCAAGCGCTTCCAAGGAACGGCCTACATGGCAGTGTCGAACGCTGTCAAGGCCGGCAACGCGACACGGTTGAAGGACGGGCGGGTGCGAATTCGGTAATGCGGGTGCCGATGCAGCCGCGCGCGGACGCCGGATGGAAAATCATGTCACCAGCGTCACGCACGTCATTCAGCTCGCGGTCGCACCGGTGTTCCTTCTTACCGCGATCGCGACGCTGATTTCGTCCCTGAACGTCCGGCTCGGCCGCATCGTCGATCGGCAGCGCGCGCTGCAGGCGCAGGCGGTTACGGCCGCGAGCGACGTGTTAGAGGCGCGGCAGCGCGAATTCGCGCTGCTGCACAGCCGTATCCACCTGTCCTACCTCGCCATCCTGGCAGCGGGCGTGGCGGGCCTTTTCATCTGCCTGGTCGTGGCCCTGGCGTTCATCGGGGTGCTGCTGGAAATGGATCTGAGCAGATTCCTGGCGGGATTTTTCATACTCGCGATGGTTTCGGTGATCACGTCGCTGAGCCTTTTCCTGCGCGAAATCTATCTGGCCGTGTCGGGGCGAGAACGGCTGAGCGCGCTCACGGCGGCCGACGCCGCTCCAGATTCCTGAGCAGGCTGTTGGCCGTGAGCCACGCGCCGACCGAAGACTTGAATGTCGCGGCATCGGAACTGATGCCGCCGCCGGCCCGGATCAAGGCCGAAATTGAGCTGTCGGATGCGGCGGCGCGAACGGTGCTCGACGGTCGCGCTGAGCTGTGCCGCATCCTGCGGCGCGAGGACGGCCGGCGATTCGTCATCGTCGGGCCCTGCTCGATTCACGACCCGGACGCCGGGCTGGACTACGCGCGCCGCTTGAGGTCGCTGGCGCGCGAGGTTGCCGATACGCTGCTGATCGTGATGCGCGTTTATTTCGAAAAGCCGCGCACCTCGGTCGGTTGGAAAGGCTTCGTCAACGACCCCAGGATGGACGACTCGTTCCGCATCGCCGAAGGCATGCAGCGGGCGCGCCGCTTCCTGGTCGACGTGGCCGAGATCGGACTGCCGGCCGCCACCGAGGCGCTCGATCCGATCGCACCCCAGTACCTGGGCGACTTGATCGCCTGGACCGCGATCGGCGCCCGTACGTCCGAGTCGCAGACCCATCGGGAAATGGCCAGCGGACTGTCGACTCCGGTCGGATTCAAGAACGGCACCGATGGCGACGTGAGCGGCGCCATCAACGCGATCATCTCGGCCTCGCGGCCCCACAGTTTTCTGGGCATCAACGGCGACGGGGCGACGGCGGTCATCCGCACGCGCGGCAACGCCAACGGCCACCTGGTCCTGCGCGGAGGCGGCGGACGGCCCAACTACGACTCGGTCAGCATCGCGCTGGCGGAGGCTGCGCTGCGGCAGTCCGGGCTGGCGCCCAACCTGGTGGTGGATTGCGCCCACTCGAACTCCTACAAGAAGCCCGAGCTGCAGCCGCTGGTGCTGAGCGACTGTCTGGCGCAGATCGCGCACGGCAACCGGTCGATCGTGGGCTGGATGATCGAAAGCAACCTCGAATGGGGCAGCCAGCCGATCCCGCAGGACCGGTCCATGTTGAGATACGGCGTCTCGGTGACGGATCCCTGCGTGGACTGGGCCACCACCGAGCAGATGATCCGGCAGGCGCGCGAAGAGCTGCGCGGGCGGCCGCTCGCCTCGGGCGATTGACGAGGCGGCGCCCGCGCGCCGCCCTACTGCACGGCCGGCAGCGCAGTCTGGTCAGCCGTGAACAGGCACTTGGGGTGCCCGAAGCCGTTGGCGCTGGCGCCGTTCGTGATGTCGTAGATGATGTTGTCGGGCCGGTTCGCATCGCCCGAGACGCCGTTCACGCCCTTCAAGTGGTCCAGCCCGAGGTTGTTGCGCACCCGCCAGGCGATCTCGTGATCGGTGCACGAGGTGTCGCCGCTGACGCCCACGCCGCCCACGACGCTGTGGTCCGCGGCATACAGGCCCAGCCCGCCGCCGAACACATTGACGCCGCCCACCCGCTTGCCGACCATCGGATCAGCGCCGGTGCCGAATTCGTTCGCGTCGCCCTCGTAGGCGCGTTCGGTGTCGACCGGATTGCTGTGCTGCAGACCGTACAGCGAGCCGCCGGGTTGAACCGCCGAATACAGGTTTGCGGTCGACAGCGCCAGGCCTGCAACTCCGAAGCCGCCGTGGTTGCTGGCGTTGCTGTTCGGGCCGAGGTTGAATGCGTTGGCGGTGTTGGCCTTCTGCGCCGAAATGACCCGGCTGCCGGGCCACTGCGACTGGTAATCGGCGCCGGTAAAGGCGACCGCGCACACGTAACCCTCGCGATTGACGATCGTACCCCACATATTCAGTTGCAGGCCGCCGTTGCTCTGCTGCACGGCCGAACTGAGCGCCTGTTTCAGCGCTGAATGCGAAACCGGACAGTCCACGCCCGCCGCCCATGCTGCCGGCGCGACCAGACCCGCCGCCGCCGCGACGGCAGCGATCGAAAGTCTGCTGTTCATTGAGAATCTCCCCTGCCCCGGCCGGGCTTGTTCAAGCTCTTGGGAATGACAAAGACAACACTTGCCTGGAGGCTTTCTTCCCAAGACGCAAAAGGCGACCCGAACACGACATTGAGCCGCCGCCTGCAGCCCGGGCGTCCAGGTCGCGTTCAGCGCTCGGCCAGGTAGTGCGAGATTTCGATCTGAGCGCCCGACTGCAGGAAGGACCTTACGCGCTCCTCATGTTCGTGGTCGGCAACCGTGCTGCGGGCGAGCTGGCGCTGATACTCCACCCAGGAGTCGACGATAAAGCGCTCGACAAACACACCTTCATCCCCCAGATCACGGTATAGCCGCCAGATGCGCGCGCCGTTGCGCCGCCTGAGCTTTCCGACCGGTTCCGAAGCCTTCAGGAAGTCCTCGCGCCGGTACAGGTCGATCCGGTAACGAATCTCGATCGCGACCGGGCCGGCCTCCGGCGGCACCGGATCGGCGGGCCCGGTCTGGTGCACCTCGGCCGGCGACAGCGTCACATCGCTTTCTGCACCGAACACCACCGGGTAACGACGCGACCAGATCAGCAATACGACCATCAGCCCGCTGGCCAGCGCCAGCGCGAGACCGCTTCCGCCATGATTGGCGACGATGCCCCACAGCGCGGCGCCGCCGGCCATGAAGCCCTGCGAGGCCAGCATCGACAGCGCGATCGTGCGCGAGCGCACCCACATGGGGACCGATGTCAGAAGCGCCGCACTGAGCGAGGTCAGCACCAGACTCCAGGCCGCGCCACCCAGCACCAGCGCAGGGCACAGGGTTGTCACGTCGGACAGCACCGCCGAGAGGGCCAATGCCAGCGCGTAGCCCAGCGTCGCCGTCGTGATCAGAGTTTCCGTCGCGAGGCGCTCGCGCAGCCGGTGCAGCGCCAGCCCACCCATGATCGCTCCCACGCCCAGGCTTCCGATCAGCAGGCCGAAGCCGGCCGCGGACGTGCCCAGGCGTCCCTGCCCGACCACCGGGATCAGCGCCCACAACGAACTGGCCGGCAGCATGAACGCCGCCGTGCGTATCAGGGGCGCGCGCACCGCGGCCGTGTGGGCCGCGTAGTTGAGTCCGACACGGATGGCACTGATCAGCCGCTCGGGCGGCAGCTGCGAACGGATCGTGGCCGGCTGCCAGCGCCACGCGACCACCACGACCCAGGCGTATGCAACCGCATTGATGATGAAGACCAGCCACGGTCCGCGGGCTGCCTGCACGGCTCCGGCCAGGGCCGGCCCGACCGCGCGCGCGATGTTGTAAGCGATCCCGATCAGCGTGAGCGCCTGCGCCAGTTCAACGCGGTCGATCGCCTCGCACATCGACGCCTGCCAGGCCGGACCATTGAGTGCCATGCCGGCGCCCAGCACGAAGGTCAGCGCCAGCAGGCTCGCAGGCCCGATCGCCCCCAGCAGCGTCAGTGCGGCCAGAAGGCAGCTTGCGATCAGCATCAGCGCCTGCGTGGACAAGATCAGGCGACGTCGGTCCACCAGGTCGGCCAGTACACCGGCCGGCAGCGACAGCAGGAACATCGGCAGGCTGATGGCGGTCTGCATCAGGGCCACCAGCAAGGCGCTGGACGTGAGCGACGTCATCAGCCAGGCGCCGGCCACGCTCTGCATCCATACCGCGAGATAGCCTGCCAGCGAGGCGAACCAGAGCCGTCCGAACGTCTGGTGCCGCAGCGGCGACCAGGCAGAACCAATGACGTCACGTTGGTTGAGCACGACGGGCGAAGTCTAGCCAATCGCCCCTGCCGGATGAGGTCGCGTCATCGTGCCGCTACGACAGGCCGGTAAAAGGGGACGGCCCGCCGCAAATATCCGGGCTAAAATGCCTGCCGGTCTAAACAGCGCACCCTGGATCGCAGCCGTCCGTCGGTCGACTGTTGTTCCGCGCGCGCCGGAACCGATGACGCGATGAAAGTCCTGCTGGTTGACGATCATTCACTGATCACGGACGCGGTCAGCGCTCTGCTGCAGGATATGGATCCTGACGTAGAGATTCACACCGGAGCAACGGCCCCGGAAGCAATGAAGCTGGTGGAGCAGCATCCGGACGCCGACTTGCTGCTGCTCGATCTGGGCGTGCCCGGCGCCACCGGGACGTCGCTGCTCGAGGCGATCGTGGCTCAGGTCCCGGATCTGAAGATCCTGGTTCTGTCCGGGATGCAGGACCAGCGCAGCGTGATGAGAACTTTGCAGCTGGGAGCGGCCGGATTCGTCCCCAAGTCGATGGCCACCGACAAGCTGCTGTCGGCCATCAAGTTCGTGATGTCCGGCGGCTTTTACATTCCGGCCGACCTGCTGGAAGAGGCCCAGCGCCTCGGACCCCTTTCCGGACCGCCGCTGCGGGTTCAGAACGCCTCGATCGGCGCCGCCCGGATCGCGCTCACGGAGCGACAGGAACAGGTCCTGCAGTTGCTGGCGCGCGGGGCTCCGATCAAGATCATCTGCCGCGAGCTCGGGCTGTCCGAAGGGACGGTGAAAACGCACGTGACGGCCATTTACCGCGCCTTCGGAGCGTCCAACCGCACCGAGGCGCTGCTGGCCGCACGCCGCAACGGCTACGACGTGGGCTGAGCCGTCGCCGCGCGCCCTGCCCCGTCGCTTCCCGACGACGGCACCAGGCCCAGGGCCTGCGCGATGGTCGAGTTCAGCAGCGCTGCATCAGCCGGTTTTTGCAGCACGATCGGCTCCTCGCCGCTGTGGCGCGCGATGGCGGCCGCAATGGACGGATCCGCGCTGGTCCTGAGCTGCAACAGGCGCCGGAATTCCCGCACGACCTCGTTCGACTGCACCGCCGTCAGCATCACCGCGGGAACCGGGCTGCCGACCAGCTCGCGGATCCGGAACACGGCCTCGGCGCCGTTGATCGGGCCACCCAGGTTGTGATCGGCAATGATCAGGTCGACTTTCGATTCGTTACCGATGCGCTGCAGCAGCACGCTGTCGAATTTCGGCGATGGCAGCACGCGCGCGCCCCATGAGCCCAGCAACCGCGTCAGGCTCGTCAGTATCTCCGCGTTGTCCTCCAGCACCACGATCAGCTGATCCGGCAGGGGAATCAGCGTGCTGGCTTGCACCGTGGCCGAGGGCGTCCGCTGTCGCGCAGGCCGTGCTGTCAGGGGAATCTCGACGCGGAACACGGTTCCGGATCCAGGTCGGCTCGTCACGAACAGCGAATGGCCGAGCACCGTGCAGATCCGGCGCACGATCGACAGACCCAGACCGTATCCACCGGAGGTCTCGGCCTTGGAGCTTTCTCCGCGGTAGAACTCCTCGAAAATGCGGTCGAACTCGTCGCGCCGTATCCCAGGTCCGGTATCCCAGACTTCGAGGCTGGCGCGGCCGGACCGGCGCCGCGCTGCCAGCAGCACGCCGCCCTGCGCCGTGTAGCGCACCGCGTTGGACAGCAGGTTGCGCAGGACCCGCTGCAGCAGCAGCGGGTCGGTCTCGACGAACAGGCGCGCGCGGCGCTCCCGGAATCTGAGCCCTTTGGCGGCGGCAATCGGAACGAACTCCTGCCTCAGCGTCGAGAACACCTCGTTCAGGTCGACCACCTGCTTGGTGGCCTGGACCGCGCCCGAATCGAGCCGGGAGATCTCCAGCAGCTCCTCGACCAGCTTCGAGAGCGATTCGACCGCGGTTGACAGGTTCTTCGTCAACGGCTCCAGCGGGCCCTGCGCCCGCTTGCGCAGCAGCGAGCAGTAGATCCCGATCGCCTGCAGCGGCTGGCGCAGATCGTGGCTGGCTGCGGCGAAGAACTGGGTCTTGGACCGGATCGCGTTCTCGGCTGCGCGCCGCGCCTCTTCGGCCAGGCGCTTTTCGGTCAGCAGCTGCTCCACCAGGACCTCGTTTTCGTAGTTCTTCTTGACCGCCTCGGACATCGTTTCGCCGAAGTTTTGCCCGAAGAACAGCGTGAACGAGAACACCGCGAACAGCACGATCGAAGCGCTGTAGTAGGCCGCATCGTGCTGCTCCACCATCCGCAGGATCAGCGGCAGCACCGCCAGCGGAAGGAAGAAGAACAGCGCGCGCCGGTAGCCTGCGTACAGCGTCAGCGAGCCGAACGCCACCCCCAGGATCACGGCCAGCAGCACCAGCTGCAGCAGCGGCGAGTCCTTCGTGAAGAAAAGGCTCCCCGCCGCCCCCCACATCAGGCCGGCGGCCGCCGCTATTAGCACCCAGCGCGTGGCCCACAGCTTGGCCCGCTTGGCCGGTTCCGGATCCAGCCGGAACGCCCGGGCCGCGCGCAGGCGCAGCAGCGATTCGAGCAGCATGCCGATGAACCAGATCATCAGCTCGTTCTGGTTGTGCGTGCTCCAGAACGCCGCCACCAGCGCCATGCCACCGAAAATGCTGCCGAGCACGGCCTGCGGCACCTGGCGGTACACCGATGCCATCACGCCCGCGGTGATCCGCTGTTGTCGCTGCTCGGGCGACTCGTCGCCCAGCCCCAATCGCGTCAGTGGGCCGGCCATGATCGAATCATATTGGAGCGATCGGCGCGCGTACACGCCCCCAAAAGTGAGCTGGCAAAAAGGGCCCGAAACCGGATCGCTTGAGTCCTGTGCGAGCGCGCCATTCAGCTCAGCACCGGGTGGCCGTGAAATTTCAGGCTGGCCCGCCCGGACCGCACCTGCAGGCGCCCGGGCGCGCCGATCGGCAGCGTCAGGCGGCGCGGGCCGTGCCCGAACGGCAGGCCCGTCAGCATCGCAGTGGGCAGCACCGAGCGTACGTACCGGACCGCGGCCGCAAGGTCGAAGCCGTTGTCGGTCGGCATCGTGGGAATCGGCGCGAACTCGCCCAGCACGACGGCCCGCTGGCGCGGCAGGATCCCCGCCTGCAGCAGATGCAGCAGCATGCGCTCGATCCGGTACGCCGGTTCATTGACGTCTTCCAGGAACAGAATTCCGCCCCGCACCCGCGGCAGGTACGGTGTCCCCACGAGCGCGCACAGCATCGAAAGATTGCCGCCCCACAGGCGCCCCTGCACGTCCAGGTCGGGGCCGTCGGTGGCGAACTCGATCGATACCTCGGGCTGCTCGATCGTCTGGAAGAAGCTGCTCAGCGTGAAATCGCTGTCGCCGCGCGAGCCGAAGTCGGCCGCGGAGGGACCCTGATAGCTGATCGCGCCGGCGCGCGCCAGCAGCGCCAGTCCGAACGCCGTGAAATCGCTGTAGCCGACCAGGATCCGCCGGGCCTGGCCGATCGCCTTGAAATCGAGCCGATCGAGCAGGCGGGACACACCATAGCCGCCGCGCGCCGCCACCACCACGTCCAGCGCCCGATCGGTGGCGAACCGCTGAAGCTCGGCGGCTCGCAGCTCGTCCGACCCCGCAAAGCGCATCTCGCGCGCAAATACCGTCTCGCCGGCGCACACGCTCCATCCGCGCGCCGTAAAGAACGAGGCCGCCCGATCGGCCACTGCCGGATCGGGCAGAAACCCGGACGGGGCGACCAGCCCGACGCGGCGGACCTTCGCCGCCGGCTTGCCCTCCGGCTTGCCCTCCGTAGCCTTGGCGAAGGAGGGAGCCTTGGCGGAGGCGGGCCCGGCTTCAGAAGCCTTGGCCGAGGAGGCCTTGGCCTCCGAAGCCTTGGCGAAGGAGGCCGTCCGGGCCGTGGTGCGATCCATCAGTCCTCGCCGTCCTGTGACCGCGCGCGGCGTTCCTCGAAGAAGCTGCTCAGCGTTGCGGCGCAAGCCTGCATCAGTACGCCGGATCGGACCTGCGTGTGATGGTTCAAGCGGCTCTCGGCGAACAGGTCCACCACGCTGCCGCAGGCGCCGCTTTTCGGGTCGGGCGCGCCGTACACGAGGCGCGCCAGGCGCGCCTGCTGGATCGCGCCGGCGCACATCGCGCACGGCTCCAGCGTCACGTACAGGGCGCAGCCGGGCAGGCGGTAGTTGCCCAGCGACTCGGCCGCCGCGCGCATCGCCTGGATCTCGGCGTGAGCGGTCGGATCGGTGTGCCCGATCGGCTGGTTGAAGCCGGTTGCGATCACGGCGCCGTCCTTCACGATCAGCGCTCCAACCGGCACCTCGCCCAGCACCCAGGCGTTGTTGGCCTGGTCCAGCGCCAGCCGCATGAAGGTCAGATCCGGATCGGCGTCGACCGCGGCGCCCTCCTCGACCTCGATCGCCTGCGCGGCGCGCTTCAGCCAGGCGGCCGAGGCGGCGCCCTGCCCCTTAATTCCCATTGGACGTCGACTGCTCTGTGAGAGACGGGTCATTCTCGCACTGTTCCTCGGATCCGCTCATCAGCCCAGCGCGCTCGGCGCGAACTGCAGCCACGTTCTTCCGGGTGTCCGTTCCACCACGAGCGAGTCGTGCACTGCATTGAGCCGATAGGTCAGAAAGGCGCGGTCGCGCACGTTCGACAGGCGCTCGGCCTTGAAGATCGCTGCGTTGGTACCGTTGCAACGTGCCGACTGGTACAGCAGTCCGTTCAATCCTTGCCCGTGAACGTATTGCCCGACTCGATGCGTGAACGCGTAGCTGGTACGGCTCACCAGGTCGGGAAACGCGCTTTGCTTGCCGCGCAGGTCCAGCAGCAATGCGTCGCAGCGTACGTTGAAGACGCGGCGCTCCGTGGTGACCTCCCGGTCCTCGTCGCCGAAGCTGTCGCGCACAAAGCGAAACCAGTGCCAC